>Ga0187843_10001334_pt1 | contig 15747 bp, 10 predicted proteins | sample SpaLakP09_SKY_43_FD_134516 | JGI IMG/M metagenome (GOLD analysis project Ga0187843, IMG submission 134516) | Oligotrophic lake water microbial communities from Sparkling Lake, Wisconsin, USA - SP09_SKY_43 | ecosystem: Environmental > Aquatic > Freshwater > Lake | place: USA: Sparkling Lake...
ATTCTCCAACATACCAAACACAAAAGATTTATCCACTTTAATGATATCGACAGGCATTTGCTTGAGGTAACTTAGTGATGAATAACCCGTACCAAAATCATCGATAGCAAAATGGAACCCCATGTCTTTTAATTCATTCATCGATTGCAAGGTCACATCAAAATCTTTAACTAAAGTTCTTTCGGTAAGCTCCAACTCAAAATGACGAGCGCTTAATTTAAATTCCGCCAATAATTCACGCAGTACATGACTTAGGTTTGGATCAAGAAACTGACTGGCAGACAAATTGATGGCAATTCGGATCTCCGGGAACCCTTGTTGCATAATCAGTCGAGTTAATTCAAAACTACGGCGAAAGACCCAGTAGCCTAATTCGATCATCTGCGATGAATTTTCCAGCATGTCGATAAAATCATCAGGTGACACCACACCTCGTTGCGGGTGCTGCCAACGCAGGAGCGCTTCAAAGCCACAGAGTTTACCGTTCGCTAACTCGATTTGTGGTTGCAACACTAAATTAAACTGCTTAAGTAAAATGGCTTCTTTAATTTCGCTTTCTAGCTGCAAGCGTTTAGATAAACGCTGGAACATCTGTAAATCATAATGATGGACACCAGCCCCACCCTGCTCTTTGACGTCATACATTGCCATGTCGGCTTGGCGGATCAAATCATCAGCCGTGCTGTCGGCGTTCACTGTCGTTGTCAGACCAATACTGGTAGAGACGTAAAATTGTCTATCAGACAATTCAATTGGCAATTTAAAACTGGCGAGGATTTTACGCGCAACTTGCGCTGGATAATCAGCAACTTCATTATCATTGAGCACCACCACAAACTCATCGCCGCCAAAACGACAAGCCATGTCCGTTTGCCGAATACAGGCGCGTAGGCGTCTTGCCGCTTCAATTAATAGTTTGTCACCGTAGGCGTGCCCTAAGCTGTCATTAATTTTTTTGAAATCGTCCAAATCTAAGAACAACACTGCCACTTGCCCTTGGGTTCGTTCCAGTGCCGCTAAACTTTTCTTTAATTGGTACTGCAACATATTGCGATTGGGTAAACCAGTGAGCAAATCATACATGGCGATATTTTCTAATTCGCGAGTATTCTGCTCAATTTTCTGATGTAACTGCTCAAGCTCGGTGCTGAGTTGATTGGCTGCGCTACCAAGGACATCTAATTCGTCTCGGAAAAGAAGCGGCTTGGTTTGACTACGCTCACGAAATTCCGCAAATTGTTTTTGCGCCAATAGCGGTAAATGTTCGGCCAGAGTTAACAAGCGTCTACTTAGGCGCAAAGTACTGAAATAAATCAAAATTGCCAATATACCAAAGCACAAAATCGCAAAACCGACCATCTGTACTTTATAAGCTGCTTTTGTATTCGCAAATTTATTAGTGTCATCAATCAATGCTAAATAATAGCCTTGACCCTTACTAAGTAAGGGTAAAAAGCTAATTAGGAAATGCTGATTATCGATTTCAATAGGTAAGCCAAACTCAATAGCCTGCGATACCGTAGCGTTCGCTTGCAGAGCTGAAAATACTGCGGACATCTGACTGGCGTTGGACAAAGACAATAAACGTAATTCTTTCGCCGGGCGTTGTAAGTCGCCATCAATGCGAACAATGGCCACATCAGAACCAACACCTTGTTTTAAAGATGACAATACGTCTAAAAGCGTGGTGCTAAGTGCGACCACCGCAATATCCCCGGCTTGGTTTTGCACTGGCACTAAGACCAATTTACTGCAATGGTCAGTACAGGTGATCTCACTGTAAGGTTGTAACTCTAATAAAACTTGGCTGACCGACTGGCGAACACGAACAGGCACTTGACTGCCGCTGGCGTACAACACCGCCCCTTTTTGATCAAAAAGCCATAATTGCTCGACGTTTAAATGCAAAGAAATCGTTTCAAAATGCTGTGATAACACGGCAGCAAACTGCACAAAATCAGGTTGCTCCCGGATCTTCACCAAATCAGTAAACGATTCAACCCAGCTACGCAATTGGTTTTCTAACAATAAATTCAGGTGTTCAAACTGTTGCTGACGTAATTGCAGTTGCTTCTCTTGTTGCAGGCGAAAATCTTGCTCCATTTTTACCAGCGCAAAACTGGTGAGGACCACAGTCATAAAGAATAAAGCGCCGAGTATCAGCGCAAGAATTTTCCATGGCAGGCTAAGAAAGTTCCGCATAACGTTAGAACCAATACAATAATTGTAAAGCCCAAATATCATGGGTTCGATGCTGATTGACCACCACATCAGGTACCACATTCGGCCCTAAGCGACCGGTTCCCTCAATCCAATGGTATTCAAGTTTTAAGCGGAAATTCTCAGCAACTTCATGATCAACAGAGATAGCCGCATCACGTTGATAGCCAAAATAACTCGGAATAAAACCGCCGGAGGTCAACGGGAGTTGCGAACCACTTGGGTCATCCTTGTTGGCAATAAAATAATCGTAACTCAAATACCAGCTGGTGAATTCTGACCAATCAAAACGTGCCAGCAAAAAGGTGCCTTGCGCGAATTGATTGCGCACAAGCTGGGGAAAAATAAAGCCCTTCACGTTAACGCGCTCTTGCATTATCTCACTGGTTAATTCCCAATGTTCCGCGCTATAGCGCCAATTAAACATCGTTCGCTGAACGGTAAAGTCACCATCAAAATAATGATCTAACTCGGCTTTTCTATAGGAAAAATCCGAATCAAGTAAAGAAAGTCCCCACTGCATCTGGCTTTCGCTAGGACGCCAATAAGCACTGGCTTGATGGACAAATTTTTGGTCAGTCTCGCCAAGGACATCGGTGCTAATTACTCGACGACTCATGTCACGACTCACCGGTGTCGCTCCCCAGCTCCAAATGAACTCCAATTCACCTATCGCGAGGTTATGCGTCGAGCGCACGGCTAAGCCATCAGAACCCACGGCAATATCTCTAAACGAATCAAAATATACAGATTGCGGCAGAACTATTAATGGACGAGTTAAAGCAACATCACGGGTACTAGAATATGCCCAATGCATATTTTTGAATCGGCCTAAATACAAATCAAGCTGCCAATCCAAGGTGTTATATGGGGTCCAATTTAAAAATAGATAATCAATTCGCACGCCATCAACAAATCGATTGCCGCCGTTGAGGTACATTAATTGACCAGATACTTTCAAATCATTGTCAATTTTGTATACCGAATTCACGCCAATTTCGGTTAGACGGGCACTGGCATCCCCGTCATTATTCACAAAATTACTATCTCGGGCTTGAATTAGACCTTGCGACAGAAAACCATGCCAAGTCCAATCCTCAGCAACTGCCGAATGAGTAGTTAATGCCAGCACCATCAGCGCTATCGGCTTAAGGCTGGATGAGGACAATCTGTAGCTCAGTAATTTCATTGCCTGTCTCAATATAACCAATAGCGCCAGGGGTGCTGGCTACCAACTCGCGCATCTTTGCGCTATCTGCGACTTCCGTAGGGGGCGTACCAGTACCTGAATAAGTCAATTTTTGCCAAACCCGATCTAATTGATACGGGAATAGCTGCAACTGTTGCCGACTAAACTGCAGGTGTAATTCAGAACGATTTGGCAGAACAAACACTTTGATCGCAGTGCCGTCAGGCCATAACACCTGACGCATCATATAAATGCTGCGTAATTGCGCGTGACTTAATTGCTTGATGTTTACAGAGGAATGGACAATAACCAAAGGCGCAGACGGCGGTTCTTGCGTCCGAGCAAAAAATGGCATTGCCAATAGAAATCCTAAGATGAGTGACTTGATCACATTGTCCTTCTGCACCGGGGTCGCATGATCAAAATGGCTAACCATTTCGACAGGCGTTTGTAGCGATTATAGACCAAGCTTGGTTGGATACAAAAAGATTGCTAGTAGAAGCAACTATTTACCAAATTTATCCCAACAAAATTAGTCTGACCCTATCACCGGAATTGGTCAAGTAAAGCTGCGTATATTTAAACAGCAACATCGGAAAGATTTACTTACCCCACTGTCTTAAACCCGCAAGTACTCACCAGCAAGGCTCCAAACATAGGAACTATTTCACAGCAAAATCCAGAATTTCGCAAATGCTTGACGCTATGACTGCGGCAACCCTTTGCGCAAAATCACGACCAAAATCATTGAAGATCCGAGTAGGCGGCGAGTGAGTGAGTGAGTGAGTGAGTGATACCGCAGTCACATAGTTCCCTAGGTGACTGCGGCGAAAGAACGTCGGCAACAACCCCGAATTCTCAAGGAATAAGGGGCTACGGTGTTTAGTATTTCTTATTAATTTCAAACACCGTCAAGCTGCCACTGACTTCGTTTGCCATGAGCAATAATGGTTTGGCAGTCGGGCTTTGGGTATCAGGCACAAACACTAATGACTCAGGGCCTAAATCACCAGCAAGTCCGACGCTACCTGTAACAATTGCCGGTTGCTGATCATCATTAATGTTATAGGTGACGTTCAAATCGCGGTTAATCACGTAATCGACGAAAGTCGGTGCATATGGATTGGTAATGTCATAAATATATACACTACTCATTCGCTCAGCACCAATAAAGGCGTATTGACGACTGCCAACTTGGCCAAGCGCTAACGCTTCTGGCTCTGGGCCTTTATCATCTGAACGGTTATCACCAGCATTTGCTAAATGATTAGAGTTGAATTTATCAGCATGGATCCCTGCGGCGATACGTTCTAAATCGTTACCACTATCAAATACTTGCAGACCATTTTGATCCCAAATACTAAATGAGCGAGCACCGTAAGCATACAGTGTATCGTGCTGGCCATTGGCATTCAGTCCTATCGCAGTGCTGATGTTTAAGCGAGCCAAACCGCTACTGCTGTAGATCCCTGCTTGCTTCGCTTGTAACTCAGGTGAACGAGTGACTGCAGAAACCCGTTTCTGCTCGCTGTAACCAGCGTAATCACGGGCATCACCTTCATTGGCTGTAACAATGTAAGTTGCTCCCTTCCAGCCATAACTGGCAATTGTATCTGGTTGATACATGCCAAGCACACCCGGGTAAGTTTGGATATCAACACCGTTTTGGTTGCTGACGTCTAAAGAGTTACGGGCAATGCTATGGTCTTTAAAACCAAGCGCCACCAGCTTATCAATTTTGCGTGTAGCTAAATCAATCACTGCTAAAGCATTATTCTCTTGCAGTGCAACGTAGGCTTTCTTGTTATCAATACTCAGGGTAATGTATTCAGGCTCAACATCTTGCGCCACAGTAGTATTGACTGGGCTCGCGAATTTAATGCCTTTCGCGGTTAATGCTGCTTTTTCTGCATTGAAACCGCTAAAACCGATTGTTTCTGCTTGTTCACTAGCATTACCATTCGTCATGGTGATTACAGCAACTGAACCTTCTGGATCAATTGTATAGTCGTTAGACGGTTCGCCTTCATTGGCCACAAGTAACAAACTACCGTCTCTATTAAAAGTGACCATGTCTGGCAACGCGCCTACTTTAACGGCGGATTTAAATACTGGCGCTGCAGCAGAAATATCATAAAAAAGCACAGCACCAGGCGCCGTTTTCAGCTGACTTTCAATTGCCACCGCCAGCGTATTACCATAAATAGCGATAGAATTGGCAACACCTAAAGTGATAGTTTCTGCAGCGTTTTGTGCATCTTTCACTGAAACAGTCGCTGGGAATGTTAGCGGTTGGCTAGTTAAGTTGTTAGCCGTCAATGGATCAGTTAACGCTACTGATTTTAACCCGGTACCATCGAGAATTTCGACGCGATTAGCCGCGCCATTTACCACATAAATTCGCTTTGAACTTGGATGATATTGTGCAATTTCTGCGGCGCCGCCACCATAAGTGCCTGTGGTCATGCGAGCGATGGCAGTGAGCTGCAAGCCCGTGACCGCACTTTCGCCGGCAGCACCTGTTGAGCCTGGAGCTCCAGTTGCGCCTGTTGCGCCTGTTGCACCAGCAGCGCCATTAGCCCCAGCAGAACCCGTTGGTCCGACAGCGCCATCCTTGCCTTCAAGGTCACAACCAGCAATTAATACTGAGGATAGGCACAGTGCCGCGGTCAAAAATTGCACTTTTTTCATTTTGTCTCCAATGGAATTTAAAATAATCAGTGCCCAAATTAGATGCGATAGATGACAAAGTCATGAAATTAGTATGTCATTCCAATGACATGTATCGTTGCAAGCCTTTGCTGTAGCGCTAAAAAATAACCAGCAGCTGGCTTGTAAATCGAGCAGAACCGACGACACTATTAACAGACGTTATCCAGTTGCAAGGAGTGAACTTTGAACGCTGCTGATTATGCCGCACAGGTTGGTGATGTATTTGTACTCCCTGATACCTGCCTCAAAATTAAGCAGATTATTGATAATAAAATCAGTGATCTCGATGAAATTGCGGAATTGATTTGTTTGGACCCATCGCTGGCCTCCCGTTTGCTGAAACTTGCCAATAGCGCACTGTATAACTTTCCCAACCAAGTGGATTCGGTCAGTAAAGCGGTGTTACTACTTGGCGAAGTGCAAGTGTACAATTTGGTCGTTGCTTATGGCGCAACAGAGGCCTTTTCTAGTGTCAAACCAGAGGCGCTAGATCTAGACCGATTTTGGGAGCAGAGTATCCACTGTGCATTAATTGCCAAATTTCTTGCCCATAAACTGTCAATCAGACCCAATGAGCCAGTGTATTTATCTGGGTTATTACACAATATTGGTGAACTTGTTGTGGTGGAAGTCGCCCCTGAACTCGCTGCGAAATGTCAGGATTTCAAACGCAAACAACTGCCGTGGTTATTGCAACAACAAGTGTTGGGGTTTAGTTTTGTCGAGTGCAGCATCGCGCTCATGAATGTTTGGCATCTACCAGAAAACATTCAAGAGCCGCTGCGTCACATCAATGAGCCCGAGCTTCGCAGTAACAATCAAATCGGCTTAATTATGCATATCAGTGCGCAGCTAGCCTTATTCAATACCGCTTCTGATAAATTTGACCAAGCTGATTTGTTAAAACCTCATGTCCTTGAACTACTAGGCCTTACCAAACAAGATTTAGATGAAGCGCGGGATTTCGCATTCCTTGAAGGTTTGGCCATTCTGAGCTTATTAAACCCACGCGCGACCATGCTGTTTTAAAATTATCATCATATTTACAAAAAAATGCCGGTTACTAAAACCGGCATTTTATACTGTGCAAACTGGCGCTTACGCACTTTAGTAACGTGCATCGGCGCTCGATATCAAGGCTGTTTTACGATGTCCATTTCGGACAATAAATTTTCAGCACCATCCACTTCTTGCATTAACCAAAGTACATAACGGATATCCAAATGAATGGCGCGAGTAATTTCTGGGTTAAAATACCAATCTTTGGTAATTGACTCATAAGTTGAATCAAAGTTAAGCCCAACCAATTCGCCATTGGCATTCATCACCGCAGAACCAGAATTGCCACCTGTAGTATCGGCGCTCGATAAAAAGTTCAGCGGTACTGAATTAAATGGCGTCACTTTAGCTTTAGGACAATCAACCAAACTGCACACCCAGTTTGTTGCAGGCTTTGCGGCTAAGTCTGCATAAAAGAACCCCTGATACTTCTTCGCGGCATACGCATTTTTCAAACCAACCGGAATATCAAATGGCGCCGGACCTTCTTTGGCCAACATCCCTGCTACTGAGGTAAAGGGTGTTTTATACACACCATCGGCAGCCAAATATCCATCCACCGAACCAATTGTGACACGCAGCGTGCTGTTTGCATCAGGATAGACTGGACGCCCTTCCGCCTTGTTATAGGCAATGATTGCTTGCATATAAGCAGGACGCACTTTGAGCAATTCACCGTTTAACGACTTTTGTTGCTGTTCAAGCTGCATGTGGATGTCATACAACGCGACCGCAGTTTTGATAAACGGATCGTTGCTTTGACGAAATTGCTCCGGAGTTTTCGCTAACCATGCAAGGCGTGCATCGCCGTTGATTAAATCAGTTTGCGGATACCATGCTGTAAGTACAGTGGCGATTTCGCGCTGCGACATGCCGGCGGTTAGCCCTAAACTTTGATCAAGAACAGCAACACGCACGTTAGCCGTTTGCGCTAAATATTCAGCAAGTTGTTCTGACCACAGCGCAATGTCCATCGGGACAGCAAAACTATTGTCTAAGCGCTTCAAGCGACCTTGCCACATTTTAGCATCACGCGCTTGATAACCCATTTCTCGTTCAGCATCGGCTTTTTGCTGTTCCATAGACCAACGGTACAGATCTACCGCAGCTTTGAGTAAATCGCTGCGCTTAGCATTCTCGAAATAATAAGTCTGCTGCAAATAGTCTTGTTCTTTTTTCACCACTAAAGCCAAATCAGCGACGGCCTTTTGGTAGCCGCTGCGGCTTGATTCGGCGGCAATCCAAGTTTGTAATTGCTGCTGTTGTTGCTGCTTAATGGCATGGATATCAGTGACTTTAAAGCCATCTAATAAGCCATTCAGTTTCTTCATTCGGTTGTTGTAACCCTTAACTACCGAGGCATATTTCACTTTAAGCTCAGGATTACTGGCGCCTAAGCTGTCGATAGTCGAGATCATTTGGTTAAAAGTTTTGACTTGTGCTGGGTATTGCCAGCTCGCGGCAAAAGCAATCTCTTCCGCTAAACGATAACGACTGGTTGTGCCTGGATAGCCGGCAAGGATAATGCCATCGCCCTCGCGCACACCATCGGCGTTCACCTTCAGGAAGCTTTTTGGCTGATAGGGTACGTTTTCAGTTGAATACGGGGCTGGTTTGCCATCTTTACCTACGTAACCACGCAAGAAGGCGTAATCGCCGGTATGACGTGGATACTCATAGTTATCAACATCACCACCAAAGTTACCGACCGCTTCTGTTGGTGCATAAACCAACCGCACGTCTTGGATCATCAACTGTTTAATTAAGTAAAACTCTAAACCATGATGGAACATCACGACACTGCAACGATAATTGGCATCGGTCTCACAGTCTTTAATCAATTGCTTACGATTGTTTTCAACGGCTTCAAAGCGGGCTAAATCGGTGAGATCGGTTGGCAATTTACCAGTAATTTCAGCAGTCACATCCTTCACCAACTCGGTGACATACAACCGTTCTTGTGGGCCTGCTGGTAATTCTTCCGTTAGGTTTTTAGCTAAAAAACCTTTGGCCATCAAATTATTTTCCGCAGTCGAGTTCTGCTGGATTGCGCCATAACCACAGTGGTGATTGGTGATCACCAAGCCTTTGGCTGAGACAAAAGACGCCGAACAATAACCAAGGCTGACAATCGCGTTCATTGGGTAGGAACTCAAATCAGCCAATTGTTCGCCACTAATCTTGATGCCTTTTGCATCCAATAAGGGCTGTAACTCAGCTAATTGATAAGGTTGCCACTGGCCTTCGTCGGCAACAGCAGTCAAACACGTTCCCGCCAACAACATTGTTAGCAATGATTTTTTAAACATGAGAAATTCCTGGAATTGTAGACGAGGCAGTCTGTTGTTTTAATTGTCTGCTATTTTGTTGAATAGCATGAGCGCTCGATGCCTTGATTGTAAAAATAAGGCTTCAAGCGCTTAGCATACTGCGAACAGGAGGGTATCGCAACGGCTTGCGGTCAAGCGCCGATACGACCAGTTAAACACGGGCTAATAAGTAACAGCGACCCGCAAAGTGCCAACCCAGGCTTCGTCGTCAGTGCCTGCCACTTTGTCAATGTATTGCACCACTGGTTGTAAAGCGACGTTTTCTGAGATAGACCATTGCCAATACGCTTCAAACTGCAGTTCATCATTTGCTGTGGGCACAGTGACTTGACTTGCCATCACCCCAACTTGCTGTTCTTGCCAAGGCAACTGATAGACAATCCCAAGCAATCGATGTTCTTTGATCGCATCCACTTCATCTATTAGCGTAGAAAGTCCGAGAAACACCGTTAAATTATCACTAACTTGATGCTGATAGTTTGCATACCAACCACCAATCGCGACAAATTCCGCGCTTTCATTGAGCGGCCAATCGCCATTATGCAGCCAATGGCCAACCACCAATTGTCCACGCTCTTGCACAAAACGGCCTTCAAGCACCAGAAACTGATCAGCAAAATCAAGATGATCGCGACCAGCAAACACCCCAGCCATGGCTTGAAAACCGCGTTTTGGCTCGTAAAAGGCACTACAAGAAAGTGCAGGATCGTAATAGGTCGGCAACGCAATTGCAGTTGGGGTGATGCCAAGCGGCGGAGAAATAAAAGAGCCTGCGACAGGAATGACCGCGAACTCTAAATTGGCATCCACTTGACCGCATTTAACGCGTGTTTGTTCATTCCACTGATACTGCATATACAGTTCATAAATTTTGCTAAAGCGCTCAGCATCAATGTTCGAAATCCCTTGAATGTTTTCGGTGAGCGCCTCGCCGTTATCACCGCGAAAGGCTTTTAAGTTGCCAGCAACACTCCAACGCGGACTGAGCTCATAGTGCGCATCATAGGTGGCAAGCACTCGCTCTGCTGAGGTTGCTTCGCCGGTATCACCGCCAGCTTTAGATAAATCTGCCAGTAATGACAACTCATGGGTAAATGGTGGTTCTGCGGCAACTGCCGTGGTTAAGGTCGCTGACGAAAAAAGAACTAAAGCCGGAACTGCTAACAATTTCAACTGGTTCATCCGAGAACACTCCAAAACCTAGATGCTTGAGGTATAGAGCAGCATTTTGTGGATGTCAATTTTGCTAAAACGTTCTTTTGCCGCAAAAAAATACATTTACCAAACTGTAAATTTTCTGCTTAATAGACTATGAGTATCATTTCAAGGACGCAGAATTATGTGGGCTAAACTCCAAACAGCGGTGATACCGCGCTGGCAAAAATTAAACTTAGTGCAACGCTGGTATTTACTTGCAACATTGTCATTGTTGCTTTGGCTTTTGACTTTTAACACTGTCGAACCGCTCTATCTCAGTTTTGTGGTGATGTTACTCGTCGCGACGATAACGGATATGTGGCAAAGCGCGATCAAAATCTGGCACAGCCTCCCAGGTAAAGTGATCTTGTTGGTTAGCTATGCAATTTTGGCAAACTTTTGTTTTGCTTTTGCCGAATCGCAAATGAACGCAATTAGCGGCGTCAAACCAGATCTAACGCCCTTTAGCGTTAATTTTATGATTGTGCTACAAGCGCCGATCTGGACCTTTATTTTGTCAATTCTGCTGTCGATGGCTTATTTAACAGTCCACACCTGCAAAGTCCTTTTGATGCTGATGATTCGTCCTGTTAGTAAAGTGCATGCTGAAATGATGCATCAAGAAAGTTATCCGTTTATTTCGTTATTGGCCCGTATTGTCTATCTGCCTGTGGTTTTAGTCTTTGTCAGTATCGCGATGCAGGGTTATCTCACCGGCAATACTGATGCGGTGATCCATATGGACGATAGTAGCTTCACCGTCAAAACTGGCGACACCACCGAATCAACTGACAACTCAGCTGACAACTCAAAGAAGTCTGCGCAACAAGGACTGGATGAAGAACTGAATGAGCAAGCAACAACGTTAAAGGTAGAGGCAGAGTCGTCAAATGACGAGGGATTTGATCAACTGATTGAAGGTGTCCCAAGTATCCCTTGGGCGAATAAATTAGTCGCAAGCTTCTTGTATCAAATTGAAAGTCAGGGCAAATCTCACTGCACTATTAGTGGCGCAGAACACGCAGTGCAAATCAATGATTATGAGATCTTGGTAATAACCCCTGATAAAACTCAGGAGCTTGGATATCGTTTTGCGGTACGTGGCTGTAATTCCGCAAACTTACCCAAGATCCTGCAGTTCGGCACGCCATCAAACTGATGGCGTGTTCTCGCGAGCGATGCGAATTTGACGGTTTAAAATTGGTGTCATGGCAAACATAAATGCCGCAGCACCAACGCCGACCCAACCTAGTGTCGAAAACACATCAGCATAAATCGTCAAGGCATCTGCAACCGCAGTGCCTTTTTCCATCGAGGCCAAGGTACCAAAACGCCCTGCAATCATTTCACCGAATGCTGATGCTAAGAACCAAACGCCCATCATTAAACTAACCACACGCGGTACCGATAATGTGGTGACCGCAGACAAGCCAATTGGCGATAGCGCCATCTCACCAATCTCTAACACCAGATATGCCAAAATAAACCACCAGAAACCAGCAAGGCCATTTGCTTCAGGGTTTAACGCCGCGTATTGCAGGACAAAATGGGCAAGACCCGCAAATAACAAACCGATGGCAAATTTAGCCGAAGCCGAAGGGTTCCAACCTTTGCGATCAAGTACTGGCCATAGCCATGCAAATGGGATCGCCAGGGCAAAAATGAATAATGCGCCGACAGAGGTCAGTTGCGATGCGCTAAGCGTAAAGCCAAACAACGGTTCGATATTCATCACTCGATCTGAATAGGCTAACCAAGTTCCGTAGGTTTGCTCATAAAGACCCCAAAACACCGCTGAAATGGCAATGAGCACCATCAACACAATCATGTTGGCGCGTTCAAGTGCGGAACATTCGATAAAAATAAATTTGAACCACCAAACTAATAAACCAATTGTCAGCAATATCGCAACGACTTCAGTCGCGGTGATTTCTGTGCCTGGAGCCATCCCTAATATGTGGGCAATTGCATCAAAATCGAATTTTGTTTGCAGTACTTGCTGCACCACCACAACCCCTACCAACGCCATGACGTAAATAAAGGTTTCACGGCGTAATCCCCAGACTTTTTGTTCCAGCAGTTCCGGATGGGCACTTTCCGCCTGCCCCAATAAATGGGCTTTATTCTTGATAAAGACAATAAAACCGGTTAATAAACCAAGGCCTGCCAGCGCAAAACCATAACCCCAACCGTAGATTTCACCAACCCCACCCACAATTAAGCTGGAAGCAAAAGCCCCTAAATTGATCCCCATGTAGAACAAGGTAAACGCAGAATCTCGACGCGGATCATTGTCTTCATACAAACGACCAACAATCGTCGAAATATTTGGCTTCAAAAACCCCACACCCACCGCAACTAAGGCTAATGAGGCATACATAATTTGCAGGGCAACCGCATCGGCACCACCTTCTGGTGTAGCCGCCTGACCGGTATAGGCCATGCCGAGCATACCAATGGCCATTAAAAATCCGCCAAAGGTCACCGCTTTACGCATTCCCAAATATTGGTCGGCCAATAATCCACCGACCACTGGCAAGGCGTACGCTAAACCAGCATATGTGCCGAGCAGCAAATAACCATTGTTATCGTTAAAGGCATGGTGTTTGGTGAGGTATAAAAACAGTAAGGCTTTTAACCCGTAGAAAGCGAAACGTTCCCACATTTCAGTGAAAAAACAGACATATAACCCAAGTGGATGGCCGAACAGCTGGCGCTGATTGGCAAGTACAGAGTTGCTCATAGAGATCCTGGTCGTTTATCGTTATTATAAAAACCTGTGCAGAGGGAGGCAGCAGGCAAGCGCGGTAATATACCACGTTCTTTTTTGTTGGGAAGCTTTTGGCAAACGGCACGACTTCGTAATAGGTGAACATGAAGAAGGCTCAAACCAGCATGATTTGAGCGGGATCCTTGCATCCAATGACGACATTGTGCCGAAGCGCCAGTTATTTAGCTTGGTCGGCCGACTTTGCCGCTTGGCTATCCAGTTGTTCAGCGGCAAGCTGTTGTTGCTGCCAAAGCGCTAACTGTTCGCGATAATAATCCCAGACACATGGACAACAACTCCCGCTGCCGCAACATTCGTTGCTCTCTGGAGGTTCAGGTTTCACTAGTATTTTTTTCACTTTATGCATCATTAGATTCTTGTATGGCCACCGAGCGAGGCAATTTAATAGGATGATTATGTCGTCAGGATATTATCCACAAATTTGGCAGACAGTGTTACAAATCCCTGTTGGAAAAGTGGCAAGTTATGGCCAAATTGCGGATCTGGCAGGTTTACCTGGACGTGCTCGCTTAGTTGGTAAAGCGTTGGGAGCTGCCAGTCCCCGCCAACAATTGCCTTGGCATCGAGTGGTACGCAGCAATTTGCAGCTCGCGTTTGCCCTTGGCAGTGCTGAAGCAAATTTGCAACGTCAGTTGTTGCTGGCTGAAGGCGTGCAGCTTAAAGGGTTACGAGTCGATAAAACCGCGCATTGGCAACCGCAATTGCATGAATTACTGTTCAATTTGCAGTATTAGGCTATTAGCCCAACTATCTGCCCTGCTAGGGATCAGGCTAATTAGGCTGTGAACAGTGGAAAAAAGCTTAGTAACTCAATGAGTGATCTCATTAATTTCCAGCTTTTTCATTTTGCACGTAATAACTCACTTGCGCTCGAGGATTCAGGTATTCATAAACTTGCGGAGGGAGCGCCGAAGGTTTGAGTACTTTTGCAATGCTCAGTTTGCCTTCTTGTAACGAAATCACTGGTGCTTCTAGACGCGGAATTTGTGGATCGTAAATCAACACATTTGGGAAAAGCAGTTGTTCACTATTCACCGACAAGACTAAGCCGACTCGATCATCACTTAGCTGTACCACAGTGCCAGGCGGATAAACCCCCATCATTTTAATGAGCTGCCCCATCTCATTGGCGCCTAATTTGCCTTTCATGCTTTTAAACATAAAAGACATGGCATGATGCGGAGAGCGACCTTTGGTAATATCCAACGGATGGCATAGTGTGTCGAATTCATTGACTACCGCAACGATGCGGGCTAATTCATCAATTTGTGGCTCAGTCAGACCTGCGGGATAACCGGTACCATCTAAAAACTCATGGTGTTGTTCTAAAATTGGCCACGCTTCTTTTGGAAAAGATTGTGTCAATTTCATAAGTTCTACACCGTATTTAGTATGCAACTTTAATAAGTTCGCTTCAGGTGCAGATAACGGCTCAGTTTTTCGCAGAATTTGGGTTGGGATTTTTAACTTACCGATGTCATGAAATAACGCGCCAATACCGACAAATTTAATTTTCTCATCGGAAAGCCCTAAATTTTTAGCCAACATCATTGATAACACTGACACGTTAAGCACATGATAGTAAATGCTTTCTTGATCTTTACCTGCTTGTGAAATTAAGTGCAACACTAGGGCATCGGCCTGAATAATAGTATCGGCGATAGTTCCAACTAATTCCGCGGCCTCATCGACCGCTTGTAATGGTCGACTGCCAATTTTTGACATGACATTGCGCACTTGCACCATCGATTGCTCAAAAGCTTTTTCGGTGCGTTGTAATTGCCGGCGTTGTTCTTTCGCTTGTTCAATCCGCGAGTTTTTCTCCCGCTCCAATTGAAACTTCAGCTCGGCAGCCAATTGATTTAAATCAGCGGTGTCAGGCTCTGGTGCTTGATCGTTATCAATCGAACTTTTTTCGGGGAAGAAATACACATATTCCAAATCCAAAGTTTGAATGATGGCAATTTGTTCATAGCTTTCAACTTTGAATTTATTTGACAAAAATGGGTGTTTCATCCAGTTCACAGGCAACTGAATAAAATAACCGATCTTAACTTGTCCTGGACTAATTTTAGCGACTGACACCCTTCACCTTTTTACCAACAACAACAATGAATAACGCGACGAATTACGCTTGAAACTGTCGCAAGTCTAGCAACAGTTTTTGCAGTTGTCTTCGGCACATTGTATATACCCAAACAACTTGAAGATGCTTTTTTTGCGGGAGATAAAAGTCCTTGAGGCAAGGC
>Ga0187843_10001335_pt1 | contig 15730 bp, 13 predicted proteins | sample SpaLakP09_SKY_43_FD_134516 | JGI IMG/M metagenome (GOLD analysis project Ga0187843, IMG submission 134516) | Oligotrophic lake water microbial communities from Sparkling Lake, Wisconsin, USA - SP09_SKY_43 | ecosystem: Environmental > Aquatic > Freshwater > Lake | place: USA: Sparkling Lake...
CAGCGTCGGCGCTTCCCTGCAGGCCGAGGTGGCCTTGGGCGTCAATGCGCAAGACCTGACCCTGCTGCAATCGCTGGGTGCGGACCTGAAGTTCGTCTTCATCACCTCAGCCGCCAGCCTGATGGCTGCGGAGGAGCTGAGCGTCACGGTCACACCGTCGGCACATCAGAAGTGTGAGCGTTGCTGGCATTACAGCGCCGACGTGGGCGCCAACCCGGCCCACCCGACCCTGTGCGGCCGCTGCGACAGCAATCTGCACGGCAGCGGCGAAACCCGCACGGTGGCCTGAACGATGGCGAGCAGCAACAAGAAGAGCGGCATGGGCGGCGGCAACAAGCTGGGCCTGTGGCTGGGCATCGCCCTGGTCATCATCCTGCTGGACCAGTTCACCAAGGTGCTGATCCTGGGCAATTTCCAGCTCGGCGACAGCCGCTATGTCACCAGCTTTTTCAACGTCGTGCGGGTCCACAACACCGGCGCCGCTTTCAGCTTCCTGGCCAATGCGGCAGGCTGGCAGCGCTGGTTCTTCGTTGGACTGGGTGCAGCAGCCACGGTCTTCATCCTCATCATGCTCAAGCGCCACGGCCAGCAAACCCTGTTTGCCACAGCGCTGAGCTTGATCCTGGGCGGCGCCATCGGCAATGTCATCGACCGCCTGCTGCACGGCTATGTGGTCGATTTCATCCAGGTGCACTGGAGCGGCCGGGCCTTCCCGTCCTTCAATGTCGCCGACAGCGCCATCACCGTGGGCGCGGTGCTGCTGATCTGGGACGAAATCCGCCGCGTGCGCAAGGGCTGAGTCCATCGCTTGCCTGCCGCTGGACAAAAGCAGCAGGCGGCGGGGGCGATGACGCGGTGAAGGCGGCTTCTGCTGGAAAGCCCGCTGGTGCGCCAGCGAGGCGGGCGCCTAAGCTGCGGCCATGACGCCTGCCGAACTGCCCTCCAGCTCCACCCCTCCGACTGAACTGCCGGCTGCGCCGCCTCCCCCAGCCGACGAGATCCCGGCCGACAGCGCCTTTGCCATCCAGCTGCGCCCGCTGGGCTTTGGCGATCCCCTGCGTTGGCTGGCGGCCGGCTGGGCTGACTTCCGGCGCGCGCCCCTGATCGGCCTGTTCTTCGGCGCCTGTTTCATGCTGATGGGCTGGTGCTTGCTGGGCGTCTACGAGCACGCACCCATCTACACCCTGGCCTTGTCGGCCGGCTTTCTGCTGATGGGGCCGTTTCTGTGCCTGGGCCTGTACCAGGTCAGCCGACGCCTGCAGCAGGGCTACCAACCCCGCCTGCTGGACTGCCTCACCGCCTGGCGCAAGCGCATGTCGCAAATCGCCATCTTCGGCACCGTGCTGCTGATCCTGGAGATGATCTGGGGCCGGGCGGCCCTGGTGGTGTTTGCCGTCAGCTTTGACGGGATGCCCGATCTCAGCGGTTCCCTGGTCAAGCTGCTCAACCCCGAAAGCCTGGGCTTCATCGTCGCCTACCTCGGTGTCGGTGCCTTCTTCGCCGGCCTCATCTACGCCGTCAGCGTGATCTCCATCCCCATGCTGCTGGACCGCCCGACCGATGCCGTCACCGCCGGCCTGACCAGCTTGCGCCTGGTGCTGACACAAACCGGTGTGATGCTCTTCTGGGGCGCCCTGATCACGGTGCTGGTGGTGCTGGCCCTGCTGCCCGGTTTTGCCGGGCTGCTGGTGGTGGGGCCGGTGCTGGGCCATGCCAGCTGGCATGCCTACCGCGCGGCCGTCGAGGACTGAACCTTCGGCCGCGCGTGGCCGGTCGGCGGGCGAACAACTTTTTGCGCAACAGCGGGGCGGCAAGCGGCGACGACCTGCGTCACCCAGGCGACAATGCGCAGCGCCACACGCAGCCTAAAGCCGGCCCCGGAAACCCGGAGCGCCGCTGGACGATTCAGGGCTGCGAACCCGGCATCCGGCCCTCCCTGACCCTCCATGCTCGATTTTTCCTGTCTGACCCATTACGACTGGCTTGACGTGCCGATGTGGGTGTTCGACCCCGCACGCCAGCGCAATCTCTGGGCCAATGCCGCCGCCTTGAGCTTCTGGCGCGCCAGCAGCGCCGAGGAGTTCCTCTCGCGCGATTTCTCTGACACCAGCGAGGCCGTGCGCGAGCGCCTGGCCGTCACCGCCGCCGACCATGCCCAGGGCAAGATCGTGCGCGAGCAATGGACGCTCTACCCCAAGGGCCAGCCTGCCACCGTGATGTTGGTCTCACGCGGCATCCTCACCCCCGACCGCCGCCAGGTCATGCTGTTTGCGGCCGATTCCCTGGCCAACAGCAGCGACAAAGCCATGCTGCGCGGCGTAGAGGCCCTGCAGCACACGACCGTGCGCATCGCCGTGTTCAGCCTGCAGGACGGCAGCACCCTGATGCGCAATCCGGCGGCCGCCCTGGCTTTTGGCAAACGCACGGCTGTGGCTGGCACCAGCGCCACCAGCCGCGGGCGCATCAGTGATTTCGAAGCCCTGTTTGCCGACAGCGGCGATGCCATCAAGGTCTTCAACCAGGTGCGCGCCGGCCACAGCTTCAAGGCCGACCTGGAGCTGCTGACCGACGGCGGCCGCTGCTGGCATGGCGTCAATGCCCGGCCCATGCGCGACCCGGTGACCGGCGAGCAGGTGCTGCTGCTCAATGCCCGCGACATCGCCGACCTCAAGGCCAGCCAAGCCGCGCTCGAAGCCGCCCGCGAAGCGGCCGAAGCGGCCAGCCAGGCCAAGAGCAGTTTTCTGGCCAATATGAGCCACGAGATCCGCACACCGATGAACGGGGTGCTGGGCCTGACCGAGCTGGTGTTGCAGACCGAGCTCAGCGACAAGCAGCGCAAATTCATCGAGCTGGCCCACAGCTCGGCCAAGGGCTTGATGGTCATCATCAATGACTTGCTGGACGTGGCCAAGATCGAATCGGGCCGCGTGGTCATCGAGCAGGCGCATTTCTCACTGCACGATTGCCTGCGCGAGGCCCTGCACCCGCTGCTGCTGCAGGCACACGAGAAGGGTTTGCATCTGCATGCCCGCGTCCAGCCCGGCGTGCCCCAGCATGCCACCGGCGACGCCCTGCGCCTGCGCCAGGTGCTGGTCAATCTGGTCGGCAATGCGCTCAAGTTCACCGAAAAAGGCGAGGTGCGGGTCGAGGTGGAACGCATCGAGCCCGAGCCTGGAGAAGCCGGCAGCGCGCCGACCGAGGGCCCGCCACCACTGCGCCTGCGCTTCAGCGTGCACGACACCGGCATCGGCATGACGCGTGACCAGATCCAGCAGATCTTCGAGCCCTTCAGCCAGGCCGATGGCAGCATCACGCGCCGCTACGGCGGCACCGGCCTGGGCCTGACCATCGTGCAGCGTCTGGTCAGCCTGATGGGCGGCCAGGTGCAGGTGGAAAGCCAGCCAGGCACGGGCTCCTGCTTCAGTTTCGAAGTGGCCCTGGACGGCTCGGCGACAGATCGCCCCGCGAGCCCGTCCAACACAGAACCTTGAACCTCAGCTGACCATGGACATGAATCTCACGGGATCCGCCCGCTACCGCCGCCTTGCCTGGGCTTGGCTGTGGCCGGTGCCCTGGCCTTGCTGTCGCTCGCCCTCATCGGCGGTGTGTTCGGCTGGCTGATGGACACCGTCTCCAGCCTGGGCTCGGCGCGAGCGCAGCAAGCCAGCGCGGCTCTGCCGCTGATGACCGCCCTGGCGGTGGCCCTGGGTCTGCTGCTGCGCTGGCGTCTGCGCAGCAGCCGCAAGAACAAGCACCACGCCGACAAGCGCCCGGACATCGGCTTTTGAACCCGCGCCTGGCCCTGTTGCTGACCCTGCCACCCCTGATGTGGGCGGGCAATGCCGTGGTCGGGCGATTGATGGTCGGCAGCATCAGCCCCCTGGCCCTCAACGGCCTGCGCTGGGCCTTGGCGGCCCTGCTCTTGCTGCCACTGTCCTGGCGCTTGCTGAAGCAGACCGAATTGCTGCGCCAGCGCTGGGCCTATCTGGCCTTGACCGGTTTTCTGGGCATGGGTTGCTACAACGCCCTGCAGTACCAGGCCTTGCGCAGCTCCAGCGCGCTCAACGTCACCCTGATCGCCGCCAGCCTGCCGGTCTGGATGCTGGCCATCGGCGCCCTGTTGTTCGGCGTGCGGCCGCAGCGGCGCCAGCTGCTGGGCGCCCTGCTCTCGCTGGCCGGCGTGGCCCTGGTGATCGCGCGCGGGCAACTGGCCAGCCTGGCCCAGGTGCACTTCGTCAGCGGCGATCTGCTGATGCTGCTGGCCATCCTCTCCTGGGCCTTGTACAGCTGGCTGCTGGCACGACCACCGGCCTCGATGCGCGGGGAACAGCGCCCCCACTGGGATTGGGCTGAGACCCTGATGGCTCAGCTGCTCTTCGGCCTGGTCTTTGCCGGCGGCATGGCCGGCGCCGAGCAGGCGCTGGGCAGCCCAACACCCATCACCTGGGGGCCAGGTCTTGCCCTAACCCTCATCTACGTGGCGGTGGGGCCTTCGCTGATCGCCTACCGCTGCTGGGGCCTGGGCGTGGCCCAGGCGGGGCCGGCGGTGGCGGCCTTCTTCGGCAACCTCACGCCGGTGTTTGCCGGCCTGATGTCCGCGGCCCTGCTGGGCGAATGGCCGCAGTGGTACCACGGTGCGGCCCTGGGCTTGATTGCGGCCGGGATCTGGGTCTCGTCGAGGGTCTCGTCGAAAAAGGCCTGAGGCCGCGGGGCTGAGCACAACTCAGCCACGCCCTCATTTCCGCCCTCAGCTGCGCTGGCCGCTGAAGCTGCCGCCGCCCTTCATGCCGCCGCCATAGCTCCAGGTGCCGCTGACCGTGCCGTTGATGGGGTCCACACCGCCCTGGTAATGGGCCGAGCCGGCCGAGCCGGAGGCCACCATGGTCAGGCGGCCATTGGGCAGCACCGCGCCGCTGACGCTGAAGGCGCCGCTCTGGTTGGAGACACCACTGCCGGTGACCGTGCCGCTGCCATTGAGGCCCGGCAGGATGCTGACCGTGAAGCTGCCCTGCTCGTAGCCGCTGAAGCTACCGGAGAAGTTGCCGAAGATGCCGCCGGCCAACGATTGCGTGACCGGCAGGGGCTGGGCCTGTGGCGCGCTCGACACCATGCCGCAAGCGCCGACCAGGGTGCGCTGCACCCAGCCGCTGAAGTTGGCGGCGTCTACAAAGACAAAGCCGTTGCTGAGCTCGCCCGAGGCGATCAGCTCGTCGTTCTTGGTGAGGGTGGCCACGACCTTGCCCTCGCGCGAAGCCGTGGCATAAGCCTTCACATTGGCGATCTTGGGGCACAGGGTCTGGCCGGGCTTTTGCGGCGCCTCGGCCTTTTGCGAGGCGGCAGCATTGGCATCACCCGAGGCGCTGTTGCTGCGGATCAGCTGGGGCTGGTCGCGGATGGTCTGGACGATCTTGTTGTAGTTGTCCAGCAGGCTGGCGGCCACCATCTTGCCTTCCGGCGTCTTGGTGTAGCCGCCGAGAGCCCCCAGCATGCCGTTGCCGTAGGCCCAGCCGCCGATGCCGAAGTCGGTCTTGGTGGCCTTGCCTTCGGCGGCGGCCACCTGGATGCTGGAGCGCACATCGGCGATCAGAAGGCTGGTGGACGCTTCCTTGAACTTGAGGCCACCGGCAATCGCGCCGAGCACGCCCAGGCGGCCCATCAGCGCACCGCCGATGCCGCCGGTGTCGGAGGCCGCCACCTGCACATTGGGCGTCATCACAAAGTCGGCGGCCTGCATCTGGCCCTTGCCGACATTGGATTCCTGGCGCAGATCACCGCTCTGGCCCAGGGCACGCTCCTGCTGCAGGTTCTGCATGGCCACGCCACGCTCGACCACATCGAAACAGCCCGACTGCTGGATCATCATGCGCAGCAAGGCCTCGGGCGAGCCCAGGCCGTAGCGCGACAGGTGGTGCCAGCCGGTCTGCGGCTCGGCCACGGCGATCACGCCCAGCTTCTTCGAGCATTTCTCGACATTGGAGCCTTGCTCCTCGGCGCGGGCGCCGCCCGCCAGCATCATCACGGCCGCAGCCACCACGCCAGTCTGCACGAAGACCTTCTGCTTCATCATCAAGATGCACTCCCATTCAGGCATAGACACACGAAGCCGGGCATTGTGCCCAAGTGCGGCCCGCTCACCCATCCCCCAAAAGGGCACAGATCGGTAACAAATTGCGACCGAGCGCTGCCCCGGCTGGCCCACTCAAAACACGCCGGCGTAGGCCCCGCCATCGAGCAGGATGTTCTGCCCCGTCAGGTAGCCGGCCTGGGCGCTGCACAGCATGGCGCAGATAGCGCCAAACTCGGCAGCCGTGCCGAAGCGCTGGGCCGGAATCCCTTGCATGCGGCGCTGCGCGAACTCCTCGGTCGCCAGGCCGTTCTTGCTGGCGCCGGCCACCAGGGTCTTGTGCAGGCGCTCGGTGTCAAAAGCGCCGGGCAGCAGGTTGTTGAGGGTGACATTGCGACCGGCCAGCTGCGGCTGGCGCGCCAGGCCGGCGACAAAACCGGTCAGGCCCGAACGCGCGCCATTGGACAGGCCCAGCACATCGATGGGCGCCTTGACCGCGCCCGAGGTGATGTTGACCACGCGGCCGAAGCCACGCGCTGCCATGCCATCCACCGTGGCCTTGATCAGCTCGATCGGGGTCAGCATATTGGCGTCGATGGCGGCCAGCCAGGCGGCGCGGTCCCAGTCGCGGAAATCACCGGGCGGCGGGCCGCCGGCGTTGTTGACCAGCACATCAACCTGCGGGCAGGCGGCCAAGGCCGCCGCGCGGCCCTCGGGCGTGGCGATATCCCCGGCCACGGCACGCACCTGCACGGCGGGGTTGAGCGCCCGCAAGGCCTCGGCCGTGGCCTCCAGCGCTTCAGCGCCGCGCGCGGTGATCACCACATGCGCGCCTTCTTTCACCAAGGCCTCGGCACAGCCCCGACCCAGGCCCTTGCTGGCCGCACACACCAGGGCCCAGCGGCCCGACAGTCCCAAATCCATCGCATCACCTCCAACGCGTCAACAACCACACCCCGCCCAGCACCAGCAGCGTGCCCATCAGCACCCAGACCGTGAAGGGTTCATCCAAAATCAGCGCGCCCAGCACGATGGTGGACATGGGCCCCACCATGCCAGTCTGGGCCGCCAGGCTGGCGCCCAATCGCTCGATCGCCAGCATCACCATCAAAACCGGCGCAAAGGTGCAAGCCGTGGCGTTCAGCAAGGACAGCCACCACACCTCGGGCGCCAGCTGGGCCAGACCGCTGAGCGGCCGCAACAGCAGGAACTGAGCGATGCAAAGCAGGCATGCCACCGTGGTGGCCAGGCCGGTCAGGCGCATCGCCCCCAAGCGCCGCACTTCTTCGCCGCTGAACAGCAGATAGCAGGCATAGCTGAGCGCACTGCCAAACACCAGGGCCGCGCCGAGGCCCACATGCGGGCCTTGCAAGGACAGCTCTTGTCCGAACACCAGCAAGACACCGCTGTAGCTGATGGCCAGGGCCAGCAGCTGCCGGCCGTTGACGCGGCGCTTGAAAAACAGCCATCCCAGCAGCAAGACCAGGGTCGGGTTGAGATAGAGGATCAGGCGCTCGAAACTGGCGCTGACGAAGGCCAGGCCGGCGAAATCCAGAAAGCTGGCCAGGTAGTAGCCGCTGAAGCCCAGACCCAGCACCACCCAGGCGTCACGCCGGGTCAGCGCCGGCTTGCCCCGCCCGGCCCACCAGGCCAGCAGCACAAACATGGGCAGGGCCATCAGCATGCGCAGCATCAGCAAGGTGATGGCATCGACACCATGCCGGTAGGCCAGCTTGACGATGATGGCCTTGCCCGAGAAGGCGATGGCGCCAGCGGTGGCCAGGGCGAAGCCGGGCCAGAGGCGGGCCGGCGCCGCAGGCGGGCTCGAAGAAGCGGGGGAAGCAGACATCAGCCGCCATCATAGAAGGCGGCTCCGGCCCGCGTGCGCGCCAGGCCTTCCGAAGGGGGCAAGCCTTGCTCCTACGGAGCCGTGGGCGAGAAAGCAGGGCCGAACGATCGGCGCCGATGGATCAGCGCCAGAACTTGCCGTCGGGGCCGATGATGGAGATGTCCACAAAATCCAGGCCGCTGCGGTCCTTGGGCCCGTAGTGCAGCTCGACGCCCCCGAGATCCAGTCGCTGCACGCCCTCCAGCGCCTTGAGCAGGCTGGTGCGGCTGATTTCCTTGACGCTGCGCTTGAGCCCCTCCACCAGGAGCTTGGCCGCGGCGAACCCTTCAATCTGTGCGGGGCTCAGTTCATTGCGACCACGTGCCTTGGCCAGCCCCAGGGCTTCACGCACCATCGGGTTGTTGGTCGAGCGCTCGTAGGGGAAGACCTGGGTGACGATCACGCCGTGGGCGTTGTCACCCAAGGCTTTGACGAAGTCGACCGAGGCATTGTTGGACAGCGTGGCCACATGGGCCTTGGAGCCGGTCGCGCGCAGGGCCGTAACGCCCTGCACCACGGCATAGCTCGGGCCGATGAACAGCACCGCTTCGACACCGGCTTTCGCCACCTGTTCCATCAAGGGCCCCAGCTCAGGCTTGGCGCCATCGAAGCGCAGGATGGCCGAGGCTTTCATGCCCTGAGCCTCCAGTCCCTTGATCGCACCGGCCCCGGCATCATTGCCGAAAGCGTCGTTGACCTGGACGATGGTCACGCGTTTGACGCCGATGGAGCCCAAGTGCTGCACCGCACGGGCCGCTTCCTTTTGAAACGTGGCGCGCACATTGAAGACCTGAGGAATCATGGGCTGATGCAGCACCATGGCGCCACTGGAGGGCGCCACCAAGGCGAGCTGATGCTTGCTGAGCAGGGGCAGCAAGGCCTGGCTCTGCGCCGTGCCGCGGCTCAGGAACAAGGCAACCACACCTTCATCGATCAGTCGCTCGGCATTGCTCGCGCTGAGCCGAGGGTCGTATTTGTCATCGAGCGAGATCAGCTCGATCGGCTGCCCCTTGATGCCACCCTGGGCATTGATCGCGTCGAAATACAAGCGCGCGCCGTCGGTGATCTCCTGCACCCCGGTGGCAGCGGGTCCGCTGAAACCTGCCGTTTGGCCGATCTTGATCTGGGCCTGTGCCGAGCCCCCCGCCCACAAGCAAGACAGAAGCAGGGCCACGTGCGCAGCCCTGCTCCAGACGGGCACCACGGTGCCCTGCTGCCGGGCCGCTGCGGCGGCCCTTCCTCCAGCGTCACGCATGACTCTCCCCCTCACCCTCGTCGCTTGTATTTCGCCGGCCACGAAGGGGCCGTCAGCGAAAAATCAAGGCGCGATTGTGGCGCAGGGATGCGTCCACCGGGTGACCATCGGCACCCGGAAAAACCCGTGCCAGCCACCTTTGCCATCGGCCATCACAGCCGCCCAGCCCAAGGCTTTGGCGGCTGACTGCAGCCTCAAGCAACGGCGCGAAGTTCTGCGGCACCGGCCGGGCTGAGCAGGCACTGCATCAGCTCGGCCACGCTGCGAATTTGCTCACCAAAAGGCAAGGCGCCCACGCCGCGGAAGAACAGGCCATGCTTCGAATCCCCGCGCAAGGCCGCGGCGAGCTGGTTGTCGATGCAGAACTGTCCGGCATCCTTTAGGCCATCGCGCAGCCCGCATTGCGCCAGGCAATCGAAGGCCTTGGTGCAGCGGCTCTTGACCTGAGCCATGGCCTGCAGCTTGGGCGCTGCGCGCAGGTAGTTGCGCAGCCAGGGCGTGGCCACCGCGCGCGCCGGCAGGCCGGCCACGCTGGTGAACTCGACCAGGTCGCTCTCCTGCGCTTCGGCCAGCACGCGCTTGAACTCAGGGTGAGCATCGCCCTCGGTGGTGACGGCGAAGGGCGTGCCCAATTGCACGGCCGCAGCACCCAGGGCCTGCAGGCGCTGGATGTCGGCGAAGCTGCGCACGCCGCCGGCCGCGATCAGTGGGATCCGGCCCGCAATGCCGGCCTTCTCGAAATACTCCAGGCACTCGGGAATCACCCGTTCGAAATCGAAACGCGGGTCGCGGACATCGGCGACCTTGGCTGCGCCCAAATGGCCTCCGGCCAGACCCGGGTGCTCGATGACGATGGCATCAGGCAAGCGCTGCTTGCGCTCCCATTTGCGCACGATCAGCTGCACACCGCGGGCATCGCTGAGGATGGGAATCAAGGCCACCTGCGGATGCTCGGCCGCCAGGTCGGGCAGGTCCAGCGGCAGGCCCGCGCCCACCACCACAGCCTCGATGCCGCATTCCAGCGCCCGCCGCACCTGCGGCGCGTACTCGGCCACCGCACGCATGACGTTCAAAGCCACCAGACCGCGGCCCTGAGCGCGCTGCTTGGCGCCCTGGATCTCGCGCTCGAGCGCAATCAGATTGACCTCGTTGATCAGGCGCTTGGCCGCCTCACCCGCGTTGTGGCCCTCGGTGCGCGCCATCAGGTCGGGATGCTGGCGGCGCAGATCCACCGAACTCAAGGTGCCCACACCGCCCAAACTGGCCACCGTGCCGGCCAGTTGCTGGGCGCTGACGCCCACGCCCATGCCGCCTTGCACGATGGGCAGCAAGCGACGGCCCTTCAATTCAAGAGCGCGCAGACCGCTGCGGTCGAACAGGGATTGCAACTGCTGCTGGGGGCTGGTGATGTCAGTCATGAGCGGACTCGGGCACCCAGGGGTGCCACGCGAGAGATGAGATGAAGAGCAGCCGGCAGACTAAGGCCTAGAGAGCCGGTACTAATTGACAAAAATCAGCCCGACATCGATGCGCACGCCTCAGCCAAGCCACCGGACCCTTGAGTTCGCGCGCGCCGCAGCCGATAGCCCCGGCATGCCAAGCAGACCGGGGCCGCAGAACATGCGTCGCCACCCGGCAGCAGCTGGAAGCCCGATCACGGGACACCACCGGCCTTGGCCCGTTGAGACGCAATCAAAACGCCAAGTTCCGAGGGGTCCCCGATGAGATACCAAGACAGCATGGCGCGCAGCGCCGAGCATCTGCGCGCCGCCCTGCCCCAGATGACGCGCCAGCGTGCCGCCTTGCACCCGATCAGCTACGCAGTCTGGTATGAGCATGTCAGCGGCATCAACCCGGCCCTGAGCCACGCCCTGCAGAGCCTGACACGCGACGAGCGCAGCCTCGACGAAGCCCAGACCCTGCAGCTCTACCAGGACCATGTCAGCGACTTCAACGCTCGCACCGCCCAGACCATTGGCGATGGCCTGAACCGGGTGCTCGACACCCTGTCGGCCTCGGCCTCGCTGGCCGGCCAACAAACCGCGGGCTTCGAAGCTTCGCTGCAGCGCTGGGTGGAAGAGCTGCTGATCGAAGCCGTGCCGGCGGCCGAGCGCAGCGGCCAAACGCCGGGCGAGATCGTCCAGCAATTGCTGGTCGGCACCCAGGACATCCGCGCCACGCTGCAGACCCTGCAGGAGCGACTGGACGGCAGCCAGAACGAGCTGCGCCTGCTGCGCGAAGAGGTGCGACGGGCCCGAGCCGATGCCCTGGTGGATTCGCTCACCGGCCTCGCGAATCGCCGCGCCTTCGAGCAAGAACTCAGCCTCTGCGCCGCCAGCCGCCCGGGCCTCGGAGCCAGCCGCAAGGACAGCAGCGCCGAGGACGCGCAAGCGCCCTGCCTGGTGCTGGGCGACATTGATTTCTTCAAGCGCGTCAACGACAGCTTTGGCCATTTGTTCGGTGACCATGTGCTGCGTGCCGTGGCCCAAACGCTCAAGCAGGTGGCGCGCGGCGACAGCCTGCCGGCCCGGGTGGGCGGCGAGGAGTTCGCCCTGCTGCTGCCGCGCGCCAGCCTGGCGCAGGCCCAAGGTCTGGCCGAACAGATGCGCGCCAGCGTGGCGGCCAGCCGCATCCGCCCGGCGCAGGCCCAGCCCAGCCTGGAGCGCATCACCATGTCCATGGGCGTGACGCAGATGACGCCGGGCGAGAGTGCGAACGACTTCTTTGAGCGGGCTGACCGGGCGCTCTACGCCTCCAAACGCTGCGGCCGCAACTGCGTCACCGTGCTCAGCGCCCAGGCGGCTTGACCGTGGGAAACAAAGGCCCGTTTCCAGCCATAGCCACCCGGCGACGCGGCAGCGCGACGCCCAGCCGCGGCAGCGACTTGACCCGGCCGCGTCTGCCCATACACTGAGGGCACTTCGGCCCTTCCATTTGCGATGACGCCCCGTTTGAACGCCCTGCCGCTGACGGAACCCCGCCCAGCCCCTGCCACGGAGCAGACCACGTGATGTTCGAGCGCGCCTCGCTGCGCTATGCCGTGATCGTGGCCCTGTTGATTGGGCTGCTGGTGCCGACCGCTTTGGTGCTGCTCTACGACGCCCAGAAAACCCGGCGCACCGCGCTGGAAGACCTCAAACGCGACCTGGTGCGCACGACCGAAGTGATGTCGCTGTCGCTGGCCGAGCCCGTCTGGCAGGTGTCGCCCGACCTGGCCGAGCCCATGATCAAGGCGCAGTTTGATGACCCACGCTTTGTCTCGGTGGTGGTGCGAGAGCCCTCCAACGTGGCGCCCTTCCAGGAGCTGCGCCGCAAGCTGGCGGCCGACGAGCCTGACCTGACCCTGAGTGAGAGCCGCGCCGTGCTGCGCGACGGTCGCAAGATCGCCGAGCTGACGGTGGAAATGAGCGCAGCGCCACTGCTGGAGACCAAGCAGGCCGAGATGATGCGCACCCTCTGGCGCAGCTTCCTGACCCTGACCCTGTCTTCGGCCCTGATCCTGTGGGTGATGCAGCGCCGCGTGCTGCAACCCATGACGCAGATGACCCAGGCCGCCGAGGCCCTGGCCGCAGGCCAGCTGCAGCAGCCGCTGAAACTCGGCGGCAGCGATGAAATTGCCCGGGTGGGCCAGGCCATGGAGCACATGCGCCAGTCCCTGCTGCAGGCCTTCGATGCCTTGCGCGAGCATGCCAACACGCTGGAGGAGCAGGTCGAACAGCGCACCGCCGAGCTGACCACCAGCAATGCCGACCTGACCCAGGCCCTGGCCAACCTCAAGACCGCCCAGCATGAGCTGGTCGAATCGGAAAAACTGGCCTCCTTGGGCCGCCTGGTGGCCGGCGTGGCGCACGAGCTCAACACACCGCTGGGCAACTCGCTGACCGTGGTGTCTTCGCTCGAAGACCGCTACAAGCAGCTGGACGACATGCTGGCCAACAACACGCCCATGCGGCGCAGCCTGCTGGAAGACCTGGTGCGCGATACACGACGCGGCCAGGACATCCTGCAGCGCAACGTGCAGAAGGCGGCGGATCTGGTGCGCGACTTCAAGCGCGTGGCCATCGACCAGACCACCGACTCGCGGCGTGATTTCGAACTCGACCGCGTGATCGAGGATGTACTGGTGATGGTGGAGCCCAGCTTCAAGCACACGCCCTTCCTGATCAAGACCGAGCTGGCGCGCAGCATCGAGATGAGCAGTTATCCAGGCTCACTGGGCCAGGTGCTGACCAATCTGCTGATCAATGCCCTGGTGCACGGATTTGAGGGCCGGGACCAGGGTCAGGTGATGGTGCGCTGCGCGCTGAGCCCTGCCGGCGATGAGGTGGAACTCAGCGTGGAAGATGACGGCCGCGGCATGGACGAATCGGTGCGCCGCCGCATCTTCGACCCCTTCTTCACCACCAAGCTGGGCACTGGCGGCTCCGGTCTGGGCATGCACATCGTGCACAACATCGTCACCCATGTGCTGGGCGGACAGATCGAGGTGATCAGCAGCGTCGGCCAGGGCACACGCATGCAGATGCGTCTGCCCCTGAATGCGCCGCAGCGCAGCGGCGGCAGCGAAGAAGCGCTCCATTGAGTGGGGTGCGCTGAGCGCCTTGGCCTGATCCACAAACCGGCCTGCTCCAGGAGCAAGCCGGCACGGCCACAGGCTTCAGTTCGACGCGGCGGAAGCCGGCGCTGAAGCCGCCGCTGAGGCCGCCTCCACAACGGCCGAGGCTGGCGCCGAACTGGCCGCAGGTACCTCGGCCGCGTGCGGGGCCGTGACATCATGCTTTTCGCCGCTCATGTCGATGTCGCCACCCTTGCTCATGATGAAGATGGCCAGCGCTGCAAATGCAATGAAGCCGACGAGCAGTTTCCACATGGTGTGTTCCCTCAGAAATAAAAAGAAGATGCCAGGATTCTTGCCAGCCAAGCTGACAGCAGGCTGAGCAAAGGCGATCCAGCTTGCGGCCTTTTGCGAAGGGCTGCGTGCCCAGCCCGGACCGAGCAGCGCGGGCACGGCGGAGCTGTCCGGCTCCAGCCGCGGTAGCGCAACTGGAACTGCACGCGGATCATCAGCCTGACACCCAGGCACACAACGCGCCGGGCCGGCAGGAACAAAAAAGGGGAGGCTCATGGCCTCCCCTCTTGGTGTCGTTGGGCGGCTTGGCCGCCCTGCGATCAGTCCTTGGCGTAGATGTCCACGTCCTTGGTTTCACGCACGAACAGCAGGCCGATGACCAGGGTCATGGCGGCCACGCCGATCGGGTACCAGAGGCCGTGGTAGATGTTGCCGTTCTGGGCCACCATCGCGAAGGTGATGGAAGGCAGCAGACCACCGAACCAGCCGTTACCAATGTGATAAGGCAGGCTCATCGAGGTGTAGCGGATGCGGGTCGGGAACATTTCCACCAGCATGGCGGCAATCGGACCGTAGACCATGGTCACATACAGCACCAGAATGAAGAGGATGCCCACCACCATCGGCTGGTTGACCTTGGCCGGGTCGGCCTTGGCGGGATAGCCGGCAGCCTTCAGGCCTTCAGCCAATTCTTTCTTGAAGGCGGCAATGCCCTTGACCGTGGCTTCGTCGAACTTGTAGTCGTTCAGCTTGGTGGCGTTCAGGCCGTTGATGACCTTGTCACCGACCTTGATGACGGCCACCGAGCCGGCGGGGCCAGGCAGGGTTTCATAGCTGGCCGAGGACTGAGCCAGGGCGCGCTTGGCGATGTCACAGGAGCTGGTGAAGTCCACTTCCTTGGCCACCGGGCTGCCCTGGAAGGAGCAGGTGCTCATGTCCACGGTCAGGGTGATCTGGGCGCTGGCCTGGGCCTTTGCCAGATCCGGGTTGGCGGCGTTGGTCAAGGCCTTGAACAGTGGGAAGTAGGTGACGATGGCCAGCAGCAGGCCCGCCATGATGATGGGCTTGCGACCGATCTTGTCCGACAAGGTGCCGAAAATCACGAAGAAAGGCGTGCCCAGCAGCAGCGAGACGGCCACCATGATGTTGGCGGTGGCGTTGTCCACCTTCAACACGCTGGTCAGGAAGAACAGCGCATAGAACTGGCCGGAGTACCAAACCACACCTTGACCGGCGACCAGGCCGAACAGCGCCAGCATGACGATCTTCAGGTTCTTCCACTGACCGAAGGACTCGGACAGCGGGGCCTTGGAGGTCTTGCCTTCCGACTTCATCTTCTGGAAGGCCGGCGATTCATTCATCGACAGGCGGATCCAGACGCTGATGGCCAGCAGCAGGATGGAGACGATGAATGGCACGCGCCAGCCCCACTCGGCGAAAGCAGCCTCACCGACCACGGTGCGGGTGCCCAGAATCACCATCAGCGACAGGAACAGGCCCAAGGTCGCGGTGGTTTGAATCCAGGAGGTGTAGGCGCCACGCTTGCCGTGCGGTGCGTGTTCGGCCACATAGGTGGCGGCGCCACCGTACTCACCGCCAAGGGCCAGGCCTTGCAGCATGCGCAGGCCGATCAGGATCACCGGAGCCGCCACACCGATGGTGGCCGAGCCCGGC
>Ga0187843_10001337_pt1 | contig 15728 bp, 15 predicted proteins | sample SpaLakP09_SKY_43_FD_134516 | JGI IMG/M metagenome (GOLD analysis project Ga0187843, IMG submission 134516) | Oligotrophic lake water microbial communities from Sparkling Lake, Wisconsin, USA - SP09_SKY_43 | ecosystem: Environmental > Aquatic > Freshwater > Lake | place: USA: Sparkling Lake...
AAACTGCAAAACTTATTGCCCGTCAGCTTGATGATCGTTGTGTCGTGCCTGAGTCTACAGTCATGCTCATCAACAGTGCCAGTCAAAATGAAGTGGCCCGAGGTGCCAGCAGCACTGATGGAAGTGCCTCCAATGTTAGAGCAAGTGAAGTCGTCGAAACCGTTGTCGAAAACTACGGACGCTACAACGAACTCAGAGAAAAAATAATCGGCTGGCAAAAATGGTATCAGGACCAGAAAAAAATATTTGAGGAGGCTACGAAATGAGTGATTTCATTTTAACCCAAGATCAACTAGAAGATTTAATTCCAAAAAATCCCTATGTGGAATATTGGTACTCAGCACTAAGCCAATGCTTACCAGACTATGATATTAACACACCACGTCGTGTTGCTGCTTTTATTGCTCAATGCAGCCATGAGAGTGGTGGATTTAAATTTCTCAGTGAGAATTTGAACTATCGAGCTGAAAGTTTAATGCGTGTATGGCCCAAATACTTTAAGGATCCTGCCACAGCTCAACGATATGCACATAAACCAGAACGTATTGCTAACCGTGCCTATGCCAATCGTATGGGCAATGGCAACGAAGCCAGTGGAGATGGTTGGCGTTTTTGTGGTCGTGGACTAAATCAACTCACTGGCCGAGATAATTATCAAGCATTTGCTGATAGCATAGAGACTGAACTGGAAGATATCCCACATTACCTAGCTACTTTCGAAGGCGCTGTACAAAGTGCTTGCTGGTTCTGGGAAACAAATAATTTAAATAAATGGGCCGATGCAGGAGATATTACCACATTGACCAAAAAGATTAACGGTGGTACGTTGGGCTTGGATGATCGCATGAAACATTACGCCCATGCGTTACATGTACTAGGAGTATGAAATGACCACAGCTAAAGAATATGATAATTTAAGCGACAGCGATAAGAAAAAAGAAGACTGGATGAACAATAAATGGCGTCCTATGATGGGATGGATGTATATGGCTATTTGTTTATTTGATTTTATGTTGGCCCCTGTGCTTTGGAGTTTATTACAAGGCTTAGATAACGGGCAAATAAATAGTCAGTGGCAGCCACTTACACTACAAGGTGCAGGTCTGTTTCATATTGCCATGGGGGCTGTATTAGGCATCGCTGCTTATGGTCGTACTCAAGAAAAACTAAACGGAGCAAACAATGGCGGAATCCAATTACCAGCAAATGTCGGAACAACATATCAACCACCTCAACCAAACAACCAACCCGCCGCCAACAACTTTAATACACCAAGCACAGGCTTTAACACCGGGTTTGGTGCCATTGCTCCCCCTACAGGATTTGGTAACAACTTCTCAGTTCCTACTAATCCCCCCAGTAATCCGCCCACTGTTTTAACAGGTTTTGGCGGGAAACCTGCTCCAGTTCAACCATCACAACCTATTATCTAATTATGAAATATTTAATTATCACCTTATTAAGTTTAGCCTGCTCCAATGCATATGCTCAAGCAGAAATTAAACGAGTTTGCCGCGATGTGGAAAAGAATGGCAAAACTGTTAACGTATGTAAGACTATCAAGGTCCACAAAAAACTAGAAGGGACAACTGTTCCGACTAAAAAATAATATCATATCCTTGACTTTGACCTATTATCCTAGTATAATTACTAGTGATGAACTACTATGAAATACTGGGACTGCAACAAGGATGCAGCCCAGAAGAAATTAAAAAAGCTTACAGAAGACTAGCCAGCCAACATCATCCAGATAAAGGCGGGGACACCGCCACCTTTCAAAATATTCAAGCTGCATACGAAACATTAAGTGATCCTAATAAAAGATCTCAATATGACATGGGTGGGGCTAGATCTAGATCCAATCAGAGAGCCAATGAATTTGATCAATTTAGCGAAATATTTGCACAAGCATTTGGTGGCGGATTTGGTGGTGCTGGATTTAATTTTAATGCCAGACCACAAGCTCGTAGAAATGTAGACCTAAATATTAGATGTAGAATAAGTCTGTTAGACAGCTACGTAGGTAAAGAGTTAGAAGCCAATTTTGCTCTACCATCAGGTCGTAGAGAAACTGTGGTCATTAATGTTCCACCTGGGATTAATGATGGTGTCACTATACAATTTAGAGGCATGGGCGATGATTCAAATCCAGCTTGGCCCAGAGGTAACTTAAACTGTACTGTGACTGTAGACAGTGATCCCAACTTTGAACGCAGAGGTGATGACTTAACTACCATTGTGGAAATTGACGCCATAGAAGCTATGATAGGCTGTACTAAACCAGTGGAGTGTATCGACGGCAAAACTATGAATATTCGTATAAGACCTGGTATAATTCATGGCGGCGAATATGCTGCACAGGCCATGGGATTTAAAAATCTACAGACAAATACTAAGGGCAACTTTATAATCATAGTAAATATCACAGTGCCTGAAATTACAGACTCACAACTAAAGAAAAAATTAGAGGAAATAAAAAATGAAATTGATAAAATTTCCAAATGACATACTAAAAAAGACCATGCCAGAGTTTGACTTTGATAACCCTGTCATGCACCCTAAACAAATAGAAAAAGAAATGGTGGAACTCATGGTCCAAGAAAAAGGTATTGGACTGGCAGCTAATCAAGTAGGATTAGAAGCTAGAGTGATTGCCATATTCCCACGTGATACGAGTTTGGAAATGGGCCCATTCGCCATGTTTAATCCAGAAATTATGGAAGTAAGCGAAGAAATGGGGGAAGGATTAGAGGGGTGTTTGAGCTTTCCAGATCTAGTACTACCCATTAAACGTCCACGAATAGTGGTTATACAATATCTTGACAACGAAGCAAATAACATTATAATAGAACTTAAGGACACAGATGCTAGATGTGTGCTACATGAGATGGAACATTTAGATGGTGTGTGCTTTACTGATAAAGTAAGCAAATTAAAAATTGAAATGGCCCGTAAGAAATTATTTAAACTAAGGAAGAAATATGGTAGAGCCCAGCGACAATCTTAAAGCAGTCTTTGAACATAGCATTGACTTGGCCAAGACCCTTAAACACGAGTACTTGACCATTGAACACTTGCTGTTTTCCATGCTCAGCGAAGAAGACTTTGTAAAATGCGTACAAGGCTTTGGTGGGGATGTTGACTATATTAAGAAAAATTTAGAACACTATCTTAAGAATAAACTCACAGATATTATCAAAGAAGGTGTGGTCAAACCTAAAAAGACACAGGCAGTTGAACGTGTACTGAATCGTGCATTCACACAGGCTCTGTTCAACGGTCGCCAAACTATGGAACTAAGTGATGTATTCCTTAGTATTATGGGTGAAAAACGTAGCTATGCCAGCTACTACATTCAACAGGCAGGCATTGACAAAGGCAAATTTGCTGATTACTTGAATAGCGAATTACAAGGTGAAGAAGAAGAAACTGTGAATGATGTTCAAGTAGATCGTGCCATTAGGAACTTTACCACAAACCTAAACGAAGCAGTTAAGAAAAATAAAGTTGATCCTGTCATTGGACGTACAACAGAACTGGAAAATATTGCCTTGGCCATGGGTCGTAGGAACAAAAGCAATGTACTACTAGTTGGTGATCCAGGCGTTGGAAAAACTGCCATTGCAGAAGGTCTAGCATTCAACATTGTTAAAGGCGCCGTCCCAGAATTCCTAAAAGGTTATACGGTATTTAACTTAGACATTAGCAGCATGTTGGCAGGCAGCAAATATCGCGGAGACTTTGAAGAACGTTTCAAACTAGTACTCAAAGGCTTACAAAGTAAAGGCAAAACTATTCTGTTTATTGACGAAGCTCATATGATTAATGGTGCTGGATCAGCAGGTAATAGTGCCAATGACCTAGCTAACATGATGAAGCCTGCACTGAGCAAAGGTAATATCAAAGTAGTAGCAAGCACTACTTGGGAAGAATATCGTAAGTACTTTGAAAAAGATCGCGCCCTCATGCGTCGCTTTCAACGTATCACAGTTGAAGAACCCGATAATGATACTACTATTCAAATCCTTAAAGGTATTAAGAAATACTACGAAGGGCATCACAAAGTAAAAATTACCGAGGAAGCAATCCAAGCCGCAGTAAAACTCAGCGTGAAATATCAAAGTGATAAAAAACTTCCTGATAAGGCCATTGATCTTATTGACTGCGCCTGCTCAAGATTTAACATTAAACTTGTAGAAGATCGTGTTATTGGTGAACCAGAAATTCAATTTGAATTAGCACGTATGATTCAAATGCCTGAGGAACAAATTGCAGAAACTGAAAGCAATAACCTTGCCAAACTAGATTCACAAATTGCTGCCGAAGTATATGGACAAGATGGCGCCATCACTGAACTGGTAGATAAAATCCTTGTTGCCCGTGCTGGACTTAAATCAGAAAATAAACCAATTGGTTCGTTTGTATTCATGGGCCCAACTGGCTGTGGTAAGACTGAAACTGCTAAATCCCTAGCCAAACACTTGGGTGTTAAACTATTGCGTTTTGACATGAGTGAATACCAGGAAAAACATAGTATTAGCAAACTAATTGGTAGTCCCCCAGGATATGTGGGCTTTGAGGAAAATGCCGGCTTGCTGATTACACAGATCCAAGAAAATCCATATAGCGTACTATTGTTTGACGAAGTGGAAAAGAGTCACCCAGACGTGTCCACTGTATTACTACAAATGATGGACAATGGCTTTATCACTGGCAGCAATGGCAAGAAGGCAGACTGTCGTAATATTGTGCTTATTCTAACTACCAATGCTGGAGCACAGGCAGCTGAAAAGAATCTTATTGGATTTGGTAGCCAAGAACAACCTTACGATGACAAAGATCTTAAGAAATTCTTTAGTCCAGAATTCCGTAATCGTCTTGATGCTACTATTACATTTAAGAAGTTGGGCAAAGAAACTATGCGTAAGGTTGTGATTAAGTTTATTGATGAACTTAAATTCCAAGTTGCTGAAAAAGCCATTAAGATCAGAATTAATGAAGCATCTATTAATTGGCTGATTGAAAAGGGCTTTGACCCTAAGATGGGTGCAAGACCATTGCAACGTGTTATTGATAAGGAAATCAAACGTCCATTGGCTAAAATGATGTTGTTTGGAGATCTTAAGAATGGTGGCACTTTACAAATTACTAATAGGGCAGACAATGATGGCTTGATCTTGGCTAAAAGAGTCAAAGCTGTCAAGCCTGTGGAAATTGAAAATGAAGTTGAATCCCAAGATACCTATCAAGAGAACTAAAAAACTATTTTTAGACACTTATAGATATAAAGTTGTCATTATCTCTGTATTCGCCAGCGTATTCAGAGGTAATGACCTTGATTCTGTTTTTAAAAAATTAGCCTACTATAAAGCTAATGGTGCTACTAAAAGTTTACAGTTTTGGTCAAGGAGCACGTCAACCAATGATGTTACCTTAGCTGAAAATATTTTAAACCTGCTGACACCAATGTCAGATTATGTTCTTAGAGTAGAATCACCTCTTATAAGCATATACACTAACAACCTAGAGGACGTTAAAAAAATCACTGACACTGTGACTGATGTTGTCAAATATGTTAGTTTATCAGAAAAAGAATTAGAGAAGGGTGTTATATATCTTAAGAAAATAGATTTTGACTATAAAATCACATTAGGTCATATTAGAACTCCACAAGACTCCCTAGTAAAATGGTGCAATGATAATGATAAAATACGTATGCCTAAAACCTGTAAAGAACAATTGGAATTAGGGTGGGGCTGTAAACAACGATACTTTTATGTCAAAGATGATCGTAGCCTCATCATGGTCAAAATGTTCTTAGGATCTAATATACAGCGTATTGAACGTGTGATAAAATTAGAAGACTAAATGCTATTCGTTTGATAAATATCACATAGTAACTCTGGCTATATGATATGAAAATATTTGAACTGTTTAACAATACCAAAGAGCCCATTGACAAAGTCATGAAGGGCCATACCGATGAAGTCATTGACAAAGACAAGAAAAAACTAGACTTTGATCTAGCCGAAGACCTTGTTTATTTCATGCATCACAATGATGACTTTTATCGTAAAAATTTCTACCCTGTATTAAAAATGTGTAAAGGTAGCTTTGATGATGGAAAAAATTTCAGTCATAGAGTGTTTAAGCCACTCATAAGTAAAGCCTACGAATCATACAAAAAAGAATTCCCTATTAGAGAATTAGAGGACGAACTGGAATCTAAGTTCATTGAACGAACTGCCAAAGAAATATATGAAACTGAACTGGGTCATATGAAAGACGGCAAATACGACTAATATAATGTTACTAAGAGAATTATTCCATAGACCCCAAAAGCCTCTATTAGAAGGTGGCGGCAATATTTGGCCTGAAACTACAGAATTTTATCCTACTCCGAATATGGTACAGGCCTTAGTAAAAGAAGTTCAAGGATATCTACGTGATGCTGGTCTTCCATTACATGTACAAGGCAGTGGTGCTAATGAAGATCCTGATCCTGAACATCCTACAGGAGACTTGGACGTCAGTGTAGATATGGATCAAGTTAAACAATTTTTTAATATACCTGCTGGTAAAAGCCTAGCTGATGATGACAAAGCAGCACGTAATGCATTAGAAAAATTTTTATTAGATAACGGTGTTCCAGCAACCTATAAAGCTGGCGTAACTGTACATATTAAATTTCCCTATGACGGTCAAGCTTATCAATGCGATATTAAAGTAATACGCAAGGCTGAAAAAGTATCTAAATTCCATAGACATATCATTCCCAGAGGTAGCCCATATAAAGGTGTACACAAGCAGGTAGTATTAAGTTCTTTGGCCAGTGCTAAAAATATGTTATGGTCGCCAGACGAAGGGTTATATGCCAGAGATGCTAATAGAAAGAAAGCAGATTTAGTAACAGATAATTGGGATGAAGTAGCTGAAATACTATTAGGTCCAGGACACAACGGGCGTGATCTTGGCAGTGCAGAAAGTATCATGGCTGCCATTAAGGATCCTGAATTAAAGAAACAAGTATGGGATTCGGCATCAAGTGGAGCAAGTTGGCAAAAAGCACCGTTACGTGGCCCAGCCCGTCCACTATTAGAAGCAGCACCTGGAATAGGTCGTAAATATCAACATATTGAAGATTTGGTCTTTACCAATGGTTCAAATGGTGGGTTACATGCCATTGAAAGACTGCAATCAATGGCAAGTAAAGGTGGCAATATAGAGCTTAAATGGGACGGCAGTCCCGTAATATATTGGGGGCGCGATGAAGATGGCACATTTTATATGATTCCTAAAAATGCTTGGGAATATTTAAAACGTGGCAAAACTAAATTAGAAACTGGCGTTAGTACTGCACCAAAAACTCCAGATGAAGTTCAAAGATTTATAACAGGCACAGGCAGAGTAGATCCAGATAAAGAAGCCAATCGCAAACAATATGCTCGCGAAATGAGTCAACTATGGCCCTATCTTGAACAGGCCAGCCCAGAAAGAGGCTTTGTGGAAGGTGGTTTACTATTCCATCCTGGTGCTAAACCCACACTAAACAACAAAACAGGAGAATACGAATTCACTCCAAACATTACCACATTCCATATTGGACAGAGTACTGAACTAGGACAACGTATTGCCAAGGCCAAGGTCATGGTGGCTGTAACTGGATACTATCCTGAATTAGGCAGCAGTGATGAAGGCAGAATGCCAGATGCAGAATCATTAAGCACACCACAGGTCATTGTGCAAGGTACTACCTACGCTGAACCCCCTGACGAGTTTGCGTTATCAGGATTGATAGATGCTGAAAATTATATCAGTCAAAATGCAAACTTGATTGATAATTTTGTTGCACCTAAACCTGGCCTAAGTAAACCTGGTGACGTACTTTATAAATTCTATAATCAAAACCTACGCATTCCTGGCATTAAACAAAAGTTCCATGATTGGGTCACTAGAAACGTCAGTGCTGGACAAAGTCAAAAAATCTTAGCAGATCATGCTGGTCTAAATGCTGTACTTGATGCTGTGGAAATGATCACTCATATTAAACTTGAATTAATAACCGCTTTGAGTGCAGGCACACACGGCGGTATTAGACAGACCAGACCAGAAGGATATGTACAAGCACACACTGGCGCACAATTCAAATATGATCTACCTGGACAATTTGTCAAAGCTATCGATCAAGCTAATTGGTCCCCGGACAAAGAAAGATGAGACTAAGACAACTATTTGAAAATATCGCACGTACCGGGGAAGGCAAAACAGCCGTAGTAGGTTGGGGCAGAGGTATGGGACATAGAGGTCATATGATGTTGGCCAGCAGCGTAATTACCCACGCCAAAGACAGCGAAGGCGATCCTTACTTTGTGGTCAGTAGAAGCTATGGTCCAGATGATCCTTTAGAACCTGAAGAAAAATTGGCAATATATCGTAAAGTGTTTCCTGAACAAGGTCATATATTTCAAACAGCTACAGATGAATTACCAGACCTAACAAGAGTTTTAGCCAACTTAAATCAACAAGGTTATACCAATGCCATAGTTGTTGTAGGTGCTGATCAAAAAGCAGCCTTCCAATATCTAAATCATTACAATGGCAAGCCAGACAAGAAAGGCAATGTTGCGTTTGACTTTGAAAACTTACAAGTTATTAGTCGCCAAGAAACTAAAGACCCAAGTCGTGAGGAAGAAGGTCCACGTGCCACACCCATGCGAGCTGTATTAATGGATCCATCAAAAAGTCATGATGAACAATTTGCAGTATGGCGTGATGCTATGAGCCCAGAGATTGACGATGAGGAAGTTATGGCTCTAATGCATAAAGCGCAACAGCGTATGACTCAAATGGCTGCTGAGAAAAAATCTAAGAAAAAAGTGGCGGAAGGTTCTAAATTATTAACTGAAAATATATTAACCCTTTTAAACAAATTAGAATATCTAGTTAGATATTTTAAACAAACTCATGGAAATATGGGTGGTAATGTGTTAAAAGGAGAAATGATGCCTGTTTTGAACGAGCTGGAAAAACAGGGCGAACATAAAATAGTATCTAGTATCAAAAATATGATTCAGAATGCTGAATCGGTAGACCGAGAAACTCGAGGAATGAGCTGGAATTACTTTGCAGATATGCTCTCACAACAACTTCCAGACATCATGAGAAATGCATCATTAACAAAGAAAAATGTACCGGAAGGCAAATTAAAAAAAAAAGTAGCTGAGACTACATTAAACGAGTTTGACCATGCTCGTCATGTCAAACTGCTTAATGCCCATATGCAGAAATTAGGCTACGAAAATATCGGTGCTGGAACAGATGCACAAGTATTTGCTAAAGAAACTGGGCCAGTGAAAAAGATACTTATGCCTGAAAGTGGAGATATTTCTACTGCTGAAAATTCATTCCTGGCATTTTACAACTATTGCCAGGCAAATGCCCGTAATCTACACTTGCCAAAGTTTCACCAAATTCAAGACAATATTGAATTAGATGGCGAACGGTTTCGTCAAATAACCATGGAACGACTCGAAGAAGTAGATCCTGAGTATGAAGACATGCTGGTTAGTATGACAGAAGGTATTGAAGATGGTACGCCATTAGATCCACAATATCGACCATATATTAAATTCTATCAAACATTGAAATCAGTTATGCTCACAGGTCGTAAATTAGGCTTTGAGAATGATATCATCACTTTTCAAAGTTGCAATATAATGCAAAGAGGTAATACATTGGTGATCATGGACCCATGGATGGGAGGTGGTTAAATGAACTTAGATGAATTAAAAAAATTAGCAGGCATTAACGAATATCGAGGATATGTTAAATACGATATAGACAACCCTTATGGCGGTAGCAATATTAGCTTGACTGGGGATGAAAAAGGCCAACTAATGAAGAAACATAATATTATACCAGGTAGCAAGGAATGGTTCCAACTATGGTTTAGTATGCCGTTTCTCACAGGCGAACCACCCGTTGGCAAGGGGATGAGATGAAGCTTAGAGAATTACTAGAAGTTAGCCAAGGCAAAATCACTAAGAGGCAACAAGAACCTAGTACAGGATTGAGCACTTATAGTGATGTGGAAATGGCCAATAGCGACTATGTGGCCTTTAAACTAGGTCAGGCTATGGCAGGTACTGATGGCTCTAAAACTCCAGATATTGACGGCAAAAGTTGGTTTGGTAAAAAGAAAACTATTCATCCATATACTGAAGTAGAAAATGAAATGTTTAAAAAAGCTGCCAAAGTAGTAGGTGCCAAATATACTGACCTTAACAAAGGTGATATGAAAAGTAGAGAATTACCTTCTACACATACTGTCAGTCCTGTACACAAACATAAAAAGAACAAATACGGTGTATAATTATGAAAATACGTGAACTAGTTGAAACAGCCTCAGCAGGTGGCACTAGCGCAGGCAATGTCGCAGTAGGAGCCGTTTATAAGAATAAAAAAGGCACGACTTATAAAAACAAAGATGGCACAGTAAAAAATGCGCTAGACGTTAAAGGAGCCAACCTTTTGACTGGCGGAAGCTTAAAACGATAAATAACTTGATTACGGAGTAACGAATGGATATCAATACACAATCACCTATGCCAGAACCTGAACACGATGATGAAGGCAAAATGGCCAAAGCTGATCTATACAAAACAGCCAAGTATAGCCTAAAACTATTTAAAATGATGGAAGACAATGCTCAACTAGAAGGTTGGGTACAGGCTAAGATTACTAAGGCTGCTGACTATCTTGCCAGTGTATATCACTATTTAGAATACGAAATGAAGTTTACTGAATATGGTCGTGCCATTGAAGATAGTGAAATGTACACCGAAAGCGAAAAGAAACTCCTAAAGAAAAAGCTATTTGAAGCTAAGGAAAAAGTTAAAGATCTAAAGAAGGTGCAGGCTGAAAAGATCAAAGCCAAAGAAAAGAAAAAAGTAAAAGAAAACGCTAATCGTTTTCATTCAGGACATGGTATTTCTATTAAGGGTAAAGAAGTTGATACTGATTCTTTAGAAATAGATGGTATTGATATGAAAGATTATCCAGATTTTGTTGATGCATATTTTAGTTATGGTGAATTTATGGACGGTTCAGAAATGAGCCAAGATGAATTAGACCACCTAAGAGATAAAGAAGGCGGCCTATTATTTGACAAGATTCAAGATCGGTTGCATGAAAGCGGGATGAGTGAAGATGGCGATGAGCGTGGTGGAGACGATGATACCCCAAGCGACTTCAACAAAATAAGAACCAGTAGTGGTCATACAAGACATAGTAGAAAAGCTAGTAGAACTGAAAAAGATCACGAACTACACGGTGAGGTTCCCGTAACCAGCTTACATCCAAATCATGATGAACGTGGTGCTAAATTCACTGGCAGACAGGTTCATGGCACTGGACGTAAAGTTAGTCCAATGGATCAATTGACCAAGCGTAAAGGCATGACAGGCCTAGACGAAGCCAAAGCTAAAAAAGCTAAGAAAGATTATGACGGTGACGGTGAAGTAGAAAGTGGCAAAGACGAAGTAATTGGCAGTCGTCGTAAGGCTGCTGGCTTACCATTTAAAGAAGCTGCTGAGAAAAAATGTAATCATACTGCCAAAGGCAAAAGCTGCCCAGTACATGGCATGAAAGAATGTAGTGGCATGATGGCAGAACAAGAAAAAACAATGAGTCGTGCGGCCAAAGGTGTAATGAAGTACGGCAAAGATGGTATGAAAGCTCTTGCTCAAGCTGGTAAAGATGGCAAAGACTTGGATAAGGTGCGTAACAAATACGACAAGTACGACGAGGTTATAGCGCCTACTAAAGATCGTCCAACAAAAGGTACCAAAATGGGCAAAGAAGGCAATGCATTTGGTAAAGCCGTACAAGATGCCAAGGCCTCTGGAGATAAAACTGTGAAGGTTGGTGGTAAAACTATACCAGTCAAAGAAACAAGCAAACCCAGTGCTGGTATGAGCAAAGGTGAGAAATCTGCTGTGGCTAAGAAAGCACAAGCTGGTAAAGACATTGGCAAACCAGGCAAGAGTTTTGACAAAGTAGCTAAGGCTGCTGGTGGCGGTGCAAAAGGTACAAAGATTGCTGCCGCTGCTATGTGGAAAAACCAGGCCAAGTAAAATGTCATTACCCAACTATGTAGATGACTATGACGCATACTTGGCACTGAAAATGGATAAACCTAAATGCCAAAATTGTAATTGTATTAGACATTGTAATCATAGTTGTAATGATTGTAGCTATTGCCCAGATTGTCATTGTAAGGAATGCGTAGAAGGTAAGGGAACAAACTAAATGGATATGAAGAAATATATTACTCTTGTGGAGAGTGCTGCTAAACCCCTAGAGGTTGTGGCAAAACCTGTACAACCTAAAATTGAACCTGAGCCAATAGTACATATTTCAGAAAGTTATGAATCCAGTCCAGTAGTTAGAAAAATTGTTCGTAACATGATGGAGAAAAAATCTCCTCAGCCTCCTAAACAACGTAATCCAGTGGCCAAGAATGCCAATGCTGCTGTAGGTGGTGGTGCTGCTGGCAAGCACACAGACAAGAAAAAAAATGCCAAACAAGGTGTACAAAAGCATAAAGGTCAACAATTAGACGAATATAGTATGCAGCAATTTGGTCAAGATGCAGGCGACTTTGGCCGTGGAGCATGGAACGGATTAACTTTAGGTACAGGCGACAATATTGCTGCTGGAGCTAAAAGTTTGATTGGCGGGGGCAAATACAAAGACGAATTGGCAAAACAAACAGCCGCAAGCAAAGAAGCTGAAAAACGTAGTCCATGGTTATATGGTGCTGGCAATGTGGCAGGTTCCTTGGCCATGCCAGTTCCTGGCGGTGCTATTGCAGGCGGATTAATTAAAGGTGCATCAACCGGTGCTAAATTGGCTCGTGGTGCCACAACGATCGGAGCGAACCTTGCCACACAAGCAGCCATTGACAAAGCCAAAAATGTAGCAGATGTATCAACATTGGGCTATAATCCAAATAAATATCCAACAACACGCCAAGAAATTATAGCATTTCAACAAGCCAATGGCTTAAAAGCTGATGGAGTAATTGGTAAAAATACCAGTACTAAATTAGCTGGCATGGGATTAACTCCACCACAGGCTGTAGCAGAAAAAAGATCAGACAGCCAAGAATTAGACGAATACTTTGAAAAAGAAAAGCCTACCGACGGCGAATTACTATTGTTGATGAAAAAATATAGATTGGCCAAAATCTCTGGCAAGCCCTTAGGTAGTGTGATGCGCCAGTCAGACATACACAAACTAATTGATGCAGAAAAAGATGGTCGTATAGAAGCATTAAAATACAAAGATAGTATTGACGAACGATATGATGACGAAGACGATCAAGGATCTACAAATAAAAGTGACTTTAAACGCCGTGAACTAGAACATGAGCTAGGTCACGAAACTAGAAGTGGTGCTGTATATATTGATGGCAAGTATTGGAAAACATTTGACACTTACAAACAAGCACAAAATGTGGCTAGAAGCTTAGAAAGAAAAGGCAAGCGAGCTACAGCTCGTATGCTTGAATCAAAAAAACCAAAAAAGACTGCACAACAAAAACTCAGTGCTGCCGTAGATAAAGAACGTAAAAAAAATGAACCTGCTACACGTCGAGCCAAACAAGAATTAGATGCTGCTATGCCTTCTAAATCATTGGCGGAAGGTCGAGTATGCCCACAATGTGGCAGCAGCAAATGTAGTTGCCCTCCTGGTAAATGTAAATGTAAACCAGTAGCTGGATTCAAACCTAAAATGAGCGAAGATAAAGATCCTTGCTGGAAAAACTATAAAATGGTAGGCACTAAAAAGAAAGGCAGCAAGACCGTGCCAAATTGTGTGCCAAAAGAAAGTAGAGTGGGTGAGGCACAGAATGCGGCTCAACAAGCTGCCATTGCCATTGCTAAAAAGAAAAAGAAAAACGTGGCGGAATCACAACTAGATGAGCTAGATCGTCCAAGTGGTAAACTATACATTATTATCACAGCAGATAACTCTGGTGCTCCCCATGTGTTTGGTGACTTTGGCTCATTCCCACAGGACGTCATGCACAAGGTCAGCAAGCGTGGCACTAGAGATAAATCAGGCACTAAAACTAAATTAAAGATTGATTTCTTGTTTGATGATTTTAAATCCACACTACAACAACTAAGAACCATATTTAGAGATGTAGACTTTATTGGCGCTGAAGCAGCAGAATTTATTATTAAAAGTTCCGCCTTACGCAGTGACCAAGGTGAAGATGTTAAACAACTAAGAGACTATATTCAAGCAGGTGACGATCGTCGTATGAAGATGTATCAAGCACCAGGGGATGATGAAGACGAAGATGAACCAACTGGTGGTAATATATTACGTATTGACCCCGAAACTGGTGCTGCACGTAGAGTTGTTGGTGTGAAACCACAAACACAAATGGGTGGCAAATCCACAGAACAACCGACTACTTTTAAATACACATTATTAAAAACTGAACTTATGCCTAAACTACGTGAGATGGGATTCAAGTTCGCTGGAGATCAAATCATATTAAGAGCAGATCAGAGAGACAAGTTAAAGATCATGTTAGGGGCACAATTTCAAAGCGTATTTGGACAAAAAGGAACATTCAAGGAAAGCGGCGAAAAATACAAAATTAAGAGCACAGGCAGTGACATTAACCCAGCAACTGGTAAGAGAGCAACTTATTACATCAGCCCAAGTACAGGTAAAAAAGTCTATAAAGATGGTGTAAAGAAGGGTGATCACGAAAATCCCAATAGTGGTGAGCATAAACCTAAAGTAGAAGGTCGTCTTTCTCAGGCCATTATGAAAGAATTTGGATTGACATAGGAATTGGAACATGGAAGTTAAAAATATATTAGAAAAACTACGTAGATTAGATGAGGGCGCTCAAGATGATTTTGAACGTCGTGAAGCCATTGCTAAATTAAAAAAATTAACTTCTGGTGATGAATATAGCGATGCTAATCATACATATATAAATCCTAAAACTGGCGCTATTATCTATAGTAGAGATGGGTCACCTATGCCTGCTAAGAGTTTTAATGATCCTCAATATGACACTGCCAGTGTTGGCCTTGAACTAAGACAGTTACTAAAAAAGGTAGGCTTACCAGTTACCGCAGATGCTAAAGGCAATGCTATGGTAGATCCAGCAGCCTTTAACAATTTAGGTAATGATCCAGAACCTAAACCACCTGCTCCTAGTCCTACACCACCAACACCAGGTCCTAAACCACCTACTCCAGGTCCTAAACCACCTACACCAGGTCCTACACCACCTACACCAGGTCCCTCACCAAATAAAGATGGGGCTGATCCCAAAGATCAAAAAAGATTTCAAGAGTTAATAGACAAATTTAAGACATTTAAAAAACCAAAAAATATTGCCGAAGCATTGATGAGAGAAATGGGGTATAGTGATGACCAAGTAGACGAATGGACTCTTACAAGTCCTAGTTCTTGGTTTAACGGACGAGATTACGGTGACGACACATCACGAGATGATGTAAGACAACAAGATGCAGTAAAAAATATTCAAGGTGGAGCAGGGTCTGCGTTAGTGCAAAACCGTACTGAACTAGCTCCTGGAACTACTTCATCCGAACAAGGCAGTGACGGTGTTACATACGGTGTCAATGACAAAGGACAACGTACCCACAAAATGGATCCAAACACACAAA
>Ga0187843_10001338_pt1 | contig 15722 bp, 14 predicted proteins | sample SpaLakP09_SKY_43_FD_134516 | JGI IMG/M metagenome (GOLD analysis project Ga0187843, IMG submission 134516) | Oligotrophic lake water microbial communities from Sparkling Lake, Wisconsin, USA - SP09_SKY_43 | ecosystem: Environmental > Aquatic > Freshwater > Lake | place: USA: Sparkling Lake...
CAGGAGGGCCTGCGCCAGGTGCAGGTGAACCCGCGCATCGGCTGGACCTTTGCCGCCGCCATGCGCACCTTTTTGCGCGCTGACCCGGCCGTGATCATGATCGGCGAGATGCGCGACGAGGAAACCGCGCGCATCGCCATCGAGGCCTCGCTCACCGGGCACCTGGTGCTGTCCACGCTGCACACCAACTCGGCGCCCGAGAGCATTGCGCGCCTGCTCGAAATTGGCCTGGACCCGTTCAACTTCTCGGACTCGCTGCTGGCCATCCTGGCCCAGCGCCTGGTGCGCCGCCTGTGCACCGCCTGCCGCGCGCCCCAGGTGGCCGACGCGGACACACTGATGGGTCTGGCATCGCAGTACCTGGACAGCGGCACCAACAACTCCGCCGATGCCCGCGAGGCACAGATCGCGCGCTGGCGCCAGCAATACGGCGGGCCCCAGGGCGAGCTGCGGCTGTGGCGCCATGTAGGCTGCAAACAATGTGACAACCATGGCTACCACGGGCGGCTGGGCATCCACGAGCTGATGATGAGCGACGAAACCATCCGCCAGCACATCCGCCACCGGGCCCCGGCCTCGGACATCCGCCATTCGGCGCTGGCGGCTGGCATGCGCACCCTGCGCCAGGACGGCATCGACAAGGCACTGCAGGGCCTGACCGACATGGCCGAGGTGGTGGCCGCCACCAACCTGTAGCGCACTGCAGGCGCAGGTGTTTCACGACGGACGGGGCCCGGTGTGCGGGTAAGCCGGGGTTGCACACCCCGGTGCCCGGTGGGACCATGTAAGCAAGTGCAACCACCACCGCCCACCGGGGCGCACGCGCCAAAAACACCGCAAGCAACGTCAACAATTGTCAAGACGCCCTATTTGTGGCGATTTTCCGTTTTGGACCTGTCGGATTTCGTGCTTTCCCCTGCATAGTCACTCTGTGCCCGCCCCCTGCCCCAAGGCCGGGGCTTCGATGAAAGACCCGCACCAGCCCCGGCCCCTTGCATCGGCGGAAACGGAAGACGTGAAAGTTGTGATGATGTTCAGAGCCACTGCCGTCCTGCCCCGCGCAGGCGCCGCCTTGATTTCCCTGATGACCCTCTGGGGCCCGCAGTGGGCACACGCGGGCCCGGTGTGCCCCGGCCCCGACAGCCGCCGTGTGCTGCAGCTGCACGCCCCACAGGGCAGCGCCCCCCAGGCCTGCGACCTCAAGGGCCTGGCCAGGCTGCCTGCCAAAGAGATTGTTGCCACGCTCCCAGCGGCGCTCGGCCTGGCGGGCGAGCACCGCTGGCGGGGCGTTTCGCTGCGCCACCTGGTCGAGCAGCTGGGTGGGGGTGAACACAGCCAGATCCTGCTGACCGCGCTCAACGACTACGCCATCGAAATCCCATGGAGCGACCTCGTGCGCTACGACCCCATCCTGGCGTACAGCCGCGACGGCGAGCGCATCAGCATCCGCGACAAGGGGCCGCTGATCCTGATCTACCCGTTTGGCACCCACCCCCAGCTGCAGGGCCAGGACTACATCAACCGATCCATCTGGCAGGTCCATGCAGTCACCCTCCGGTAAACCGCTGTCCCGCCGGGCGGCCAACGACATCCCTCCCGGCCAGCCCCGCCCGCACGCCACCTACTGGCTGCTGGCCATGGTGGCGGCCATGGCGCTGGCCACGGCCGCCACCCTGTGGTGGACGCTGCGCCAGACCCACGTGCTGGCACAGCCCCACCAGCAGAACGACCTGTGGTACGTGTCCAGCGTACACAACGAGCTGGCCCGGGTGAGCCTGCTGGCGCGCAAGGTGCGGGCCCGCGAGGCCAGCACACAAAACCTGCAGGAGCGGCTGGAAGTGCTGCTCGGCACACTCGACACCTCGGGCCGGGGGCCCCGCGTCAGCACCCAGCTGCGCGAGGCATTGCCCGAAGCCGCCCAGGACCTGGACAGCCTGCGCCCGCTGGTGGAGCGCTGGTCCACCCAGCTGGCCCCCCTCGCCACCCAGAACGGCAACGGCAAGGCTGCGGCCATCACTGCCGACATCGTGCGGCAGTCCGACACCCTGCTGGACCGCCTGCGCAAGGTGGTTGCCACTGTCCACCTCTTCAGCGCCCAGGAGGCCAACCAGGCGCGCCAGCAGCTGTCCCAGCGCTTTTTGTTGCTCAGTGCCGTGCTGGGTGGGCTGCTGCTGGGCACGGCCCTGCTGATTGCCAAGCTGGTGCGCGACACCCGCCTCGCACGCGCCGCGTCGCAGCAGCTGGTGCAGGCCAACCGTCAGCTCGAAGTGCGGGTGGCCAGCCGCACCCGCAAGATCGAAGAAGGCCGCGCGCTGCTGAGCTTCATCCTGGACACCAGCCCGAGCGACGTGGTGCTGGCCGAGGTCGAAAGCGGCCGCGTGCATTTCATCAACCGCCGCCTCACCGAGCGCCTGGGGCTCAAGGCCGCACCCGAGACCCTGTTCCTGCCCGAGCTGCTGCACGACCCCGAAACCCGCGAACGCTTCACCCAGGCCCTGGACCGGTATGGCCAGGTCGATGCCATGGAAGCGCTGATTGGCGAACATGACCCCAGCTGGAGTTCGCTGTCGGCCCGTCTGATCGAGGTGGAAGGGCAGCTGGCGCACCTGCTGTGGGGCTTTGACATCAGCGCCCACAAGGCGCTGGAAGGCCAGCTGCGCGAGCTGGCCACCCGCGACGCGCTCAGCGGGCTGCTCAATCGGCGAGCCTTCCTGGAGCGCAGCACCGCCCTGTTCGACCACTGCCGCCGCCACGGCCAGCCCTGCGCTGTGCTGATGATCGACATCGACCACTTCAAACGCATCAACGACCGGCACGGCCACCAGATGGGCGACGTGGCCATCCGCACCTGCGCCGATGCCATTGGCCATGCCCTGCGCGACGCCGACCTGCTGGGCCGACTGGGGGGCGAAGAATTTGCCGTGCTGCTGCCCCACGCCACGGCCGACAGCGCCACGGTGGTGGCCGAGCGCATCCGCAGCGCCATGGCCCAGATGAACCTCATGTCGCCCCAAGGCCAGCCGCTCTCCTTCACCATCTCGATCGGCGTGGCCGAAATGGCCGCACACCACGCGGGCATCGAGCCCCTGCTGGTCGATGCCGACCAGGCGCTGTATCGCGCCAAGGCCACAGGCCGCAACAAAGTGCTTGCCTACGAAGCCGCTATCGGACAACCTTGACCCCACCGCCTGCCCCACACACCATGAGCCTGCGCCTAATGATCGTTGACGACAGCCGCATGTCGCGCCTCATCCTGCAGGGCCTGATCCTGCAGGCCCACCCCCAATGGACCATCGTGCATGCCAGCAGCGGCGAAGAAGCCCTGCAGCTGGTGCGCGAAAACCCCGTGGACCTCGTGTCCATGGACTTCAACATGGCCGGCATGAATGGCCTGGAGGCCGCCCTGGCGCTGCGCGAGATCCTGCCCGCCGTGCCGATTGCCATCCTCACAGCCAACGTGCAGACCGCCGTGCAGGGGCGCATCGAGGAAGCCGGCATGGTGTTCATCGCCAAGCCCATCACCGCCAGCGCAGCCACCCAGCTCTCGGCGCTGGCAGGAGCCTGACATGACGGTGCAGCTAGATGCCGAACAAATCGACGCGCTCAGCGAGATCTTCAACATCGGCGTCGGCAAGGCCGCCGCCGCCATGGGCGCCCTGATGCACGACGAAGTGCTGCTGTCGGTGCCCCACGTGAGCATCTTCACCGTGAGCGAAGCCGCCCAGCAGCTGGGGGCCGCCGGCAGCACCATGTACGGCGTGCGCCAGCCGTTTCGCGGCACCTTCAACGGCGACGCCCTGCTGATCTTCCCCGGCCACAAGAGCCTGGAGATCGTGCGCATCGTCGCAGGCCAGAGCGTGCCTGGCGAAGACCTCAGCGCCATCGAGCAGGACGCCATGACCGAGGTGGGCAACGTCATGCTCAACGCCTGCATCGCCGCGCTGTCCGACCTGCTGGGCAACGAATTCCAGCTCAGCCCCCCCAGCATCGACGTGGGCGACAGCCGCACCATCCTGGGCACCCGCATCCAGAACCACCTGGTGGTCTTCCTGCACATCCGCTTCGAGCTGCTCACCAGCCAGATCGAGGGGTTTGTGGTGTTTGTGCTCAACACCACCTCGCTGGAAGGGCTGCGTGCGGCGGTGAACCGGCTGCTGGGGCGGCCGGCGGAGATGGACTGACGCCGAGGTGCGCTGTGCGACACTCGCCACCCTTCGTTGCGCCACCCCATTGCGGCTGGCGCGCCCTGGACTCCACCTCCCGCCCGCATGCTCCGCTACCTCACCGTCCCCGTGACCGCGTTCCAACAGAACTGCTCCCTTGTCTGGTGCGATGCCACGCAGCAGGCCGCTGTGATAGACCCCGGGGGTGACCTCGATGTGCTGCTGGCTGAAGTCCAGCGCCTGGGCCTCACGCTGTCGCAGATCTGGCTCACACACGCGCACATCGACCATGCGGGCGGCACGGGCGAGCTGGCCACGCGTTTGGGGCTGCCCATCGTGGGGCCGCACCCGGGCGACCAGTTCTGGATTGACGGGCTGCCGCAGCAGAGCGCGATGTTCGGCTTTCCGCCCGCGCAGCATTTCACGCCCACGCGCTGGCTGGCGGATGGCGACCAGGTACAGATTGGCAATGAGACGCTGGCCGTGCGCCACTGCCCAGGGCACACGCCCGGGCATGTGGTGTTCCATGCGCCGCAGATCGACCGGGCCTTTGTGGGCGATGTGCTGTTTGCGGGCAGCATCGGCCGCACGGATTTCCCGATGGGCAACCACCAGGATTTGATCGACAGCATCATCCAGCGCCTGTGGCCCATGGGCGACCAGACGGTGTTCATCCCCGGGCATGGGCCGGAGAGCACCTTTGGCCGCGAGCGCAAGAGCAACCCCTACGTCGGCGGCACCTGAGGCGGTGCGCCCGCGCGCTGAAATTTGTGCTTTTTTGGCCGTTACCGCGCACTGGATAAGCGGTAATAGCTATCAATTTTGAAGCAATAGATTCCCTACCCTGAAGCCCGGCGCGCCCACCAGGTCGCACGCCGGTCTCCATGGCAAGGGCCTCTCTCCACCTTAGAAGTCAAACGTGGCCGACAGGCGCACGGCACGCGGCGCGCCCACGTTCACCCGGCCTGCACCCCAGATGCTGTCGAAGTACGCACGGTTGGCCAGGTTGGTGACGGTGGCGCGCAGCACCACGGGCTGTGCGCCAAAGCGTGTGGCGTAGCGGGCGCCCACGTCCAGCGTGGTCCAGGCGGGCAGCTTGACGCTGTTGTCGCCCGTGAGCCACTGGGCGCCCGTGTGGTTCACCCGGCCGTTGACCGACAGGCCCTGCACGCCGGGGATGGCCCAGTCGGCGCCCAGGTTGAGGGTGAGCTTGGGCACACCGAACTGGGCACGGCCCTGGTTCACGCCCTTGGTGGTTTGGGTTTGCTCGGCCTCGGTGTAGGCCACGCCGCCCAGCAGGCTGAGCGCCGGGGTCAACTGGCCGAACAGGTTCCACTCCACACCCCGGTTGCGCTGCTCGCCGTCCAGCACCTGGCGGTTGCCCGCCTCGATGAGCGCGGGCTTGCTGATCTGGAACAGGCTCACGGTCTGCGTGAGGCTGCCGCTCACCCACTTCACGCCCACCTCCATCTGCTTGCTTTTGTAGGGCTTGAAGGTTTCGCCCTCGTTGGCATAGGGCGCCTTCACGGTGGTGCCCGCGCTCAGGCCTTCCACGTAGTTGCCGTAAAGCGAAAGGTTCTCGCCCCAGGGCTTGGCGACCACACCCACCAGCGGGGTCACGGCGCTTTCCTTGTACTTGTTGAGCTTCTGGTTCACCTGCTGCGCGCGCAGCCCCAGGGTGAGCTGCAGCTTGTCATCGGCAAACGCCAGGGTGTCCACCACGCTCAGCGCCGTCATCACGTCGTCGTTGAGCTTGTTGTAGGTGGATGCGGCACCACCCGCCGGCATGGTGATGGGCCGGGGGTGGTAGATGTTGCTGTTGATGGCGGCCGTGCCGTTGGCGCGGCTGCCGCCTTGGTAGTTCAACACATTGGCGGCCAGGGTGAGCTTGTGGGCCACGACGCCGGTGCTGAACTGGCCGCGCAGGCCCAGCTCGGCCGTGGTGGTGTCGTACTCGCCCCAGGAGTTGTAGGCCGTGCCCGTGGCATTGCCGGTGGCGGCATTGGCCGGGGCCCACACGGGCCGGGTGCCGAAGATAAAGCCGTCGTAGGCATGCTCGGCCTTGCCCGCCGATGCAAACGCCGTCCAGCCCGCGCTGATCCGGGCCTGCCCCCGCACGAGGAGGCCCTGCGTCTGCGTGTTGCTGTACACGCCTTCGCCATAGAAAAAGTTGGTGGAGCCGTCGGGCGCCTTGGGCACCGTGGTCCAGCCGGTGAGGATGGGCTGCATGGGCGAGCCCTTGCGCACCTTGTTTTTCAGCGAATAGGCATCGGCCTCGATGTTCCAGCCTTCGCCCTGGTAATCGAGCGCCAGGTGACCGATCTCGCGCGCCTTGGTCTGGTGGTCCAGCCAAGTCTCGCCGCCCGACAGCACGCCGTTGACGCGCACGCCCAGGCGCCGGTCCGCGCCAAAGCGGCGCGACACGTCGGCATGCACGCCCACGTTGGATTGGGTCGAATAGGTGGTGGTGACGCGCGTCAGCGGCTCTTTGCCCGCGCGCTTGGGCACGAGGTTGATGGCACCGCCCACATCGCCCGCAGGTGGCAGCCCCATCATCATCGCGCCGGGGCCCTTGAGCACTTCCACGCGCTCGAAGATCTCGGTGGGTGTGTTCTGCTCCGGCGCCAGGCCATAGGCGCCGTTGATGGCCAGCGAACCCGCCCCCACCGCAAAGCCCCGGATGATGAAGTTCTCGACGATATGGCCCTCATTGGTGGTGGTGCGCACCGAGGGGTCGTTCTTGAGCACCGCGCCCACCGTCTGCGCCTGCTGGTCGGCAATGCCTTCGGCGGTGTAGCCCGTCATGTTGAAGGGCGTGTCCATCACACCCACATTGCCCAGCACGCCCAGGCGCGTGCCCTTGGCCACCTTGCCGCCGGGCGCTGCGGCGGGCAGGCTCTCGGGCGTTTCGGCCGCCGCGTTCACGGTCACCTCCTTCAGCGCCACCGGGGCCGCCGGGCTTTGCGCCAGCGCCGCGCCCGCCCCGGCCAGCAAGGTCCACGCGCAGGCCTGGGCGATCTGGCGCAGGGCAAAAGGATGGGCCGGGAAGGCACCCCGGGATGGGCGGCGAGTCTGCATAGAGAAGTCCTGAATCAAAAACGGGAGGAAAGAAAGGAGAGAGCCGCCCCACCAACGGATTGCAAACAAGAATGAGTGCGATTTCATGCAGAGCGCAAGCCAACTCCTTGACGGAGCTGCGCAAAAGCGGTGCCCAGAATGCGCTGCGAGGCGTGCCGACGCGTTGCATCCGGCATGCAGCGATGGTTCCACGCGGCCCACGGGCCTGTGTTTGCACGGCCAACAAAGATGTTTGCAGCACCCGCGCCGCCCGCAAAGAGCAAACGGCCAAGCGACGTTGGAGGCACCTTCCCGGGAGAAACGCGCTGCAAAGGAATCAGGAGCTTCCAATCTCCCCACGCGCCTGAGTGGGCGCGGCCCCGCCAGTGCCACCGTGGAACTGGCTTTGCCAGGCCACGGGTGGCGTCCCCCTGGGGGGAAGCCGCGAAGCGGCTCAGGGGGGCTTCAGATCCTCGCTCGGGCCAGCTTCGGCGGCATGCCGAACCGCTTGCGGTACGCCGTCGCAAAGTTGGCAGCGCTGTTGTAGCCCGCCACCAGCGCCGCCTGCCCCACCGTCAGCCCGTCCTGCTCCAGCGCGTGGCGCGCACGCTGCAGGCGGTGCTCGCGCACAAAGTCAAACACCGTGGTGCCGTACACGGCGCGGAAGTGGCGCTGCAGCGTGTTGGCATTGGTGCCCGCCTGGCGCGCCAGGCGGCCAGGGGCATGGCCCAGGCGCCCTTGGGCTGGCAAAAAGCGGTCAGCGCGCGCATGCGCTGGTGTTCATGGGGCAGCAGGCGCAGCGCGGCGGCAGCGGGGGCCGGTGCCGGGGCGGGCGCCGGTGCAGGCCCGGGGGCGTGCTGCGACAGGCTGGCCAGCGCCTCGCCCACCAGCTCCAGCGCGCGGCTTTCCAGGTACAGGTGCAGCAGCAGCGGGCTCAGGTCGGGCGCGCGGGTGATCTGCTCGGCCACGGCCGCAATGCGGGCCGAGGGCTGCCAGTGGTGCATGGCCAGGTGCTGGCGGCGAAAGGCTTCGATGGCATCTGACGCCGACGGGCCCGCCACCTGCTCCAGCCATTCGCCGCCCAGGCCCACGCTCACCCGGCGCGCATAGGCGCCCCGGCGGCCGCGCCGCTCAAACCGTTCGGGCTCGGCCACCGACACCAGCAGCGCACGCGGCAGGCCAGGCCCACGCGCAGGCTGGCTGGTGGCGCCGGACGACAAGGCCACGCGGCGCGGGCCATAGCTCACGTCCACCGAGCCCTCCAGCAGCAGCACGATGCGCAGGCCCGCCTCCATCTCGCCGCTGGCGGTGAAGTCCTGCACGTCGGCCGTGTCGTCGGCATGCAGGTGCAGCCCGGGACGCAGCACCCGCACGCGCTGCAAGTGGCGCTGCAGCGACGCCTGCATGCCTTCCGACGGCGGCGCCGAGGGCTGGACATGCAAGGGGCTGACAACGGACATGGGCAGGCGGGCTTTCCGGCAGGTGAAGGGACGGGACGGTGTGGCTCCGATAGCGGCAGAAGATGGGGCACGGGAAGGCCCTGGTCGCATCGGGCGCTGGCGCAAAGGTTTTTCTCCACCCCGCAAACACGGCGGGCACCGGGCCATGGGATGCTAGCAACTTGCGATAATAAATGCAAATGATTCTCAATAGTGATTTTTATCCGGTCCACCATCGGGCTGGCCTGCAAGCACCCTGCCATCCATGACCTTGACCCTTTCCCGCTGGCGGCCCGCCCAGGCGGCCCGCTACGTTTTGGCCACGTTCCTGTGCGCCCTGGCCGCTGCGGCCACCGCCCCCTCGCAAGCGCAAACCGCCACCCACACCGTGACCGACCTGGCCGGTCGCAGCGTGACCCTGCCCGCCCAGGTGGACCGCATCCTGCTCGGCGAAGGCCGCCTGCTGCCCGCGCTGGGTGTGTTCGAGCGCCAGGACGTGGCCCGCCGCCTGGTGGGCATGATGGGCGACTACGAAACCCTGGACGCCGCAGGCTACGCCCAATGGCGCAACCGCTTCCCGCAGCTGGACAAGGTGCCGCGCGTGGGCCGCAACAACGCGGGCAGCTTCAGCGACGAGCAGGCGATTGCGCTGCGCCCGCAGCTGGCCATCCTGGGCCTGGCGGGCGGCCATGGCCCGAGCAAGAACGACCGCGAAACCCTGGCCCGCCTGGAAGCGGCCGGTGTGGCCGTGGTGTTTGTGGATTTCCGCCACGATCCGCTCAAGAACACCACCCGCAGCATGGAGCTGCTGGGCGCCGTGCTGGGCAAGCGCCAAGAGGCCCAGGCCTTCAACAGCTTCTGGCGAGCGCAGCTGGAGCGCGTCGAGTCGCGCCTGCGCAGCCTGCCTGCGGGCACGCGCCACCCGGCCGTGTTCCTGGAAAACCGCGTGGGCCTGGCCGATGAATGCTGCGCCACCATGGTGGGCCTGGTGGGCGCGCTGCTCGACGCCGCAGGCGCCGACAACGTGGCGCGCGGCCGCATCCCGGGCGAACACGGCACGCTGAACCCCGAGTTTTTGATTGCCACGCAGCCCCGGCTGTACATCGGCACCGGCATCGGCAGCATGGCCACGGCCGAGAAGTCGCCCTTGCGCATCGTGCTGGGGGCCGACGCCACGCCCAGGGCGGCCCGCGCCTCGCTGCTGCGCGCCACGCAGCGCCGGGGCATCGCCCAGCTGCAGGCCGTGCAGCAGCCCGGCCGCGCGCACGCCATCTGGCACCACTACTACAACTCGCCCTTCAACGTGGTGGCCGTGCAGGTGTTTGCCAAGTGGCTGCACCCCGAGCTGTTTGCCGACCTGGACCCACGCGCCACGCTGCAGACGATGTTCACCCAGTTCCAGCCCATCCCGCTGACGGGCGTGTACTGGACCAGCCTCTGATGCCCGCGCCCCACCCCGCGCAGGGCACGCGCCGCGCGCTGCTGGCCGCCGGTGCTGGCGCCAGCCTGGGCCTGCTGGGTGGCTGCGCCAGCGGTGGCCCGGCGGCGCCCGCACAGTTGCTGCAGGCCCCCGCCGCCACACTGCCAGGCACCCACCAGCAGGACCTGCGCGACCCGGCCAGCGGCCACACCTGGCGCATCTGGGTGCAGCGCCCCGCAGGCCCCGCGCCCGCCACGGGCCACCCGGTGCTGTATGTGCTGGACGGCAACGCCGCCTTTGCGCTGGCCGCGCAGCTGGCCCGCAACGACGCCGCGCGCCCGCCCGAGCTGCGGCCCGACGCAGCCATTGTGGTGGGCATTGGCCACCCCGGCGACGCGGTGATCCACCCCGCCGAACGCCAGCGCGACTACACCCCACCGCCGCCGGGCGGCAGCGCCACGGCCCAGGCGGGCGGAGCAGACCTGCTGCTCGACTTCATCGCCCGTGAGCTGCAGCCCCGCGTGGCCGAAGCCTTTGCGGTAGACCGGCAGCGCCAGACGATCAGCGGGCATTCCTTTGGCGGCCTGTTCGTGCTGCATGCACTGTTCACGCGCCCGGCGTTGTTCACCCGCTACGCGGCCACCAGCCCGTCGGTGTGGTGGAACCAGGGCCAGGTGCTGCAGACGGCAGCGCAGTTCATGCAGGCGCATGCCACAGCGCCCCGCGCCTTCAGCGCCCGGCTGCAGCTGCGCGTGGGCAGCCTGGAGCATGCACAAACGGCCGCCACGCCCGCGCGCGCCGCCGTGCAGGCCGAGCGCCGCCTGCTGGAGCGCACCGAGGCGCTGGCGCAGCAGCTCACGGCCCTGCAATGGCCCGCGCTGCATGTGGAGATGGCCGTGTTGCCCGGCCTGGACCATGGCAGCGTGATGCTGCCCGGCCTGGTCGATGCACTGGCGCTGGCGCAGCAGGCGCGCTGAGCCTTTCACCCCCCTTTTTTGCAATGTCTGCCGTGCCTGATTCCGCAACCGCCTTGGCCCCCACTTCGCCCCCCTCCCCCACCCCGCCGCCCGCTGGCCCGCTCGCACAGCGCTACCGGCATTTCGTGCGCCGCCGCCTGCTGCTGCTGGCCGCGCTGCTGGCCGTGCTGTGCGCCAGCGTGGTGGCCGACATCGCGCTGGGGCCCTCCACTTTCGCGTTTGCCGATGTGCTGCGCGGCCTGTTCACGCCCGGCGCGCTGTCCCAGGCGCAGCAGGTGATCCTGTGGGAGGTGCGCCTGCCTTATGCGGTGATGGCTGTGTTGGTGGGCGCCAGCCTGGGCCTGGCGGGTGCCGAGATGCAGACTGCGCTGAACAACCCGCTGGCCAGCCCGTTCACGCTGGGCGTGTCGGCCGCCGCCGCCGTGGGCGCCTCGGCCGCCGTGGTCAGCGGCTTCACGCTGCTGACCTGGGGCGAGAACCTGGCCGTGCCGCTGTGCGCGTTTGTGGGCGCGGCCTGCGCCACGGCGCTGATCCAGCTCTTGGCCTGGCGCCAGGGTGCCACGGTGGACACCGTGGTGCTGTTCGGCATTGCGCTGCTGTTCAGCTTCGAGGCGCTTTTGTGGCTGCTGCAGTTCATCGCCGACAGCAATGCGCTGCAGCAGATCGTGTTCTGGACCATGGGCAGCCTGGGCCGCGCCACCTGGACCAAGATCGGCATCGTGGGCACGGTGCTGCTGCTGTGCCTGCTGTGGTCGGCACGCCAGGCCTGGGCGCTCACGGCGCTGCGCGCGGGCGAGGACCAGGCGCGCAGCTTTGGCATCGCCGTGGAGCGGCTGCGCCTGGTGACGCTGCTGCGCGTGAGCCTGCTGGCGGCCACGGCGCTGTCGTTTGTGGGCACGATCGGCTTTGTGGGCCTGGTGGGGCCGCACATCGCGCGCATGCTGCTGGGCGAGGACCACCGCTACTACCTGCCGGGCAGCGCGCTGGCCGGGGCGCTGATGCTGTCGCTCGCGTCCATCCTGAGCAAGGCGCTGGTGCCGGGCGTGGTGCTGCCGATTGGCATCATCACCGCGCTGGTGGGCGTGCCGCTGTTCATGACCCTGGTGCTGCGCCAACGGAGGGTGGCATGAAGGACGGCCTGCAGATCGACCAGCTCACCGCCGGTTACCCCGGCCGCCCCGTGCTGCAGGGCGTGGACCTGACCGGCGTGCCGCCCGGCACCCTGGTGGCCGTGGTGGGCCCCAATGCCGTGGGCAAGTCCACGCTGCTCAAGGCCGTGGCCGGGCTGCGGCCTGCGCAGGGCCGCGTGTGGCTGGAGGGCACCGACCTGGCCACGCTGGCGCCGCGCGAGCGCCTGCGCCGCGTGGGCTACCTGCCGCAGGCGCTACCGCAGAGCACCTCGCTCGTGGCCTACGAAACCTGGCAGAGCGCGCTGCGCGCCAGCCGCAGCGAATGGAGCACCGCCCAGCGCGAGGCGGCCATCGAGTCGGTGGTGGCCACGCTGGGCCTGCAGGCTCTGGCGCTGCGGCGACTGGACGAACTCTCAGGCGGGCAGCGCCAGATGGTGGGCCTGGCCCAGGTCATCGTGCGTGCGCCGCGCCTCTTGCTGCTGGACGAGCCCACCAGCGCGCTCGACCTGCGCTGGCAATTGCAGGTGCTGCAGGCCGTGCGCGCCCTGGTGCTCCAGCAGGGTGCGATCGGCCTGGTGGCCGTGCACGACCTGAACCTGGCCCTGCGTTTTTGCCAGCATGTGCTGGTGCTGGGCGGCGGCAGCGTGCTGGCGGCGGGCGCCCCGGCCACTGTGCTCACCCCCGTGCTGCTGCAGCGCGCCTATGGCGTACTGGCCCGCGTGGAGCGCTGCTCCGAGGGCCACCTGCTGGTGCTGGCCGACGCGGCGCTGCCGCAATAGCCCCTTCACTTTCCGCACAACAACGACACCCACCCATGATGCGACGCGAGGGCCATGTGCCCACCCCCGAGGCCAGCCGCTATCTGCAGCGCCTGTGCTACCACTTCACGCGCAAGATCCGCGTGGACTACGACGAGCACCGGGGCGAGGCCCACTTCCCCTGGGGCCTGTGTGTGCTGCGCGCCGACAGCGCAGCACTGCACTTTGACTGCAGCGCCGAGGACGACGCCAGCCTGGCGCGGGTGCAGTTCGCCATCGACTCGCATGTGGAACTGTTCTCGCGCAAGAGCCCCGTGGCCGTGAGCTGGCAGCCCGTCCAGACCGGGTAAGCATGCGCCGGGCCTTCGGGTCCAAAGGGCGACCTGCGGCGGCCTGGGGTGGCCCGATACCGCAAATGGCAGGCATTGACCTGCCAGATCGGAAGATGGCCCACCCGCCAGCTTTCTAGGATGTGACATTTTGTTAAGAACCCGCGTGCAGAAGGAGCGCACCGGGCCCCGTCACGCCATGGCATCCTCTGCAAGCACCCCCTCCCCCAGCGCCCGTCCGCCCCGCCCCTTTGCCGTTCCGCAGCGTGGATCCAGCGTGGCTGGCAAGGCCTACTGGGCCATGGCGCAAAGGGTGGCCTTGACGGCAGCAGCCATCGACTGCGGGTACATCGCGCTTTTCCTCTGGCTGGGAGCGCTGCCGCTGGCGCTGGTCAACGTGGGCAGCATCGCGATGTACCTGGTCGCGTATGCGCTCATCCAGCGGCGGCACAACACGGCGGGCATCCTGCTGATCTGGCTGGAGGTGGTTGCCCACTCGGCGCTGGGTTCGCTGCTGGTGGGCTGGGACAGCGGTTTTCACTACTACCTGCTGCTGTTCATCCCGGCCGTCGTGATTGCCAATTCAGGCCGGTACGCCACGCCGATCGTGCTGGCGTTGCTGGCCTATTACCTGGGCCTGCGCTGGGCCTGCGACCACTGGGGCGCCCTGGCGCCGCTGGCGGGCAAGGGGCAGCAGATCGTCAACGCCATCCACGTCTGCGTGGTGTTTGGCATGTTTGCGGCGCTGGCCGCGTTCTACCGCCGCACCATCCTCATCGCTGAAAACCGGCTGCTCAAACAGGCCACGCTGGATGCCCTGACCGGGCTGAACAACCGCGCCCATTTCTACACCCTGGCGGGGCATACGCTGGCGCGCATCCAGCGCACGGGCGAGCCGGTGGCACTGCTGCTGTGCGACATCGACCACTTCAAGCAGGTCAACGACCGCCATGGCCATGCCACGGGCGACCAGGTGCTGGTGACGGTGGCGGGGGTGCTCTCCCGCAACCTGCGCGAGAGCGATGTGATCGCCCGCTGGGGCGGCGAGGAGTTTCTGGCGCTGATGCCTGCCAGCCCCCTGGCCTCGGCACTGGAGGTGGCAGAGCGCATCCGGGTGGCCATCGAACAGACCACCGTGTACCACCAGAACAACCCGGTGCCGCTGACCATGTCTTTCGGGGTTGTGCAGGTGGCCAGCAGTGACGACCTGCAGGCCGCCATTGCACGGGCCGACAAGGCGCTGTACCAAAGCAAACACGGCGGCCGCAACCGCGTCACGGTGGGCTGACGCCCGGTGGTTGGCACCGCGCCCCCGCCTGCGAAGCGACCGCTCCTGGCTCAGCCGTTCCTGCGTGCCGCTTCGTAGAGCCCCTGCACCTTGGGCACGTTCTGCTCCAGCTCCTTGATGCGCGCGGGCCCCGAGGGGTGGGTGGACAAGAACGCCAGCCCGCCCTGCTTGCCGCCCGTGGCGTTGCCCATCTTCTGCCACAGGCTCACGGCGGCGGAGGGCTGGTAGCCGCCGCGCGCGGCCAGCTCCAGGCCCACCAGGTCGGCATCACTTTCGTCCGAGCGGCTGAACTGCAGCGTGAGCAGTTGCCCGCCCAGCCCAGCCGCCGCCTGGCCCAGGTCGCCCAGGCCCAGCAGCTGCGAGCCCAGGCGCAGCGCCAGGTTGGTGCCCTGCGTCTTGGCAATGCGCTCGCGCGCGTGTTCGCGCAGCGCGTGGGCCATTTCGTGGCCCATGATCATCGCGGCCTCGTCGTCGGTGAGCTTGAGCTGGTCAAGGATGCCGGTATAGAACGCGATCTTGCCGCCGGGCATGCAAAACGCGTTGATCTGCTGGCTGCCGATGAGGTTGACCTCCCAGCGCCATTGCTTGGCGCGGTCGTTCCACGGCGTGGTGAACGGGATCAGCCGCTTGGCGATGGCGTGCAGGCGCTGCAGCTGGGGGTGGTTGTCGGGGGCCAGCGCGCGTTTGGCGCGGGCTTGCTCCAGCATCTGGCGGTATTGCTGGGCGGCGGAGTTTTCCAGCGTCTCGGCGGGCACCAGCTTGCGCAGGCTGGAGGACGAGCCCACGTCCACCTGCGCCAGCACCGGCGTGGCGGCGGCAGCACCCGCTGCCAGCAAAAAGGCCCGGCGCGCAGACCAGGGGGACGAGGGTGCGGCGGAAGGGGTGGGGCAAAAGAGGCACATACCAGGATCACCTGAAGGAAAAATGACTGACGCAAAACAGGCCTCAGGCACACGGATCCAGCCACGCCAAGGTGGCTGTTGCATCCCGATTTGCGTAAGTCCTGGGAATAATAGGCGGCGCTGACCGACCCTGTGGTTTGCAGCAGCGTCTGCCGCCCAAATGGAGGCAGCGGGGCTGGACGACAAGGGTGTCGGCGATGATAGACAAAACCTCCGGGCGCCCATGTCAGACACCTCCACTTCCACCCCTCCCCATCTC
>Ga0187843_10001340_pt1 | contig 15692 bp, 13 predicted proteins | sample SpaLakP09_SKY_43_FD_134516 | JGI IMG/M metagenome (GOLD analysis project Ga0187843, IMG submission 134516) | Oligotrophic lake water microbial communities from Sparkling Lake, Wisconsin, USA - SP09_SKY_43 | ecosystem: Environmental > Aquatic > Freshwater > Lake | place: USA: Sparkling Lake...
GCAAAGGGAGACAGTCATGAAACCATGGGCCATCCTCGTGTGCGCCGCCGCATTCCTCAGCGGCTGCGCCAGCCAAACGGCGCGTCAGGCGCCGGCGCAGCAACTATTCCACGACCAGCTATTCCAGCCTGCCGCCAAGCCGATCGACAGCGCCAGCGTGTTCGCCCTCAGCCCGGCGATGCGCAACTACGTCCAGCACGACATCGGCAACCCCGGTGCCGGCCGCGACGTGCGCCGCATCCTGTTCGACGCCCTCTACCGGCGCGACAAGCTGCAGCTGGAATACGACGCCGCCATGACCCGCACTGCCGCCGAAACCTTTGCCGCCCGCTCCGGCAACTGCCTGTCGCTGGCCATCATGACCGCCACCCTGGCGCACGAGCTGAAAATGCCGGTGATCTTCCAGCAGGTGGAGATCGACGAGGTGTGGAGCCGCGCCGGCAATCTGTACTTTGCCAGCAACCACGTCAACCTGGCGCTGGGACGGCCGCTGGCGGGGCAAAATCCGTACGGCTTCACCACCATGGACGTGGCCAACTCGCTGACGGTGGATTTCATCCCGATTCCGCCCAGGGCGCGCGAAAACGCCAAGCCGCTGACCGAGCAGACCGTGCTGGCCATGTATTTCAACAACCGCGCCGCCGAGCTGCTGGCGGCCGGTCAGGTCGACGACGCCTACTGGGCCGCGCGCCAGGCCGCCGTCACCGATCCGCTGTTCACCAACGCCTATAACACGCTGGCCGTGATCTACCAGCACCACGGCAACCTGGCGCAAGCCGAGCAGACGCTGCGCTATGCGCTGAGCCAGCTGCCGGACAACACCATCTACCTGTCCAACCTGGCGCAAACGCTGGAAAACGACAACCAGCCGGAAGAGGCGGCGCAGCTGCGCGCGCGGCTGGCGCGGCTGGAACCCTATCCGCCGTTCTACTTCTTCCAGCAAGGCCAGGAAGCCATGCGGCTGGGCGACTATGCACGCGCCCGTTCCCTGTTCGAGCGCGAGCTGGAGCGCGTGCCCGACTACCACGAGCTGCACTTCGGGCTGGCGGTGGCCAACTACCAGCTGGGCAATCTGCGCGCGGCCGACCGCCACATGGCGCTGGCGATGGACAACAGCACCACCCGCAGCGACCACGCGCTGTATTCAGCCAAACTGGACCGTCTGCGCGCTTACGCCGCCCAGTTGCGCAGTAGATAGCCGGGCACGGCTTATCGGAATGACATGGGGAGGACACATGACGGTGGTATTCTGAGCAGGCTTTAGCTTGACACTGCGTTGCGTTCGCGCAACAATTGCAAGTAAATTAAGTAACATCAAGCTAGCTGCATTTACCACAAGGATTTTGTCATGCTGAGATTCAGGCCCGCCCACGCCGCCCCCTTCCTGATTGCCGTGCTATTGGCTGGTTGCGGCGGTGGCGGTGGCGGCGGGAGCAGCACCGGCAATGGCGGCGGCACCACCACACCGCCCGTCACCAGCCCCGCCCTCACCTTCACCCCGGCCACCGTCACCGGCAGCGTCGTCGCCGGCACCTCGCTGACGATCAACGTCAACGCCGCCGTCGCCCGCCCCAGCGACTTCACTAACGCCACCGTGGTCGCCCAGATAATCGATGGCGCCGGCATCCTGCTGCCGAACATGCAACTGGTGCAGGACAGCGCCAGCCAGTACCACGCCGTGCTGCAGACCGCGCCATCGCTGGCGCCCAACAATTACAAAGGCAGCTTCAGCGTGCGCTTGTGCCGCGACAGCGCCTGCGCCAGCCAGTTCCCAGGCTCGCCGGTGGCGCTGCCGTACGACATCACGGTACAAGCAGCCGGCGGCACCAGCTTCAGCGCCGTGCCGGCCATGCCGCTGACGGCCACCGCCAAAATCGGCGGCGCGGCGCCAGCCAGCGTGCCGGTGGCCATCACCAGCGGCGGCAGCTGGAGCGCCGCCAGCGGCGCCACCTGGCTCAAGCTGAGCGCTGCCAATGGCAGCGGCAATGCCACGCTGAGCGTCAGCTACGATGCCAGCGGCCTGACCGCCGGCACCTATAACACCGAACTCAGCGTCAGCAGCGGCAGCGACCAGGTCACGCTGCCGGCAACGCTGACGGTGCAGCCGCCGCTGCTGACCCTGGACAAGGGCAGTCTGACCTACAGCGCCATCAACGGCGAGCCGATCCCCAGCCAGATCGTTGCGCTCGATACCGACGTCAAGATCACCACGCAGTGGCAGGCCAACAGCAACACCCCCTGGCTGAGCGTCTCGCCGGCCAGCGGCACCACGCCGGCCACCGCCGTGCTGGCGGTAGACCCGACCGTGGGCACGCTGGCCAGCGGCAGCTATCCGGGCTCGATCACCATCAAGCCCAAGGGCCTGGCTGATCGCATCCTGCCGGTCACGCTCAATCTGACGCCGGCCACGCTGCAAACCTCGGTCAACAGCATCACGCTGGGCGGCACCTATGGCCGCGACTTCAGCAGCACCCAAGTGGCGCAGCAGCTCAAGATGACGCTCAACACCGGCAGCAACAGCTGGCCGTGGTCGTTTGACTTCGTGCCGTCGTGGGCCAGCACGCCGACGGCGGCCGGCACCATCAACGCCTCCGCCAACGCCGTCAGCACCACCTTCAAGGCGGTGCCGGCCAACGCACCGACCGGCACCACCAGTTCCTCGGTCACCGCAGTGGCCAAGGTCAACGGCGACACTATCCGCTCAACGGTGGCGCTGGTGCTGAACAAGGACACGCACAAGCTGCTGCCGTCGGAAACCGCAGTGGCCCTGGTCAACACACCGACCTGGAGCCGGATGACCCGTACTATTGCCGTCAGCGACAACTACGGCACCTTTGGCGGCATGAGCGCCACCAGCGACCAGCCGTGGCTGGTGGCGGCCGTCAGCGGCAACCAGCTGACCATCACCGCCGACGCCAGCCAGCTGTTGAACGACACCGTCAGCAACGGCACCATCACGCTGGCGGCGCTCGATCCGGACGCCACTGCGCCGGAACCGATCCGCGTGGCGCTGTGGAAAGGCGCGGCCGCGCCAACCGCCGCCAGCAGCACCAGCCTGCCTTACACCAACGTCGTCACCGACGCCGCCCGGCCGTACGCCTACGCGCACAACGGCGGCGCTGTCATCGACGTCTACAATGTCTACACCGGCCTCAAGGAAGATAGCCTGACCGGCTTCTCGGCCCACCTTGGCGACATGGCGGTGAGTCCCAACGGCGATCTGCTGTACGTGGTCGACATCGACAACGCCCGCATCACCGCCGTCGACCTGCGCACGCGCGCCATCAGCAACCAGTTGCCGCTGGCGGTGGCCGGCAGCGCCACCACCCGCATCAAGCTGATCCGCCCTAACGGCGTCGGCATGCTGGTGCTCAGCGACGGCCAGCTGTACCTGACCGCCAGCAACAGCCGCCTGGCCAATCTGCCGCTGAGCGGCGGCACGCTGGCGGCCAGCGCCGACGGCAAGCGCGTGGTGCAGCAAACTGAAGGCGCCACCACGGTCCAGCACACCACCGTCAGTGTCGACTACGCGGCACTGGCCGGCGGCACCCTGTTTGCCGCCAAGCTGACCAGCGCCAGCCACGGCAGCCCGGGCGCCCAGGGCCAGGACCTGTGGGTGAACGCCGACGGCACGCGCGTGATCTACGCCGCCGCCACGCCAAAATCGTGCACCATCATGGATGGCGCCAGCCTAGGCATCCTCAGCTACCTGGCGATCGGCACCGCCACGCCCAACAACGTGGCAGTGCTGCTGGACGGTCGCATCGTCTGCGCCGGCGCTGCGGCCGGCAACACCAACGACGTCTACCTGTACGACAGCACTGGCACCCGCCTGATCCAGCAATACAAGCTCTACAACGGCAAATCCCTGCTGCCGCGCCAGCTGGCCGCCTCGGGCGACGGCTGGATGTTGGCCGGCATCACCAGCGACGGCACCCTGACCTTCCTGCCGATCGGCCCGTAAGCACCGCCCGCCGCAACGCCAACGCCGCCGCCAGCCCACGCTGCCGGCGGCGTTTTGTTTTGTATGGTCGAAACTATGGAAGGCGCTTCCGTCTCCTGCGTACCTGATCCGCCTGACGGCGCTCAGCTATTTTCTTCAGAACGGACGAAAGGCGTTGCAACTCAACGCTGCCCGTGCGGATCAAAATAGCGCCGAGTACAAAGCCGACCAACAATGAATACATACCGATGTCTATCCAATCATGAACTGGAAATCTATATCAGCCTCCAAGTCTATTTTTGTATCGCCATATCTTTTGCAGGGTTTCGGAACAGACCGATAATTCGAATGATACTCAGCACTAAGAGAGATAAGACGGCAACAACAATAACAGGGATAAAAAACAAAGCTGCCCATCGCAATGTTTCTTTTTCAATCCATCTTAGATAGAAGAACCCTGCACAAGCCACAACAACGCAAAAACCAGTCGCCGCAATCCATACAAAAACTTTCCCCACTTATCCGTGGCTGTCGATTCTCTTTGTAGCTTGAGGGCATCCAATAATTCACTAGTGGTTAATAAATACCGATACGTCATTTCCATCTCCTTCACGTCAAAACCATGCATCAGCAGCACCGTTCGCAGGTGGCTCCACCAGAAGCCCACTAATCAATTTTTGGTCACTTTGGCACTGCCTGTATGAGCAACGTCAAACATCTGAATACTAAGCTTGCAAGGCTTTCGGCAGTCCTGAGACACGAGTATTCAAGCGGCGTATGATGATTGAGATTGGATGCGGCCCCAAAGGAGATGATGATGCGTACCCCTGTGGCAATCGATGATGATGTCCTCGCTGCGGCCAAGGAGCTAGCATTGATTCATCGTAAAAGCATCAGTGAAGTCGTCTCCGCGCTCGCACGGCAAGCACTTCAATCGCAGGCGACCACCTATGCCACACGCAACGGCGTGCCGCTACTTCACCTGAAATCGGACATCGCGCCGGTGACACTTGAACTAGTCAACAAATTGCGCGATGAGCTACCAGAATGACATACCTGCTTGACGTAAATGTTCTGATTGCACTGATTGACCCAAACCACCGCCAGCATGAGATTGCGCATGACTGGTTCGTTAGGGATGGGCTCAGCGCTTGGGCCACCTGCCCGATTACCGAAAATGGCGCATTGCGCATTCTTGGCCATGCCAACTACCCTAACTCCCCGGGAAATCCAGCCGCCGTTGCACCCTTGCTCCGCACCATGCGCTCACTCAATGGGCATGTATTTTGGAGCGATGACATCAGCCTGCTGGACACTGGAAAAGTAGATGTGACTCACCTCCTCAGTTCCGCGCAAACTACAGACAGTTATTTACTCGCTCTCGCGCAAGCCCACGGCGGTCAGTTAGCAACACTTGATCGCCGAATCGTCGTCACCGCCGTCCATGGCGGGGCGAGTGCTCTTTGCCTGATCAGCTAGACGGCAGCTAACTCAATAGCAGTTTCCACTGTTCCAGTTTCTGCGCAAAGCTGAGTGAAGCGTGGGCGGGGGATGTGGAGGGCAGCACCAGCGTGCGGTAGCCTTCCGCTGCAAACTGCGGTGCGAATTTGCCGGAGGTCTGGCCATTGAAGCCGACTGTATGCAACTGCGGGCACAGTTCGCGCAGGCGGGCGAAGTCGTTGGCGGCTGGCTTGCGGATGGCGGAGTCCAGGCTGCCTTCGCGCTCGCACGCGCCCAGCACATCCCATAGGCCGAAACCATGCGCCAGCAGTCGCGGCAGGCGCTCATCGTACGCCATCGCCGCCAGCGACTCGCCGGTCAAGGTCGACAAAATCGGCCACAGCAAGTTACGTGGATGGGCATAGTATTGCTGCGCGGCCAGTGAGGCGGCGCCCGGGAAGCTGCCGAGTATCAAGATGCGCGTCTGCACATCGAGCACCGGCGCCAGGCCGGTCAGGGCGGGAGTCGTCATACGGGCATTGTAGCGGATGCTCGACAGCGCCACGTTCGGGTGTAGAATTTACCAAACAATAAATCCCGGAGACCACCATGCCACAACCCCGTACCATTGATACGCTGCTGGCCAAGTACAGCGAAAGCCATCTCAACCACACGAACGAACTGATTCACTTCGTCTGTGTGCCGGTCATCGTGTTCACGTTGCTGGGACTGCTATGGGCGGCGCATCCGCTGCTGGCGCTGGCGGCGGTGGTGGCGTCGATGGGCTATTACTTCCGGCTGTCGAAGCCGTTCGCGGTGGGCATGCTGCTGATGGCGGCCGTGATGCTGTTCATCCTGGCGGCGCTGCCGCAGCAGACCATCCTGCCGCTGTCGATTATCATCTTTGTGCTGGCCTGGATCGGCCAGTTCATCGGCCACAAGATCGAAGGCAAGAAACCATCCTTCTTCGACGACCTGCGCTTCCTGCTGATCGGCCCGCTGTTCGTGCTGAGCTTTCTGTACCGCCGCCTGCACCTGGCCTACTGAGTTAGCGCAAGTCAGCGCAGCAGAGCGTAGAAAATGGCGCTGGCCGCGCCCTGCGTCTGGTCGTCGGCCAGCATCAGCACCAAAGCGGTGCTCAGGGCCACATAGCCCAGCAGCGTGACGACCTTGATTTGCAGCGCGGTACTCATGGCGCCCTCCGGTTGGCGTAAAAGTGCGGTGTCATTTCACTATACTTGGTCTTTCAGCCAGCACGCCTGAATTTACACTCCTGATACAACTTCGGCCGCCATCTGTTGCGTCGCAACAAAATGCTAGCCGCTAGGCAAGATATCGCCTGGCCAGCTATACTCGTTCGATGTCCTCTCCACTGCTATTCATCATCGCCTGTTTGATCTGGGGCTCCACCTTCTTCGCTATTACGCTGCAGTTGGGCGAAGTGGCGCCGGCCGTGTCTGTGGTCTACCGCTTTGCACTGGCCTCGGCCGTGCTGTTTGCCTGGTGCTCGGTGCGCGGCGACCGCCTGCTGTTGCCTTGGCGCGCCCAGCGCTGGATGATGCTGCAGGGCGCCGCCACCTTTGCCCTCAGCTACATCTGCACCTATACCTCGGAGCAATACCTGGTATCCGGCCTGGTGGCCGTGCTGTTTGCGCTGATGGTGTTCTGGAACCCGATCTTCAACCGCATCGCCTTTGGCAGCCCGCTAGGCTGGCGCACCTGGGCCGCCGGCGTCGTTGCCATCTGCGGCGTAACCTTGCTGTTCTTCCACTCCATCGCCGGCGCCTGGAGCGAGATCCGCAGCGGCGGCAACGGCCACTTCCTGCTCGGCCTGATCCTGGCGGTGTGCGCCACGCTGGCCAGCTCGGTCGGCAACATCGTCGTGGTCAAGGTGCGCGAGCAGTCCGACAATGTGCTGCTGACCATGGCCTGGTCGATGCTGTGGGGTACGCTGCTGGTGGCGCTGTGGGTGGTCGTCAGCGGCCAGCACTTCAGTCTGCCGACCACGGCAAAATACTATGGCGGTCTGCTGTGGCTGTCGCTGCTGGGGTCGGTCATTGCGTTTGCCGCCTACTTCACGCTGATCCACCGTATCGGCTCCGACAAGGCGGTATATATCGGCGTCGTCACGCCGGTGATCTCGGTGCTGTTGTCGATCCAGCTCGAACATTACCGTCCCGGTCCACTGGAATGGCTCGGCATGGTACTCTGCCTGTCCAGCGTCGCCTGGGCGCTGCAACCCTCTTCTTCCACTACTGCCAAAACCTGATGAGCACTTCCGAACTGACCATCCGCCCGGCCACGCCGGCCGACATCCCCGCCATCTTCAGCATGATTTTCGAACTGGCCGTGTTTGAAAAGCTGGAACACATGGTGGTGGCCAACGAAGCGATGCTGCACGACAGCCTGTTCTGCGACAAGCCGGTATGCGAAGCGCTGGTCGGCGAGACCGGCGGCGAGGTGGTGACCTTCGCCCTCTTCTTCCACAACTTCTCCACCTTCCTGTGCAAGAAAGGTTTGTACCTGGAAGACTTGTACGTGCAGCAATCGCAGCGCGGCAAGGGCTACGGCAAGCAGATGCTGGTGGCACTGGCGCAACTGGCGGTCGAGCGCGACTGCGGCCGCTTCGAGTGGTCGGTGCTGGACTGGAACGCCAACGCCATCAAATTCTACGAAGGCATGGGCGCCACCGTGATGCCGGACTGGCGCATCTGCCGCGTTACCGGCGACGCGCTGGCGCAGCTGTCGGCGCAGGCATAAAAAAATTCCCACCCGGCGTCCGCCGCCGGATGGGAGAACCCGTTGTCAGTGGGAGGGAGATTGAATCAACGGGTTCACTATATTCCTCGCCGCGCGCCCGCACGGCGCTCCTTACAAATCATTACGACGGCTTAAAGACGCTTACACTGGCTTTACAGAAAAGCGATGCCTGTTCGTTACGGCCCGTTCCAGCAGCTCAAAAATGCCCTGTGTCAGCAATGCCAACATTGCCGCAGGGATAGCCCCCGCCAGCAGCATATCGTTGTCGTTCAGCGCCAGGCCGATGGTGATGCGCTCGCCATAACCACCGGCGCCAATGAAGGCGGCGATGGTGGCGGTGCCCACGCTCAGTACCGCCGCCGTTTTCACGCCGGCCAGGATCACCGGCAACGCCAATGGCAAATCGACATGCACCAGGCGCTGCATCGGCCGCAGTCCCAGCGCCTGTGCCGCCAGCTTCAGGCCGGCCGGCACCTGCAACAGGCCGGTGCAGGTGTTGCGCACGATCGGCAGCAGCGCGTAGACCACCAGCGCCACCAAAGCCGGCACGGTGCCGATCATGCCCAGCAGCGGTATCAGCAGCGCCAATAACGCCAGCGATGGAATCGTCTGCAATACGCCGGCCAGTCCCAGCACCACCTGCCGCAAGCGGGGCAGCAACGCCGCCAGTACGCCGAGCGGAATGCCGATCACGCAGGCCAGCGCCACCGATAGCAGCACCAGCGTCAGATGCTGCTGCGTCATGCGCGCCAGATTCTCGTCGAAGATTTTGTCCAGCAGTCCGGCGCGGCCAGATGGCGCAGTTTTCGATGGTGCGCCCGACGCTGCGCCAGCGCTGGCCTGGGCACCCGGCGCGGTCGCGGACAAGGGATGCGCCACCAGCCAGTCATGCGCCACGCGCGCGAAGCTCTGGCCATCAATCTCCGCCGCCGCATTCATCGCGATCATATCCGTCTCGCTGATGCGCCCTTGCAGCTGGCTGATCGCCTTCCACGCCGCCGGAAAGCGCTTCGCCGCATCGAGCCGATACAGCAGCACGGCATCGTAACGCGGGAAGAACGCGCGATCATCCTCCAGCACCCGCAAGCCATACTGGCTAATACGCGCCTCGGTCGAATAGATATCGATGACATCAACCTGCTCGTGCCGCAGCGCCTCATACGCGATACCGTGATCCAGTCCTTCCGGCCGCTGCGTCAGCCCATAACGCTCCGCCAAACCCTGCCAACCATCCGCCCGCCCGATGAACTCATGCGACAAACCAAAGCGCAAATTGCCACGCCCCGCCAGCTCGCTCAACTTGTGCGGCGCATCCGCATCGCCACGCATCGCCAGCGCATACGTATTGTTAAAACCCAGCGGCACCGCCACGCCCAGGCCCATCGCCGCCAGCTCCTTGCGGATCTGCTCCATCGATGCCGGCTTGTCATGCTTGAGAATCTCCAGATCCAGCGTCCCCACATACTCGGGATAGACATCGATGCGCCCCGCCTGCAACGCCGCCAGTACAATCGCCGTATTCCCCAGCCCTTGCAAATGCTCGACCTTCGCATGAGGCGCCGCCGTCTCCTTCAATATCTCGCCGAGGATATAAGACTCGGTAAACCGCTTGGAGCCAATATGCAGCGTATCGCCCGCCGCCACCGCAGCCGAACCGGCGCACAGCAGCGTCAGACCGGCCAACCATCGCCGCACCCGCATCATCATGCTCCCGCGCGCAGCATGGACGCCTTCAGCGCCTGGCCCAGCGTCTCATAGCTTTCCGACAGATGCGCCTTGGCCTCGCTGCTCATCGGCCTACCCATCGCGCCACGCAACTCGCGCTGCAGGAGCAAGGCGTTCTCGCGCTGCAGGCTGCGCACATCCGCAGGCATGCCGGTCGACACGCGCAACAGCGACGCCACCAGCCGCTTCAAATGCTCACGCTGCAGATTGCGCCGCATGCCGCTGATATCCTTGCCGGACCTGAGTTCACTCCACACTGAATCCTGCACCGTCACATACAGCTCGGGCAAGCCCAATGCCTGCTTGCGGTTCTCCACCTTCTCCTGCGAATCGAGCAGGCGCACCGCGACCGCATCGGACATCAGCTGATCCAGCGCCGCCGACTGCAGCGACAGCACGCGCGAGCCCACCGACACATCCGGCCGGCCGCGCGTATTGAAGTGATCCGATCCCAGACGGCTGATCATCGCTGGCGAAAACTTGAAACTGTCCGTCTTGAACAAGCTGTTGGTCAGCATCTGCAACGCCTCACGCTGGCGCGGCAACGGCACCGGCGTAAAGGTCGCACGCCCCGTACCGGCGTGGTCGCGCAGATAAGTCACGCCGCCCACATACTTCACCACCACCGGCAGCGTGCGCGCAAACTGCTGGAAGCCGTAATCGAAACTGCGGCGCAGCACCTCGTAGCTTTCGCCCGGCTTCAGCGTGCGGTTCTGCACGCGGTCCCACAGCTCACGCGAAATCGTCAGGCGGCGCTGGAAGTAGGCCAGCGGATCGCTGCCAAGATCGAATACATTCACGTCCGGATCCATATTGAAGCCGTTCGCATCCTGATCGGTGCCGAAGGCCAGTAGCGGCTCATTGGAGCGCGAAGCGATCTTCGCCAGCTCGGCCTTTTCATCAACCGGTTCGATCGGCTTGTAGGCATATTCAATCGCCCAGAAATCGTAAGGGCCCAGCGCGGACTGCACGTACTCGCCCTGCTTCTCGCCCTTCAGCGACAGGTTGAACGGCGTGTAATCCATCACCGAGCCAGCCATGCCGTTCTTCTTCGTGAAATCAGGATCCTGCAACTGCTTCAGTGTGTAGATGGTCGACGAGCGGAAGTTATGCCGTAGACCCAACGTGTGCCCCACCTCGTGCATGATGACCGACTTGACGTAAGCCTGCGCCACCGCATCGGCCTGCGGGCTGCCCATGTCCATTTCGCCGCGCGCTTCCAGCACGTCCATGGCAAAGCCCATCTCCTGCGCCGATTCGGCCATATAGTCACAGCGGTCCTCGCCGGTCTGCGGCGGCGACAGGTCGAAACTGTCCTCGCCCACCATGCGCCGCGCCCCGCGCGCGAACACGTCGGACATGCCGATGTCCGCATCCAGAATTTCGCCGCTGCGCGGGTCGACCTGGCTCGGACCGATGGCAAAACCGACATCGCTGCCGACGAACCAGCGGATCGACGCGTGGCGCGCATCCATGGTGTCGAATTTATCCTTGTCGGTCTGCTGCTTGACCACGATGGCGTTCTTGAAGCCGATGCGCTCAAACGCCTCGTTCCACGCCAGCACGCCCTGCCGCACCGATTCGCGATACTTCTCAGGTACGTTGGCGTCGATCCAGTAGACGATGGGCTGCTTCGGCTCCGACAGCGCCGCCGCCGGATCCTGCTTCTCCAGCCGCCAGCGGTCCACCAGATGCACTGCCGTCGTCGGTGTCACGTCGTCCGAATAATCCTGGCTGGTGCTGACAAAGTGGCCGATGCGGTCGTCGGCCGGACGACCATGCATGGCCTGCGCCGGCAGCGGCATGAAGCTGTAATAGAAGCCGAGGAACATGCTGCGTGGGTCCGGCAGCGTGGACGGCGGCGTGGGCACCGCCAGCGGTATCGCCGGCACCACGGCGGGACGCGCCGCAATGCGCGGCACGAAGAAGTGCGCGTTGACCTGCAAGCCCGTCATGGTGTCATCCGCACGTATCGTCAGGAAGCTGCTGTTGCGCGCATCCATCGCATACGGCATGCGGAAGGCCGTCTCCAGCCGTGTGCTCATCGACGGGATATCGCCGAACAGCAGTACGTTGGCCTCCACCAGCACCGACTTCGATTGCGGATGCGGACCACTGGCCACCGGCGCCACCGCCAGCAGGCTATCCGAAAACGCCTGCTGCACCGCCAGCGCCTGCGGCGTGCCGCCCTTGGCGCTGAAGTCCGTGTTCTTGGCGATCATCTGCACCAGATTGCCGATACGGTGGAATACCACCACCTGGCTGAGGCCCATCTGACTGCCGTAGATGCCACGCTCGCCGATCCCGTTTGGCAGATTCACCGACATGAACAGCGGACGGTCAAACTGGTCGGGCCGCAGCTCGATCCAGACTTTCTCTTCTTTTTGATAGAGATTCAGGAAGCCTTGCAGATGCTGGGCGCCGCGCACCACTTCAACGAACGGCTTGGGCGCAGCGGTCGGCAGCACCATCGCCGGAGTCGGCGTGGCAGCCGGCTGCAGCGGCGTGGTCGCCACCACCGGCACATCCGGCGCATGAGGAACTGGTGGCGTTGGCGGCACTGGCTCCTGCGCCAGCGCCTGGGCACTCAGCGCCGCCAGTATGGCGACGCGGACAGAATTCAACACGAACATAAGGCTTCCTTGAATGACATTCGGATAATGTAACCGAAAGCACAAGGAAGCAAACAGATTTTACACGGCCGGAGAGCGCAAAATGCCTGCGTTAGCGACACCACGGCACGGATTAAGGCCGATGGCGTACGACAGATCCGCCGGCCGGGCGATTCGCCACAGCGCGAAGTCGGCGCGCTTGCCCACTTCCAGCGTGCCGATTTCATCCTGCAGCCCCATTGCGCGCGCCGCGTAGCGCGTGACGCCGGCCAGTGCTTCTTGCGGCGTCAAACGCCACAGCGTGCAGGCCATGTTCATCGCCAGCAGCAAGGACGTCATCGGCGAGGTGCCGGGATTGCAATCGGTGGCGATCGCCATCAATACGCCGGCTTCGCGCATCGCCGCCACCGGCGGTGGCGTAGTATCGCGCAGGAAGTAGTAAGCGCCCGGCAGCAGCACCGCCACCGTGCCGGCGGCCGCCATGGCTGCCACGCCCTCTGCACTCAGATGTTCCAGATGGTCGGCCGACAAGCCGTTGTAACGCGCCGTCAGCTCGGCGCCGCGCTGGTCGGACAACTGCTCCGCGTGCAGCTTGACCGGCAAGCCTTGCGCCTGCGCGGCCCGGAACACGCGCTCCGTCTGTGCATGCGAAAAGCCGATGCGCTCGCAGAACGCATCCACCGCATCCACCAGCCCTTCGACCGCCAGCGGCGCGATCATTTTGCAAACTTCGTCGACGTAATCATCGGCGCGGCCCGCAAACTCCGGCGGTAGCGCATGCGCGCCGAGGAAGGTGGTGGCCACGCGCACCGGCAGCTCGCGTCCGATGCGGCGCGCCGCCTTCAGCATCTTCGCTTCCGACTCCAGCGTGAGGCCGTAGCCGGATTTGATTTCGATAGTGGTCACGCCTTCTGCCAGCAGGCTGCGCACGCGCGGCAAACTTTCGCGCAGCAGTTCATCTTCCGACGCCGCGCGCGTGGCGCGCACGGTGGACATGATGCCGCCGCCGGCACGGGCAATGTCTTCATAGGTGGCGCCATTCAGGCGCGCTTCAAATTCGTCGCTGCGGTTGCCGGCGTGGACGATGTGGGTGTGACAGTCGATCAGCCCCGGCGTCAGCCAGCTGCCGCCACCATCGTGGACCGTCACCGCCTGCGCGCCTTGCGGCAGCGCGGCCTGTGGTCCCAGCCATGCGATGCGGCCATCCTTGACGGCGATGGCCGCATCGCGCACCTCGCCATAAGCGTCACCACCGGCCATCGTGGCCAGATGGACATTCGTAAACAACACGTCCCACATGCTTCGTTTTCCTAATTGCGAATGATATCGGCCACCAGCACGGTGGCCTGTTGCGCTTCCAACGTCCACACCTCTTCGGCATCGGTCATCACCAGCGTGTCGTAGCGGACCATGGCGATGCGCTCGCGCGCGCTGCTCAGCGTCAGACTCTCGCCTTCGGCCAGGAACAGCAGCGTGGTGGCGCTGCGGCGCTTCAATGTCTCCGTGCCGCGCACGGTGCGCAGCTCGAGCCGGTGGCGGCACAGGCCGCGCCGCGTCATCACATTGAAATCGGTGGTGTGCTGGCCGGTGACGGTGGCATGCACCGCATCCTCGCCGGCGAATTCGATCACCGGCTCGCTAGGGCTGAGCACAAAGCGCTCGTCGCCGAAGTCCAGCAATACGCCGTCGCCGTTGACCAGCGCCAGCGAACGGTCAATGCCGGGGAAGCAAGAGAATGGGCCATCCTGCGCGATGGTGGCCAGGCTCACGCGCCACTCAAACTCGTCGAGCGTGGCGCCGGCTGGCGAGATAGCGATTTCCGTGGTGCTGCCGCCGCCGTTTTTCCACGGCGCGGAACGCAGGCTTGCATACTGGATCAGCTGGGTCATCGGAACTCCCTCAGTTCGGCCAACGTCTGCTTGAAGCGCGCAGCGATCGCCTGCTGCGCCACGTGCTGCTGATTACGCACTACCCACTGGCCGCCAACCATCACGTCCCTGACCAGATTGTCGTTGCCGCTGAAGACAAAGCTGCCGAGCACCTCGTCCAGCGCCAACCCAAACATATTCGGATGCGCGTCATCGAGCACCACGATGTCCGCGCGATGGCCCGGCGCCAATGCGCCCACCGGCCGTCCCGCCGCCTGCGCCCCGCCCTGCAAGGCACGCTGCCACAGGAAATCGCCAACGTTGCGCTCCGCGTCCGACACCGCGATATTACGGCGCTGGTGCTGCAACCGCTGTCCATATTCAAGCCAGCGCAGTTCTTCCACCGCGCTTTGCGACACATGGCTGTCGCTGCCAATGCCGAAGCGGCCGCCCTGCGCCACAAAGCTCTCCAGCGGGAACAGGCCGTCGCCGAGATTCGCTTCCGTGGTCGGGCACAGGCCCGCCACCGCGCCACTGCGGGCGATGCCGCTCACTTCATCTTCGCTCAGATGCGTCGCATGGATCAGGCACCAGCGCTGCTCCACGTTCACGTTCTCCAGCAGCCATTGCACCGGTCGGCGTCCGCTCCAGTCCAGCGACTGCTGCACTTCGCCCTGCTGCTCGGCGATGTGAATATGCACCGGGCGCGCCGCCGGCAACACCGCCAGCACCTCCTGGATCTGCGTCACCGAGGCCGCGCGCAGCGAGTGCGGCGCCACGCCGACTTCAACCTGTGCATCGCGCTGCGGCTCCAACGCTTCCACAATGCGCAATATATCCTGCGCGTCCGTGCGGAAACGTTGCTGCTCCGGTTTCAGCGCCTTTTCGCCAAAGCCGGAATAACTATACAACACTGGCAGCATGGTCACGCCGATTCCAGCCAACCGTGCGGCGGCGATGACACGTTCCGCCGTCTCGGCCGGACGCGGATACATGGCGCCATCCGGCGCCCGCTGCACATAGTGAAATTCACACAGCGAGGTGTAGCCATGGCGCAGGCATTCGCTGAACAACTGCGCGGCAATCGCCTCGATATGCTCGGGCGTGATGTTGCGCGCGAAGCGGTACATCAGGTCGCGCCAGGTCCAGAAGCTGTCCTTGCTGTCGCCGGCCTTTTCCGTGCGGCCGCCCAGCGCGCGCTGAAAGCTGTGCGAATGCAGGTTGATCATGCCGGGCAGCGCATACTCGACGCGCGGAACGCCGTCCGCAGCGCTCGGCATCGCGCCGCGTGTCACCGCTGTAATGGCGCCGCCCGCATCCCACTCGATCAGCACATCGCTGGCC
>Ga0187843_10001341_pt1 | contig 15691 bp, 14 predicted proteins | sample SpaLakP09_SKY_43_FD_134516 | JGI IMG/M metagenome (GOLD analysis project Ga0187843, IMG submission 134516) | Oligotrophic lake water microbial communities from Sparkling Lake, Wisconsin, USA - SP09_SKY_43 | ecosystem: Environmental > Aquatic > Freshwater > Lake | place: USA: Sparkling Lake...
CTGATGCCTTGATTGTCACTTGCGGCTGATAGCCAATCTAGTTGTTCAGACGACATATTTGTTCCTGTCTTGGTGCAATAATTAACCGATTAACGGCTTCAGCTTGGTATCAATAGCTTCCCGGGCTCTGAAAATCCGACTGCGCACAGTGCCGATTGGGCACTGCATAATCTCAGCAATTTCTTCATAACTCAGGCCATCAAGTTCTCGCAGTGTAATAGCACTGCGTAACTCTTCTGGTAATTGTTCAATAGTGTCGAACACTACTTGGCGGATTTCCTCGGTTAACAGAAGTTTTTCCGGGGAATCCTGCACTCTTAGGGCATCGCTGCCATCATACGAATCGGCGTCTTCGGCATCTACATCGGTAGATGGCGGTTTACGTCCATTCGCAACCAAATAATTCTTTGCGCTGTTTACAGCAATTCGATACAACCAAGTGTAAAACGCACTATCACCCCGAAATCCCGGCAAAGCCCGATATGCTTTAATAAAGGCATCTTGGCTCACATCAGCAACGTCACCATGATTAGAGACATATCGTGAGATTAAGTTCGCTAATCGGTGCTGATATTTTTTTACCAACAGGTTAAATGCAGCTTTATCCCCTTGTTGTACTCGCTGAACAATCTGCCAATCCAATTCTTGCTCGCTCATGTCCGAGCCTGTCCCCTGTTTTGCTAACGTCTAAATTTTGCAACTGGCTCTCGTCAAGCGTACCTTTATGACGGCGCCTTGCTGAAAAAGTTCGGTTTAATAGATAAAAAAGTTACAATACTTTGATCGCTACAGTCCTTCGGGTCATATAGAGACAGAAGTATTATCGGCAAGTCTGCGCCCAATTTGCTTGAATTCAAGGGAAAACCCCAATAAATTCATCAAAATGCCAGACCTAAATATTGTTCATTAGTCGGATAAGTGTATCCCATGCCACAACAAAAAGAACATGCTTGCGATGTATTAATTATCGGCAGTGGTGCTGCCGGTTTATCATTGGCGCTGCAATTAGCCGACAGTCAGAATGTGATTGTGCTCAGCAAAGGGCCGTTACGCGAAGGTTCAACCCTATATGCTCAAGGCGGTATAGCTGCAGTTTTCGACGAAAATGACAGTATTGCCTCACATGTCAATGACACGCTCATTGCAGGCGCTGGCCTGTGCGAAGATGAAGCCGTCCAATTTACCGCCGAAAATGCCAAATTAGCGATGGAGTGGTTAATACAACAAGGCGTGCCCTTTGATCAGTATCGTGATGAAGATGGCGTGCTCAAATACCATCTGACGCGAGAAGGCGGTCATAGTCATCGCCGCATTCTGCATGCCGCAGACGCCACCGGTCGAGCAGTACAGATCACCTTGGTTGATCAGGTGAAACAACATCCAAATATTCGGTTGCTAGAAAATTACAATGCAGTGGATTTAATCACCGCCGAAAAACTAGGCTTAGCCAACAAGCATTGTTATGGGGCTTATGTCTGGAACCGTCAATCAGAACAAGTGGAAGTCATTTCCGCCCGTTTTGTCGCGCTCGCTACTGGCGGCGCCAGTAAAGTGTATCTGTACACCAGCAACCCAGATGTAGCCTCTGGCGATGGTATTGCGATGGCTTGGCGCGCCGGTTGCCGGGTGGCGAATATGGAATTTAACCAGTTTCACCCAACCAGCCTTTACCACCCAGAAGCTCGCAACTATCTGATTACTGAAGCAATGCGCGGTGAAGGTGCGTTTTTAAAACGCCCGGATGGCAGCCGTTTTATGCCCGATTTTGATGAAAGAGCCGAGCTGGCCCCGCGTGACATAGTTGCCCGTGCTATCGACTTTGAAATGAAGCGTTTAGGAGTGCCCTGTGTTTATTTAGATATCAGCCACAAACCTAAAGACTTTATCATTGAGCATTTTCCGACGATTTACGCGAAATGTTTAAGTGTCGGCATTGATATCACCAAATCGCCAATCCCAGTGGTCCCTGCAGCGCATTATACCTGTGGCGGTGTGATGACTAATCTTAACGGCCAAACCGATATTCCGAATTTATATGCCATTGGCGAAGTCGCTTACACCGGTTTGCACGGCGCCAACCGCATGGCGAGCAATTCCCTGCTGGAATGTGTGGTGTTTGCGCAAAGTGCGGCGCAACATATTATGGCCAATCTGACGACTGTCGGGACTCCGCCGAAATTACCGGCGTGGGATGAAAGTCGAGTGAGTAATTCAGATGAAGAAGTGGTAATTACCCACAACTGGCACGAATTGCGGCTATTTATGTGGGATTTTGTTGGGATTGTTCGGACAACCAAGCGTTTAGAGCGTGCGCTGCATCGCGTTGAGTTGTTGCAACGCGAAATTCAAGAGTATTACCGTCATTTCCGTGTCAGTAATAACTTACTAGAGCTGCGCAATCTCACCATGGTTGCTGAACTTATCATTCGCTGTGCGATGGCGCGCAAAGAAAGTCGTGGCTTGCATTACACCTTGGACTACCCAAAACAGTTACCATCCAGTCAGCCGACAATCTTGTTGCCGGAAGATTACCGTAAATAAGAAAAAGCGCGCAGAACCAAGTTTTGCGCGCTTTTTAACTGGCATTCGCTACGAATTAAAACGACGAAGCAATTATTTCAATTCTATTCCACATCGACTCATAATCACTTCGATTGCGGTTTTGTCCGATACCGATAAATCAACACCACCACGTACACCTGTAACGCCGCAGTCGCTAACTGGCCTAAAATTGATTGCAGTTCTGTGTATTTTTCCGCATAGATATACAACGAAATATTACCGATGGCGAATGCTAACCACGTGAGCGGCGGCACACCATCCGAAGTTTTGGTTTTTAATAAATGCCAAAGCTGCATTAAAGTTGCCACTGGAAAAATAATGGCAGGAATATAACCAATCAGTTCAATTAAACTCATCGTGGTTCTCTGGTTGAAAATGGTCGGTAAACTTAAGGAAAATTTATTGCTGAGTCAAGCTAGTGTCCATGCTGCCAGCGTAATTGCTGGCAATGACGTCCCAATAAACGAAAATCAGCGGCAGACACTTGATCGCAAAACAACCAGCAATGCCGACGTTTACCTTGAACATCGAGCCAACACAGCCATACGCCAAATCGGCAGATGATGGAACCATCAACCAATTGACCTGCCGGCATCTGGTCATGATGCCAGCGCAAATCGCCGCGAATACCAAGGGTAAAAAACAACGGGAATGCAACTTGCGACCATTGCGCCACTAAATAAAAACTTGGCAATAACAGGGCAAAAGCAGGCCAAAATAAATCACTGTCAGCAGGCCAACTTAATACTGACAATCCGAGTAAACCGCTTAAACACAACGCGACCCATCGTCTAAAATGGGAAGGAATGAGCGCAACAGTCGAAACGGATTGCCACATTAGACTTTGACTCGTTTTAATATCAGTTCAACCATAGCCTGAACTTCAAGATCTTGCGAGCGGCCGTGCCCCATAAACCATGCGAACAAATCTGGGTCGTCGGCAGCCAGTAATCGTTCAAAAATATGTTTCTGTTCAAAGGTTAAGGCATCGTAGCCTTCTTCCACAAATGGCGCTAATAACACATCTAATTCCAACATCCCGCGACGGCAAGCCCAACGTAAGCGTGGTTTAATCATCAATTCCGACATAAGTGACTCTCTATTAAGTTTGACTAAATTCTAACAAATATTTGGCGAAGGGGTTGTGCTTTTGACGGCATTCCCCAATGATCTGGCTTATTGTGTGGAGAAATTATCTTATTATGCAAAGTTCATGGATCAGTGCCGAGCAATTGGCTCACCTGTCAAACGAGTTATCTGACGCTTTCATTAGTCCACTCCCTGCTTTTCATATCGTTAGGATCAGTGGTCCGGATCAATTAAAATTTCTACAAGGGCAACTAACTTGCGACGTAACGCAATTGACAGCCGAACATTTTCTGCGTGGTGCCCATTGTGACGCCAAAGGCAAAATGTGGTCGACCTTTCACTTATGTCAAGCGGGCGACGATATCTTACAAATTGGTTTTCGCGATGAGCTCCAAGCGTCGCTAGCGCAATTTAAAAAATATGGCGTGTTTTCCAAAATTAGCTTTACCGAAACACTAGGTGAGTTTGCGGTATTTGGTATTGGCGGACCAAACTCTGCTGATTTACTCGCAAAACTTGGCCTGCCATGTATTGAAAGCGGTGCCTCGGTCCGTCATCAGGACAGTTTTTTGTTAGCCCTGGCTGCAGACCATTTTCTGTGGATAGCGCCAAGTCAAACGGCACAACAAGTGATACAGGCGCACCCAGAGATGCTGGCCGCACCTACCCGTTGGTTAGCGCAACATATTGCCCATGGCATTCCGTATTTGGAACAACCGCTTTTGGCGGAATATGTGCCGCAACAGCTTAATTTGCAATCACTTGCGGCAATTAGTTTCACTAAAGGCTGTTATATGGGCCAAGAGATGGTGGCGCGGATGAAATATCTGGGTAAAAATAAGAGGGCGATGTTTTTACTCTCTGCCAGTACCGATATTACGCCCGCAGCGGGGAGCGATATTGAGTTACAGCTTGCGCAAAATTGGCGTCGTAGTGGCGTTATCGTCAACGCCGTGAACATCCAAGGCAAATTAGCTGTACTCGCCGTATTACCTAACGATTTAACACCAGACAACCATTTGCGTCTGGCGGAAACTCCGGAAGTTATGTTTCGGATAGAACCCCTTCCTTATACTATTGAATGATTTGAGGTTTACATGTCTATTGAACAAAATAAAGTCGTAGCGATGCACTACAGCGTTAGCGACAAAGCCGGCAACGAACTGGATAGCTCTGCAGGCAGCGAACCGCTGGTGTTTATCCACGGCACCGGTTCTTTAATCAGCGGCCTCGAAAAAGCGTTGATCGGTAAACAGATTGGCGACAAATTCGCTGTTGAAGTTGTAGCCGCAGAAGCCTACGGCGAACGTCATGAAGAACTGACGCAAGCTGTGCCACGCGCCATGTTTGAAGGTATGGAAGTTGAAGTCGGCATGCGTTTTCGTGCTGCCGATCCAAGTGGTCGCGAGCAATCAGTGATCGTGCTAGATGTGACTGAAGATGAAGTGGTGGTCGATGGCAATCACCCATTATCTGGCATCGATTTAACTTTTGATGTGGAAATCATCGCCGTCCGTGACGCGACCGAAGAAGAATTAGCCCATGGTCACGCCCATGGTATCGATGGCCACGCTGGTCACGATCATTAATCACGACTTGCCTACCTTTTGTATTGAACCTAACGGACTCACTTGAGTCCGTTTGTTTTTAAGCAAAACATGCTTGTCTGCTTTCCCGAATTCAATATCGAACCTTGTAGATAGACGACTTTAACGACCTGATTTTTATGTTTTATCCGCATTGAATGTAATCAACGCTTGGTCTGACCAATCAGACCTGCTATAAATTCGTGATGAATGTCTAGAGATGATGTGATGACCGCCCGTTATTTGCCCAATGTCCTTGCGACGCCAACAACATTAATAAACCGCAACGGCCAAGCGCAATTTGGTTTGTTTGAAAACTCAGTCACCACGCTTAATTTTGCCGATTTTGCTTACCGGACCGTCATGGATAAAGTTGCTGGTAACTTCAGTCGTCATTTTGCCGGCAAGCAATTTCAGTTTATCTCGGTTTGCGGAACTGACTGGCTGTTGGCGGTAGCTATCGCCGATATTCGTTATGCCAGCTCCGGGTTCGCCTATTTCTTTCAGCGCGGTAAACCAACCATCGAAACGGGCATCCTATTGCCGTTACAAATGGGCTGTCAGATGAGCGAGTCGCCGGTGAAAGGCACTGCATCCCTGCGTCGAGGGGCGATTTCTTGGCAAATCACGCCAAGTGCTGGGACGTGGCAACTCTGTCTCAACACACCAGAGATCCAAGCTGAACTTAGTTTACATAAAGCCGAACAATTACCTTTAGCGCTTTGTGCGCCAACCGCCTATCAAGGCTTCACGTATACCGAAAAGAACAATGCGTTAACTGTTTCTGGCCAATTAACGGTATCAAATCAAGCCATTGAGCTACAACAAGCCCTTGGTAATTATGACTATTCAGCAGGCTTTATGCGCCGCGAAACCAGTTGGCGCTGGGCATCACTGAATACTTGGCTAAACGGTGAAACATTAGGTTTTAACCTCGCTGCGGGTGTTAACGAAACTGGCTTAACAGAAAATGCCCTATGGTGCCAAGGACAACGCCAACATCTAAGCGCCGCCCACTTTGAATTTGACCGGCAAGACAGCAATAGCCTGTGGCAAATCAAGACGATATGTGGTGAAGTGAGTTTACAATTTACCCCATTGTTTTGTCGGCAAGAGCGTGTGCAAGCACTGATTTTAGCCAGTAATTTTCGGCAATATGTCGGCCATTTTAGTGGCGAATTGTGCCTACTCGATGGAAGTCGCTTAACTCTTCATAACCACTTAGGCTTGGTGGAAGATCATTATGCTAAATGGTAAGCCAACAGATGAAGCCTCGAATTCCCATGCAGTTATTTACAAGGAACGCACTATGAACATGAAACACTTATTCAGTATCAGCGCGATTACGCTATTAACCGCCTGTTCGCCAAAGGAAGTAGGTGACGTCAGCTTGGGGTTATTTACCACTAAAGACATTAAAATTCAGACATTTAACGACCCTGATATTCCAGGCGTCACTTGCCATATCAGTCATGTGCAAGCGGATTTGTCACTCGCAGATCCCTCAGATATGGCGATTGCCTGTCGTCAGACCGGTCAAATTACTGCAGCGATGCTGAAAGATATTGATACCTCTAAATCGGGCGAAGTGGTGTTCACTGCATCCAAAAGCATTTTATTTAAACATCTGAAAATCAGAAGAATTTTTGATGCTGATAATAGAACTTTGGTGTATTTGTCGTACTCCACCAAAGAAAGTGAAGGCAGTGACAAGCACTCTCTGACCACAGTGCCACTGTGGGGTAGCCAAGCGTGGCTGGAACTCGAAGACGCCAAAAAAGCGGCAACGCCGAAATCTTGAGAGGGATTTTCTCGATAAAACAACGACTGGCGGCATACCTACCAGTCGTTGCTTGCTATCCTGCTCTACAGTCATTGTCAGCAGAGGTTATAAGTAATGCAAACTTATTCGTCCTTAGTCCGGTGAATACCCACAGCGCCCAAAATATACTTCTCATAAATCGGTTCACTGGTCCCGTTGCGGACTTTGTACAAAAAGTATTTCTCAAAGGCGATTTTCGCCACATGTACCCATTTCCCCGTTGCCGTCCAATTGGTATTCCGCGGCGGATTTTGCGGTAATGCGACAAAAGCGGCACCTTTATCGCCCATATCCGCTAAACAAATAGCGTTAAGTGTCGGCTTGGTGTTCATTGCTTCGCCGCGCTCCAAACTCAAAATATTTTCGACAATCGCCGTAGTCATCGATTCAATCATGAATCCAGTTTTTGGCACGCCTACAGGGACTGGAGTCTGCTCAAGCGGCGGCAACGCCACGCAGACGCCAGCGGCAAAAATCGATGGATATTTTGGGCTACGCTGAAATTCATCTGTGAGCACAAACCCTTTTGGGTTACATAATTCTGGCACTGCCGCAATTGCCGGTGCACCTTTAAATGATGGCAGGAACATCGCAAGCTTAAACGGTAACTGATGAGAAAACTCAACTTGGCTTTTGCGATCAAGCTCTTCCACAAAAGCTTGGCCATCTTCAAACCTGTCAACTCGCGCATTACAGATCCAATGGATGCCACGCTCGCGGAATTCATGCTCCATGAGGCCTTTCGAATCGCCAACACCACCAAGTCCCATATGGCCAATATAGGGCTCACTTGTGACAAAGGTCATTGGAATACGGTCACGAATTTTGTGCTTACGCAATAAGGTTTCTAGTGACAACACATACTCGTAAGCCGGCCCAAAGCAACTCGCGCCTTGCATAGCTCCGACTAACACTGGGCCTGGATTGTCTAAAAGCTGCAAAAAGGTTTCATAAGCTTTTTCGGCATGGCTTACCGTGCAAATAGATTGAGTGAAGCCATGTTCAGGCCCAGCCCCAGCCACAGCTTCGAACGCTAGTTTGGGTCCAGTACAGAGCACTAAATAATCATAAGGCAGTTCGACACCATCGCCGGTAGTTAAGCGATTGGCCACAGCATTGATACTGGCGACGCCTGTCGAATTAAAGGGGATTTTAAATTTCTTCGCGTAAGGTGTTAAATCAAGAATCACTTGCTCTCTGGTTCGCTCGCCAAGCGCAACCCAAGGATTTGATGGAATAAAATGAAACTCGGCGCCATCGCCAATGAGCATCACTTCATGGTCTTTCGGTAATTTTTGGCGGAGTTCATAGACTACCGACATCCCGCCTAAACCTGCACCGACCACAATTGTTCTTTTCATAATCGCCACCTTCTGCTGAACGTGCTATATGCCCATAAGACTTAACGCAACCGGCAAGCTCCGGAACGCAGCTATTAGCCTCAACATTTTGCAAATCAAACCGCGTTTGCCGAAATTAGTACATTTATAATTAATTAGAAATTACTAATATTAGTTGCAGTGTAGTCCCCAGTTCGGTATATTGCAAAGTAAGTTATATACATATGCCTATACATTCTAAAAAAGAGAATACTCAAGCAATTCCGCACTTGCTGCCAAGCTTAAGCATGATGTACTTCGAAGGATTGCCTTTTTAGAGGTATGTGTTTTACAAAAACTTGTTTTAAAACAATTGTGTTTTAGCAGAACGATGAAAACGCCAAGCCCTGTTCAACTGTGATTATGAGGATCTATTAATGAAAACAGCACAACAATTGGTTGCCGCAGCCAAAGCACAAATCAATGAAATTGATGTTCAGCAGCTCGCTGCTTTGTCAAAACAAGGTGAAATTGTCTTGATTGATGTCCGTGAGCCAGATGAGTTTACTGCCGGTCATATTGCCCACAGCATTAACTACCCGCGTGGAGTGCTAGAGATGCGAATTCATCAGCATCCCAAAGTAGCTGCGGTATGTGATACCTTGCAGGCCTTAACCACGTTGGCCGATGAACCTATTTATTTATTGTGCCGTTCAGGTGCAAGGTCAACCTTGGCCGCGCAATCGCTACAGGCGATGGGCTTTCATAAAGTGTATTCGGTTGAAGGCGGTTTCCAGGCTTGGCTGGATGCAGGTTATTCGGCGAATAAGTAAGTTTGGAAAAAAATAACCCGCTTTCAGAGCGGGTTATTTTGCTTTTAGCGAAAGACTTTGTGTTGTCAGCTTATGCGCAACGGACTGTCTCAACTCTTAGATTTTCTTCACGTTATCTGCAGCATCCCGATCAATCAATTTAATCAGCGGATCAACACCGACAAATGCCGCATTGGCAGGCACGGTAATAACGATCGTATTGTCGCCAGCGTTGATTTGATGCTTTTGCAAATACAGCGTTTTATTGTCTTTCGAAAACTCGTCTGGATCGCCACTAAAAGCACCAATCTCGATTTGTTCAGCCAAAGGCTGTGCAGTTTCTTGACCTTTGCCATCTGCCGTCATTTTCGCCGCTTTAATTTGCAAAGTAAGCTTCACCTGATCTTTGCCAACTGGCTCACTTTTAACGTCGATTACGCGTAAATCATAAAGGGTGATGTTGACAAACAAATCATCGACAAATGTTTGATCCGCAATCGATAAATCGGTTTTCAGGTGGCGCACCAAATCCAAAGTTGTTGGATATGGGTTTTGTTTATATTGGAACTCCTGCAAAAAGGCTTTGAGGCTTTCATCGAGGCGCTTGACGCCAATCCGATCTTTAAGCGCCATCATCACCACCGACCCTTTGCGGTAATGGATATAGCCTTGATTTTCCGCCCGCAACAGCGGCATCTCTTCCAATTTTTCTTCAGAACGCCCACGTAAATAACGATCCAACTCATATTTCAGGAATTTCCGCAGCTTCAGCTCACCGTATTTTTGCTCCATCACTCTAAGCGCACTATATTGCGCCAAAGTTTCTGGAATAACGGCGCTGCCTTGCACATTGGCAGAACCCACTTGATGTCCCCACCACTGATGCGCCATCTCGTGAGCGGTCACGTAATACGGCATATCCACTTCATCTTCATCACGTAAGTCGCTGATAAAACCAATTTGTTCCGAGTAAGGCACGGTATTGGCAAAAGACTGGGCGAAGCTGCGATAGCCAGGAAATTCAATGATGCGCATTTGCTGATGCTGATATGGGCCAAAGGCATCATTAAAATAATCCAGTGAGTCTTTCATCGATGCCATCATCCGGTCGACATTCCAATGGTGGGCAGGATGATAATAAATCTCCAACGACACGCCTTTGTACTGCTCTTTTTTCACCGCTAAACGCGCAGATAAAAACGCATAGAAGTTAAAAATTGGCTTATCCATTTGATAATGGAAATAGCGACGGCCGTTATCGACCCACTGTTGCTGTAAATAACCAGGCGCTATGGCCATCTGATCTTCAGCGGTTGACACTGTCGCGTTAAAACTAATGAAATCTTCACCACGACCAAAACCACTTTCGCTATAGCGTTTGCTGTCTTCGAGTTTATACATGCGTTCAACAGGTTTTAACCCGCGTTTCGAGCGCTCATGGCGATCTTGCAGCTCAACACTTGGCTGATAACCAAACAATGGCAATAACTCGGAATTATTGATGAAGGTGCCGTTTTCCACCAATGTGGTATCGACATTCGCATCAACAAACCCTTGGGTTTGTCGAGTGATCCGCATCGTTAACGTCACTGAAGCGCCTGCTGGGATTGGTTTGGCAAAGTTTAACCAGCGCAGGCGAGACTCTCCTGCAACCATCGTCAACTCACCGCCAGCAACGTCGATTTCTAGCGACTGAGTATATTCAGGCAGATTCACCAACATTTTACTGATTGGCGTATCGAATTTATTGCGCATCTGCTGCACAACCTCAGCCTTGATCAGTCGCTGCTCTGGGAAAATATCGACTTTGGCATCAACATCGGTCGCGACTAAAATCGGGTCATCTTGTATCGCTTTAAATTGCTTTTCATACTCAGCTTGCAAATCCATCTGTTGCTCAGCATTGGTGTAGGTATTGAGTACGCGAGTATTGTAAAAAATCCAACTGCCAGCAGCGGAAAATACAAAGAGCCCACAAATGGCCGCAATCAGCCCGCTTTTACCAATTTGGTAGCTTAATAAGCCAAAGCGTGTGCGCAGCGATTGCGCAGGCCCCCGTTGATACAAGCCAAAACCCAACACAAACATCACTGCCACTAACCCACCCCAGTACAACAAATACCAACTTTGCGTTTCCAGCGTCCAGCCGTAACGGTTTAAGTCAGAAAATGGCGCATCAGGTGTGCTGGCAAACTGATACATGTTGTGGCTAAAGCCCCAAGAACTCAGCACCAGCGAAATGGCGTAATAGATCACAAAGACCAACATGCCGACATATTTATTTGGGCTTAGCACCTGAATAAAAAAGGCCAGTACCACGGTCATCAAAAATGGCAGCAAACTGAAAAAGCCCAACCGAACCAGATATTGCGCAATATCTAAGTCATTGAAACCATTGCCAAGCTGATACAAAACAGTTGCGAACATGCACAGTGCGTACAAACTGGTCATTAGCAATGACACCGCCACCAACTTCGACAACCAGAACACCATATTACTCACAGGCAAACTATCAACAATATCGCCCATGCCACTGGAACGTTCGCGCCACACCACTTCAGCGCAGTAATAAATCAAAATCAACACAAATAGCAGAATGGTCGCATCCGAAATCAAACTCACCATGGACTGGGTCAACGGCCAATCAGCTGTACCGTAAAAGCCTTGTGGGTCTATTAATGGCGCAACCATATTGAAGACACAAATCAGACTTAAAATGATAAAAGGCGCACTTAAGAAAATTTGGCGCATTTCAAAACCGGTTCTGGTGACGAACTGCTGCCAAACCGAAGGTTGACTTGCCGGCGTCTGGATCGCGGAAAGTGGCAATTCTGGGGGGGGCAACAGCGCTTTTTTCGACTTTTTGCTGCCAGCACGACTTAACGTCAATTTGCCAAACAAACCACCAAAGGCCAATAGAACGCCGAGACCAATGCCTGACCACAACAAGCGGTTGTTTAACAATACGCCCGCAAACTCAGGCATCAAGGTATTTTTCTCGCTGATGGTCCAGTACCTGGAGACTTCAGCGAAAGTATGTAAACCAAAGGGATCTATCATCGCAGCCAGCTGACGATATTCTGGCTCACGTGAAAACGTCATCGAAATCACATAAAGCACAAATAACGTTACCGCCACTAAATACATCGCCATCATTGAACGGAATTTATTGGCAATCGCATAAAAGGTGGCAGAGAGCACGAAAAGAGTAGGTACCGCAAAAAACAGGTAGGCGTTGATGTAATAAGTTAATTGGGTAGGACCAAAACGCTCTTGGTCGACCCACGGCATAATTGAACCCAACAAGGTGCCAAGGGGCACAAAGGCAAATACCGCCAGCACTATCGCGTAACAACCAATAAAACGTCCCAGTTGATACTGCCAAACCACAAAGGGCTTGCTGTAGGTGAGCTCTTCCATTTGGAAAGTACTGTTACGAATAGCGGTACTCCCAACAAAATTCACCACTAAAAACATGGCAAAAATGAGCATTGCCATCATAGTGCGGATCACCGCATAAGGACCATTGCCGAGCACTTCGCCGCCACCACCGATTTGGATAGATTCAGAGGATGCCGCTAAAAAGGTCAACAGGAAAAAAAGTAATGAGGTTACATAAAACGACGGTTGGCGCAGATAATAGCGCCATTCAAAGCGAATTGATTGCCAAAGCATAACGTATTCCTCAGGCTGATTGCCGTTGACGGGCATTAAACAAAGTTGAGAAATACACGTCTTCAAGATTCGCTGCGACTGGACTAAAGCCTTCTGGTTGGCTTATCGCAAACACGTTTAACACGGTACGGCCGGCAAACAAGCGTTTTGAAATTACCGGCAATTGCGACTCGAGTATTTGTGCTTCGGCCTGACTGACGGTTTTACTCCACACTTGGCCTTGTAACTCGGCCACTAAATCTAACGGATTGCCTTGCAGCAATATTTTCCCGCCGGCTAAAACCGCCATGTTTGGACATAGTTCTGCAACGTCATCGACGATATGCGTAGATAAAATGACTACCTTTTCCTCGCCTAAACTTACCAGCAAGTTGTGAAAGCGATTGCGCTCTTCCGGATCTAAGCCAGCGGTTGGCTCATCAACAATCAATAATTTTGGATCGCCAAGTAACGCTTGGGCAATACCAAAACGTTGGCGCATACCGCCGGAAAAGCTAGAAACCGCTTTGTCTTTATGCACATATAAATTGGTATGGGCGAGTAAGGCATCGACGGTTTCGCGGCGAGTTTTTTTATTATTGAGGCCTTTTAGCACCGCTAAATGCTCAAGCAAATCAAAAGCACTGATCCGTGGATACACATTAAAATCTTGCGGTAAATAACCCAAAGTTTGGCGCAGCGCTTTGGGATCTTTCATCACATCGATGCCATCAAAAGTGATACTGCCGCTGTCGGCGCTTTGTAAGGTGGCGATAGTGCGCATGAGACTGGATTTGCCAGCGCCATTCGGGCCCAGTAAGCCAAACATGCCTTTGGGAATTGTTAGTGTGACGTCGTCGAGGGCTTTCACCCCGTTGTCGTAAGTTTTTGATAATGCTTTAATCGCTAACATGAAACACCCTTTATTTTTTTGTTATGTCAGCAGAGCATGCCTGAATTTTCATCAACCCCCTATGTTTCAATCTTTACAAATTATTTCCACGAGGTAATTCGCCGCAACAAGTTGGGTCGACCACGCCACAGGCCCATTGAATTCGCGCGTGGTAATCAATCGTTAAACCGCTTAAATTTCCGCCCATTGCCGCATTAAATTATGGTAATGCCCGGTCAAACTCAGGACTTCCGGCGCATCGCCAATTTTGCCGCGTAAGCTTTGAATACTGCCATCAAGTTCAAACAACATCGCCCGCTTGGCATCGTCTTTAATCAGGCTTTGGCTCCAGAAAAAACTGCAAATACGCTCGCCTGCGGTCACTGGCAATACTTGATGCAAGCTGGTTGATGGATACAGAATTAAATCACCGGCAGGCAATTTCACTTCATGAGCACCGTAAGTGTCTAGCACCTGCAGTTCTCCGCCGACATATTCTTCCGGCTCGGACAAAAACAAGGTCGACGAGACATCTGTCCTTAAACTCAAGTTACTGCCAGGTAATAAACGAATGGCGCCATCCACATGCAAACCGTAATGCTCGCCGCCGGCGTAGCTGTTAAACAGCGGTGGCACAATGCGATGCGGAATGGCTGCGGCCAAAAACAATGGGTGTTGGTAGAGTCGTTGCAAAAGATGCTCGCCCAATTGCCGAGCTAACGGACTATCTACCGGCAACTGACGATTACGCTTCACTTGCGCACCTTGCTCACCCACGGTCGCTCGACCGTCAGTCCAATTGTTTTGGGCAAGTAATAAGCGAAACTCAGCGACTTCCGCCTTGCTCAGTACTTCGGGGATATGTAGCATCATCATTTATATTCCTAAAAAGGCCTTAGTTGCCTGACGGGTTTCACCATCAGATTCACTAAGGCCTTGGCACTGTTGACTAATTTATCTTAACTTAGCCGATCTTTTAGAACGCGAAGTTCACACCAAGTTTGGCACTGCGCGGAGTACCAGCAAAGTAGCGCGAACCGCCGTTGTTTAAGCTATTGATGTATTCTTCATCGAGCAAGTTAAACAGGTTTAGCTGCACTTGCACTGAAGGGGTCACATCATAAGCGGCCATCGCATCAACCACCCAGTAATCGGGCACTTCCAGCATTGAACTTGCGGTTGGGTCCAAATTCACCGTGTTGGAACGCTTCACTGAATCCATATAACGCACGCCGCCACCAACACTGAATTGCTCCAATTTGTAGTTGCCCCAAAGCGTGAAGGTCGTTTTAGGCGTCCATTGGATCACCGCGCCTTCAGTCGGTGCAGCAGAGTAACGAGCACCTCGAGTGATTTCAGGGTCCAGCAGCGCTAAACCTGCGCTCAGCTCAAAACCTGACAACGGCATGCCAACCAAGCCAATCTCAACGCCACGCACGGTCTTCTCACCTACGCTCACGTAAGTATTGACATCATCGCGCACCAGCTCGTTTTTGTTGACGCTTTCAAACACCGCCGCGGTCGCAAACAGCTTGTTATTCAATAAGTTCCACTTAGTCCCTAACTCCAAGTTAGTGCCCTTTTGTGGTGCGAACATCGGATTATTTTGGTTGGTGGTCGCCGTACTTAACGAAAAATTAGCGCCGCCTGGTGGTAACGTCGAAGTGGCGTAACTTAAATAAATCGAACCATCGGAACTTGGTTTATAGACGGTGCCAATTTTATAACTAAGCAAATTATCAGAAGCCTTGGCATCAGAACCCAACAAAGTACCCACAGGGACTGTTTGTGGTGTCGCGGCGGCTTGCACTGTGATGAAATCAGTCGTGGTGCTGTAATGCTCAGCTCGCAGGCCAGCACTGAGTTGCCACTGGTCATTTAAATCAATGGTATCTAGTAGATAAATCGCAGCGGTGCTAGTCGCGCCATCAGTTTTTGCGCCAGTACGTACTGGC
>Ga0187843_10001343_pt1 | contig 15684 bp, 19 predicted proteins | sample SpaLakP09_SKY_43_FD_134516 | JGI IMG/M metagenome (GOLD analysis project Ga0187843, IMG submission 134516) | Oligotrophic lake water microbial communities from Sparkling Lake, Wisconsin, USA - SP09_SKY_43 | ecosystem: Environmental > Aquatic > Freshwater > Lake | place: USA: Sparkling Lake...
CGGCCTCGGCGGGGGAGCCCAACGCGGCGCGCGCGATTAGTCGTTCCGACTCATCCATCGGCGCACCACCTTAAGGTAGTCCATGCGAGCTTCCATCTGCGTGGCCGTGATGCTGGCGGTGTGCACGCGCCGCCGCAGAGCGATCACGGGCACGGTCGTCGTCGTGAGGCCGGCTACCCGCGCCCGGTTGAACCAGTCGATGAACTCGCCGGCACGAAGCTCTTCGTCGAATGGGCCGACTCGGTCGAAGTCAGCGCGCGCGAGCAGCATTCCGCCGGCCACGAGAGCGGCTTCGATTCCGCCGGGAACCTTCAGATCGGTCGGCTGATTGGAAAAGTGCTCGATCTGGCCCATGGCGATGTCTGTATTTTCCAGCGCATCGAGCAGAATTCGGCAACGCTCGGGCTGCCAGAGATCGTCGGCGTCGAGAAATGCAACGAACTCCGCATCGGCAACGGCGAGCCCGGCATTGCGTGCCCCACCACACAACAGCGCAACTTCGCTGCGGACCAGCGTGACGCGTTCGTGGACAGCCCATTCGGAATCAAGCACCAGCGGCTTGCGACTGCCGGCATCGACCACAATGACATGTGTGGTAACACCTTCCTGGCCTAGAGCAGAGGCGATGGCCTCACTGAGGTAGTCGTCAACATCTCGACAGGGAATGATCACGTCGATGTGAGCGAGAGTGGCGTGGGTCATGACGAGGCCTTCCGGGCAATGTGTCGCCGCACCACATCGAGCATGGCTTGGTTGCTGGTGTCTATGTCGTTCGACGCGTTTCCCTGGTGAGCGAAGCGATGAACCACACAGGAGGCGTCATCAAAAAAGGGAATCTCGAGAGCCCGCGCGCGAGCAAACCAATCGACGTCATCGGCACCACTTCCCACCGACGTGTCGAACAGGCCCACCAAGTCAAAGGTCTCGCGCCGCACCACGAGCGTGCTCGGCAAGAATCCCGCAACGGGTTCAACCAGCCACTCTGGGCGACACCAGGCTGGGCGCACCTGACCGGGTTGAATGTGCAATTGTTGCTTGCCCACGGCATACCCTAGCGCTCCATCGGCCTCAAGCGCCGTAATTTGCCTGGCCAGTTTGTCGGCCACCCACTCGTCGTCTTGATCGAGAAATGACACATAGGTTGCTGTGCCGAATGAAATGCCCAGGTTGCGCGCATGGGCAACGCCCGCGTTCGTCTCGAGTGTGGTGATGCTCAATTGCACAGCCGGATCAGTTGCGCGCGCCACGTAGTCCGCCAGAATCTGCTCGGAATCATCGCTCGAGGCGTCGTTGATGACGTGGATGCGTAGGTCCCAGCCGCTGAGCTCGGGATGCGGTTCTTGCGCGATCACCGAATCGAGCGCACGAGCAACAAACTCGCCGCCGTTGTAAACGGGCAACACAACCTCGATGGCGATGCGGCTAGCGTCACTCATGCGATCAGCTCCTCAAGTAGGCGGGTCATCGAGGCGAGTGGCATTCGACCCGCGGTGAAAAGTGGCGCGCTGCGGGTGATTCGGGAAACCCGCTCCAGTACCTCGCGTTCGAAGAACGGAAACTGCGCCACAGTGTTGGGGGCGATGGCCAGCAGACCCGCGCCGGGTCCTAACGGCTCGGGCTGGGCGGGGCCGTTTGGTTGCAGAACGAGCGTGGCCACGTGGTTCACGGGTGCGGAGGCAAACTGCGCCCGAGTGGCTCCAGTGAGAAAGTGGATGTTCTTCTTGGCTTCGTTGTCCCACAGGCTGGTCGACGATTCGGCTGGCGAAACGGGGAGTGCATCCGGGCGAAGTTTGAGAGTGGCGTAGGTGCTCCAAAGGAGGGCGTCGGAATCGGCCGGCGAATACTCCACCACGTTGTCGGCTAGGAATGTCCATCCTTCGGCGAGGCACTGGCGCACGAGGGTGGTCTTGCCGCTGGTGCCCAGGCCACAGATCAACAGCCCGCGGCCCTCACGCGCGACTGCTGCGGCATGCACTAGCAAGTTGCTGTCGGCGACTGAGGCCCAGTGCATCAGTGTGCGGGCAAACTCGGCCACCTGTCGTGGCGCGAGCGTCGTGCGGGAAAACGTGAGTGCCTGTCGCGAATCCACATGGAAGGCGAGCATGGCCGACAGGTCTTCTTCGAGGCAGATGAGCCACGGCGACGAGTCGGGATCCACGTTGCCGCCCAAATTCGCGCGCACGTTCTCGCCCTGATCATTAGCCCATGCAGTGATGGCGCCGTAGGGTCCGCGCCGCAGGTGTCTCGGGTCGGGAAGAGCAGCAACCGTGGCGTCATCCAGATAATGCAGACCAACCCGCGTCAAGTCCGTGCGGTGCGCAGCCGGGCCTGCGACCAGGTCGAGGGGTGCGAGTTCTCTCAATTGCGCAACTGTCTCCGGCGAACCCGAAAGGCTGAGCACCCGCGCGCCCAGACGAAATTCCACACCGTCGCTATGCGAATCAGGCCGTTGAAGCTGAGCATCCAGCCACGCGTGCAGGGCCTCAGTCACGGGCAGCCGGCCACCCCTTGTCGGGGTCGGCTTCGTGAATGGGGTCGAGACCGAGAATGTCTTCGAGGTCGGAGAACGACTCAAGGCTGAACCCCGCGAACGCCCACGAGGCTGCTTCGGCCGCAGTCTCGCCTGCGGGCACGATCAGATTCTCGGCGGTGAGTGCCCCAATCATGGAGTCGACGCTGGCGACAAGTTCCGGCGCGTTGCCCGCCGAAGCCGCAAACGCGGCGCGCGACCCGCTCGCTAGCAGAGCGTTCCAAGCAAGCGACGATGCCGCATTCAGCCGGAAGTACCGACCGCTCACGAGGTTGATGATCACGGTGTCGTCGGCACTGGCGTCAAACACCACCGCGGGAGAATTCAGGCGGAACCACGTGCTCATGAACGCTCATTCCAACGTGAAAAAATCTGCTGCACGGCAAGCCTATGTGGCATGGGGCCGTATTCAGACTCTACGAATGCTTTGCCGGCATTCGACATCCGCATCCATTCATGGGCGTTAGCATGGTCGGCTATTTCCCGAAGTGCAACCACCCAATCGGCCAAAGTGTCGGCTACACGCACTCCCGCAAAGCTGCCATCAATCGCGTCTTCGACCTGTGTGTGTCCCTGCACACCAAAAGACGTTGAGACAGTGGGCAGTCCGTGCGCGAGGTAGTCGAGCGTCTTGCGCTTTTGACCGGCACCATAGCGCAGGGGTGAAAGCCCCACGAGTGCTGTGCGCATGATGACGTCGACCTCGGCGGCTGGCAGGCGACCGGTAAATCGCACGTTCGCCAGGTTGGTGCCCGCATCAGGGTGTGCCGAACTGGCGGGCTCCATGAGCGAAGTAATGGTGGGCACAGTCCAGTCACCAATAATCACCAGTTCGGTGAACGCGGAGCTGACCCGCGGCCAAATGTCGGTGAGCAGCCACTCAACGCCATCCCGGTTGGGTTCGTGCCTCTCGCCGCCTATGAACACGGCTCGGCGAGCGGTTTCGGCGAGGCCTGCATGAGCGACCGTATCGAGGGCAAACCAAGTAAGCCGCTCCACATTCGCCGCCGGATGGCGAGCCTTCACCTCGCGCACTTCTTCCTCGGTGGGCAAGAGCGTGAGGTCGGCGTGGGTGAAGCAGAAATCTTCGACAAGTCGCATGGCGCGGGCGCGCTGGGCATTGAGAGCCGTAGAGGCGCCGTGAGTGAGCGAAATGTCGCCCACGCCCAACCTTCCCTTCTCGGCCATACGCAGCTCGTGAATATCGTGGGCAAAGTAAATTAGCGGAGCTCCCAGCCGGCTCAGCGCGGAATAGGCCCGTGAAAACAGTCCGGGCCTGCTTACCACCACAACAACCGGGGCCCAAATGGCCAGTGCCTCGAGGGCACCCACCTCCGACTCATTCACCACCAGCACTTCGTGCCCCAAGGTGCGCGTAGCCTCAATGAGGTCGGACACCGATCGAGAACCGGCATCGCCGAGCGCATCAATGGGCCCCGCCTCGCAAACGGCAACTCTCATACAGCAATTCTTATCAGGACATCAGCTGGTACCGTTAACATTTTTGAATGCGGAGAATCTAACATAGATTGTTATCGCCACTGAATCAGATTCATTTTTGCCAATTTCCATTTATCAACTAGCTGCATTCTGCACGGTTCGTGAAATGAATGATTGGGTAGATACGAGCGATTTGTCAACTAAGCAAATACCATGAAAAACACCCACAAAGGCGCTATATACATTAAAAATTTGCTGCGGCAAAAAGAATGATTTATATTTTTCATCGGACAACACATGATAACAGTGCTAAAAAGAAATATTGGATTAGAAATTAAAGCCAGCTGTTTAAATATAATGATCAATACCTAAAACCAAAAAGCCCCAATCTAAAACTATGATAATGATAAAAAATATTATATAATATGATTAAACCTTTTTTCTCTATTGCGATACCAACATATGAGATGCATGGTTATGGCGTTGAATATTTGACGCATAGTTTTTCTGTATTGAATAAACAAACATTTAAAGACTTCGAACTAATCGTGTCAGATCATAGTAGGGATAATGACATCCGGGACTTATGTCGAATTTGGAGTGAAGAATTAGACGTTAAATATTTTAGAAACGATTACAAAGTTGGTGAGTCTTCGCCGAATATAAACAACGCCATCAAACAATCCACTGGAGAGTGGATAAAATTACTATTCCAAGACGATTTCTTATTCGGCGCAAGTGCTTTAGAAGACTTAAAAAATCATATTGATACTGAAAAGAAAATACGATGGATAGCTACGGCTTGTGAGCATACATATGATGGGGAAAAAATGCACAGACCATTTTACCCTTCATGGAACGAAAATATTCATGCTGGTGTAAACACGATCAGTTCTCCAAGCGTTATAACAATCAAAAATGATGGAGAAAAACTTTATTTCAATGAAGATTTAATATGGCTAATGGATGTCGAGTATTATAAAAGAATGTACCATATTTATGGCGAACCCTCTTATCTGCAAAAAATAAACGTTGTAAATAGAATATGGATTAATAGCTTGTCAAATACGTTGTCCGACAAAAGAAAAAACAAGGAAATAACTTATTTAAGCACTAAATATCAAAAATAAAGATTATATGACCCGAACTGAAATTATAAATAGTTTAATTCAGAAATATAACTACAAATCGTATTTAGAAATTGGCGTTAATACGCCTTCTCAGCCCGGCTATAATTGGATTGGAGTCAAAATTCCAACAAAACACGGAGTTGATCCAAATGTAGAAACAACTTTTCAAATGACGTCTGATGAGTTCTTTGAAAAACACGTTGCTCAAAAATATGATATTATCTTTGTTGATGGCCTGCATATATTTGAGCAAGCTTATAAAGATATTATAAATTCATTAAAATATTTAAACGATAATGGAACTATAGTGGTGCATGATTGTAATCCGATCGAAGAAATAACACAAAGAAGGGTGCGCGCTTCTGATGCGTGGCATGGGGACGTTTGGAAATCGATCCTTAAATTACGAACAGAGGAAAAAAATCTTGAAGTCTTTACTGTTGATACAGATGAGGGTTGCGGTATAATTAAAAAAGGCAGCCAAGAACTGCTACTTGTCGATAAAGATATAAATATATACGACTTTTCATACTTAGAAAAAAACAGGGAAAATGTTTTAAATTTAATCTCTGTCAATGCTTTCAAAGAAAAATACATTAAAAACTAAATCTCTTAGAAAATGCTCATTAAACAGAACGTATTATATATTCACTTACAAAGACCATTATTGTTTATTATCTGCGCGGCTGCAAAGTCGGTGCATTTAAGAAAAAACTTTTCCAAGTTTAATTATCTTTTAGTTCTTTGGGTGGAGTCTTTTAAGTAGATTTAGATATGCTGAAATGAATGTTCCTGAAATTCTAATACTTCTTATTTATTCTATAAACCCGTAAGAAACCAAAAGTTAAAATCTTTTACAATACTGCCTGTCAAGATATATTAAGGTTGTGCTAGCACAAGCTATAGGAACCAAATTCAAAAAGTGGTTCAAACAAAATAAAGCGCCGAAATGGTACACAAAGGATTTACGGGCTTTTGTCCAAGCCCATCGGCAGGTCTTTGGAAAAGATCCCGACTTGGAAGAGTTCCCCTGTCTAAATGATAATACCCCGACGACAGGTTTCGACTCGCACTATACCTACCAAGGCCCTTGGGTGATGCGCAATTTGCTCCACAGGAGGCCCGCCAAGCACGTGGATGTTGGCTCTTGGACCGCCTATCTTGGTTTTTTCTCCAGCTTGCAGCCAACCGAATTTGTGGACATACGCCCAGCAGAATTGTCCTTGCCCGGCCTGACGCCGAGCGTGGGATCAGTATTACGCCTGCCATACACCAATAATTCTCTGGAGTCCCTGAGTTGCCTACACGTGGTCGAACATATTGGGCTGGGCAGATATGGTGACCCCATCGACCCCCTAGGCACGATGAAGGCTCTCAAGGAATTATCACGGGTAGTGGCCAATGGCGGTGATCTCTATCTTTCCTTGCCGGTAGGAGAGGAGAAGATATTTTTTAACGCCCATCGGGTTACTCATCCACGGGTTGTCCTCGAAAACATGGAGGGGATGAAATTGGTGTCCTTATCGGGGGTTCTGGATGATGGCCAATATCTCGAGAATGCTGGACTTGAGGTGCTAAGTCGGGAAAAATATGCACTTGGGCTTTTCCATTTTATGAAATAAGCGTGATCACCTTTAAACTTCGGGGTGGGCTTGGGAATCAAATGTTTCAGTACGCGGCCGGCAGGGCTCTGGCGCAAAAAAAGCGTGCATTACTAGTCCTAGATCTTGAGTGGTATAAACAAGGATTTGGGCCGGGGTCGACGGCCCGAACCTACGAGTTAAGTTGTTTTCATCTCGACCGTTTTACCAGAAGCGTGAAGTCAAAGTTTGCATCGCGTGCAGCATCCTTTTTAGCCAAGAATTATGAGGAGCCACATTTTCATTACGATCCCGGTATTCTCCATCTGCCTAGGCATGCTGTGCTTACTGGATATTTTCAGTCCGAAAAATATTTCAAAGATATTCGTGATATCCTTTTGAAGGAGTTTGTGTGGACGAAAGAGCCGCAAGGTAAAAATCTCAGCCTATTAAAGGAAATCCGGAAGACGCCGGGAAGCATTTCTTTGCACATCCGCAGGTGTGACTATATGACTAATGAAAACGTTGCAAAAGTTCATGGGATAACAGAAATGAGTTATTATGAAGCAGGGGTAAAAGAAATGGCTCAAAAGATAAATAATCCTAAATTCTATATTTTCTCCGATGAGCCTGAGTGGTGTCGGCAAAACCTTAAGTTGAAACACCCCACGGAATACATCTCAAACCATGGTCATGGCTCTGAGGATATGAGACTCATGAAAGAATGCCGACATCACATTATCGCAAACTCAAGCTTCTCTTGGTGGGGGGCATGGCTAAACGAAAATCCTGAAAAGCTGGTAATAGCACCAAAGAAATGGTTTTCCTGCCAAGAGAAAAACACAAGAGATCTAATTCCCGATTCATGGCACAAGCTGTAAATGTCATGCAGAAAAGATCTGCCAAAGAGCCACTGGTGTCTGTGGTAATGAGTGTCTTTAACGGAGAAAAATATCTCCACGAGGCCATCAACTCTATCCTCCAACAGACGTTTACAGACTTTGAATTTATCATCGTGGATGATGGGTCGACAGATAGCACATGCCGAATTATTCAATCCTACAATGACTCCCGGATCTTTCTCATTAGCCGAGCAAATAAGGGTCTGGTCGCGTCCCTAAATGAAGCTATTTTATCTGCCAAGGGTATTTATATTGGACGGCAAGATGCCGATGACGTAAGCCACTCGGCTCGCTTGCAGACAGAGGTTTTCTTTCTAAGGAATAATCCAAAATATGTGGCGGTCGGCTCCTGGTTTGAGGAATTTAACGAAGGTAGTCCTCTGCGCATTAATCGGACACCAGTGACTGATTCACTGGTTCGATTGCGCTTGGTGTGGGGCACCTGTTTTGGGCACGGCTCGGTGATGTTTGTCCGCCAGGCGGCGATCGATGCAGGGCTTTATCGTCAGGCGATGTGGCCAGCTGAGGATTATGATTTATGGACAAGATTGTCGTCTTTTGGGGCCCTAGCAAACATTCCCAGAATTCTCTATCGCTACCGGCTGCATAAGGAAAGTATTTCTGAAAAAAACAGTTCCAAGCAGCGGCAGCTCGCAAAAGAAATAAGTCTATCCTATGCCTTGAAATTTCGTCGAAATGACCTGGGCAGTATTCATCAGGAGGTGGAGTGTATTACAAATGCCGACCCAGAATATCAAAAGGAGTTGATCGCTGAAATGAAGCGAGAGATTTTGAGGCTTCGAAGCTATCCGGAGGTGAAAAAAGCCTTCTTAAGGTACCTTCGACATTTAACACTCAAGACTTGGCTTGCGACCCGGTTGCGTCTGTTGACATCTTTTCGAGCTTCTTCCCTTTAAACTTCCGCAGGGCAATTCCTTGCGTATTCGCCTCACAGTTTATTCCGCAGGGCTTTGCTTTCCTCGGAAGTGAAATGCCCAACAAGTTTGGGGCATCGTCTTCCATCCTGTGGCTTCAGTTGATGCCGCATTTCCACGATCTTATTTATTGTGCTTGAGTATGATGCTTCTTTCATCTGCCAAACAGGGCAGATGTGTCCTTTAATTGGCGGTGAGTGAGCTGCAACCCAGAGGCCGATAATCGCGGGCGTCAGGTATCTTGGCGAGACAGGGGGGGAGGGTTTTGTCTATTTTTAAGCAACTGTTTCCGCCATGCATACCGCAAATAAGATCGGACTGGGAATCATCACCTGTGACCGGCCGGCAGGCCTCCAGAAAGCCCTGACCCACCTTCCTTGGGAGCGGTTGGACCGTGTGGTGGTAGTCAATGATGGTGCTCCGGTTTCCTCGGAAATCCTCCGGGAGGCAGGCCGCGGCCGAGCAGAGCTCCTCCAGAACAAAAGCAATCTGGGGGTTGGCATATCGAAAAACCGGGCTTTACGTCATCTTTTGCAAGCTGGCATGGACCATCTGTTCCTGATGGAGGACGACATTTTTGTAAAAGACGGCCGAGTGTTCGAACAGTATGTGGAAGCAGCACGAATTACAGGCATCCAGCACCTAAACTTTTCCCAGCACGGTCCCAATAACAAGGGTCCACAGGGCAAGGCCGACCCCGTCACCGCCGTCGACTACGGACTCCTGCGAATCGCTCTCCATCGCCACTGTGTGGGCGCATTTTCCTACTACTCCCGAGGCTGTCTTGAGGCGGTAGGCTTAATGGATGAGGATTTTTACAACGGGGGCGAGCACCTGGACCACACCTACAGGATTCTCCACGCCGGATTTCATCCCCCCTTTTGGTTTTTTGCGGATGTGGACCGTTCGGAGGAGCTATTGGGCGACGAACCCTGGTCCCTTAGCCAGTCCCTGATCGCCTCCCGGGCCGACCAAGCCGAACTGGTCCGGCGGAGCGATGCCCTGTTTCAGGAGAAGCATGGCCATCCGGTGGGTAAGATCCCTGTGGCCGGAAAGGGTGTGGTGATGAGAGCCCTGCGACGAATTCAAAACAAATTTGGCTCGCGGGGCCCCGCCTCGCTTCACGCGCAGGAGTCATGGCGACCTCAGCCTCGGCGTCGAAACCTGTGGGATAAGCTGCGGGATCGGTTGCCAAAGGCGTGGAGTTCTATAACCGGATAATGCCGATTTTCGCTCCCAAAAACTCGCGATGATTCCAAGTCTATTCCAAGCTAACCGAGTGAGTCGCGCAGAAGCTGATACAAGGATCGCCTGGGCCTCCCAGAAGAGTCAGTGGGAACTTGCTAAGGCTATCTCCCGTTTCCGGCGGATTTGCTGGAAGATCGGCTGGGAAAAGCTCCTGCTGCGGATGGGGCTGAAGCAGGCCTCGGAATAGGCAGTTTATTTTCCTCGCGGAGGTTCAATTTCCGATAATATAAACAAGGTCGCCACTCCGACGTTCTCGGGTTAGAAATGTATTTATCGCATGAGAAAGTGCCGCTTCGTTAGCCCGCAGGTGAAGTGGGATAAGGTGTTTTCCATCTGCACGATGGTCAACGATTGGGTTGAGTACGAAGCTCATCGACAGAACTGGCTTCAGATGGGTTTTGGTGGGAAGGACTGTGAATTTCTCGTAAGTGACAATAGCGCTTCGAACAAGCTGGACGGCTTCCAAAGTTCGCGCCTTTTTCTAAATGAGGCCCGAGGGCAATACATCATCATGGCACATTTGGACTCACGTCCGGAGGTGACTAAAGATAAGATGCTCAAATTATTGCAGCGTCTGGAAGCAATCGACCCGAAGTGGGCGATTGTAGGCAACGCCGGTGTGGATCAATTCGGACAGGCCATTTTGGCCACTGGCTTGGAGATGCCCAGGGTTTTGAGAGAAAAAAGACAAAGAGGATTTAGCCTTGTTCAAGCGCTGGATGAGAACCTTTTGATCGTAAAAGCAGAGGCTCGACTATCTTTGAGTTATGACATGAGTGGATTCCACCTCTATGGGTTGGATTTATGTGACGTGGCCCGAAGGCTGGGACGAACCTGCTATGTCGCCCCGATGCGTTGGCACCACGGATCTCACGGAACTTTGAACACGGGCTTCTACCAAAAGGTCTCCGAGTTTGAGTCAAAGATGCGAAATTACCGACGGCCGAAGATATGGGCGACCAACTGCACCTTCCTAAGTGTGTCCCAATCCCCCTTGCTCCGTGCATGGTCCCGAGCCAAGGCCTGCTGGTTGTTGCGCAAAAACGAACACCACAGTGAAGGGGAGCTTCGGGACTTGTGGAACGCGGCGAAAAAGGAAGCTCTCCTTTTTCCGGCCTATGCACTTCTCTGGCTATACAAAAAACTGGGATTTGAAGGGTGGAGGCACCGACGGGCCCGGGGCGAGAAAGATTAATAAATGGAGTCCTTGGTTAGGCGGAGCAAGATTCTATCTAAGCGTCAAGATCGCCCGTCATTGTCACTATTAATCCCTTCCTACAACCACGATCGGTACTTGGCCCAGCTCTTTACGTCGATCGCAGAGCAGACTCGGAGTCCTGACGAGATTCTCGTCTCCGACGATGCCTCGACCGACGGGAGTTACGAACTCCTGATGGGTTGGGCCCAGGGACGGCCGGGCGTGAAGATTTTTCGGCAGCCACAAAACCTGGGTATTACGGAAAATAGCAATTTTCTTTTCATCAAAACAAAATCTGATCTCGTGGTGTTTTTGCATAGCGATGATGCTCTGCTGTCCTCCAGGGCTTTGGAAAAAATGGAGCTACTGTTTAGGCATGAACCAAAGCTTGCTTTAGTGGCCTGCGGGAGAGGGTTTCTCGATGAAAAAATGGGTCTCACTGGAACAGAAATTACCCTGTCCTCAGGGCGGCATGCTGGCCGCGATGTTCGGCTAAAAATTCTTCGGTCGGAGGCGAATCTTATCGGAGAGCCCTCCTGTGTCATGTTTCAAAGAAAACTCCTCACCAAAGGGTTTGACTCCGATTTCCGCCAACTTTGGGATGTAGACGCTTGGTTGCGACTTCTCAAAAAAGGGGACATGGGTTACGTGGCAGAGCCCCTTGTTGGTATCCGACGTCACGCTAAACAGGCCACTCGCCAAAATGCGTTAGAGGGCCGCTTGATAAAAGAACATCTGATCCTTTATGGCCGACTTCTAGCAAAGGAGAGTCCTAGTTTGTCAGCGGAAGACAGGTATCGACTGCTTTACAAGCTGACCCGCACGGCGTGCCGTCATCCGAGGGCGGTCACGCCAGAGATCCGCACGATCCTGTCCCGGGAAAAAAAGCGGTTGGGGGTTGCAGAGTATTACCGGCAGAAAATCCGGTATCGGCTGGGGCGGTGGCTCGCCCGTAGCTCCTACCAGTAGGCACCGTTTTCCATCAGCTTATGGTTGGCAGGACACTCGCTAGGAAGGGGGCGAATCCAGTGGTCGTTATAAAGGCCACGATCTTCAAAACGGCCTCCCCGGATACCAAAAAGTAGGTTGATGGTGCCCCCGAGGTGTATGCCGATCCGGCCTAGTTTTTTTGCGTGGACTGCTAAGGGAATGGACCAGGCGCCGGCGCCAATCATGGCGACATCAAAGTCGATCGCATTCATAGCTTCCTGCATTTCCGCAAGACCGTGAAACCAGTCCCGGTGGCGTGGTGGCACCATGTAGGGTAGTTGGGGACAGGGGAGGAGGTGGCAGGTTGCAGCGATCCGGGCGAGGGATTCCGCTGGAACGCCATGGAAGATGTTCAGGTGGTCGAGCTTGTGAAGTTGTGTGGAGATTGTTTGGTAAAAAGGGGAAATCACGAGCCAGCGTAAATCGGCAAGAGGTCGGAGCCACGGGGCTCTTACAGGTTCAAGGGCATGGAAGTTTCCCCGGATTGCTTTGGGCAGTTCGCGATTAAGAAAGGCCTGCTCATAGGCTTCGAGAAACGTGCCTTCGGGTTGCCACTGGGCGATAAAGTCCATTTTCTGAACAGCTTCTCGGTAAGCGGTGGCCCAGCGTTGATAGATCTCGCGGTGGATCGGGAAAACGCCTGCAGTATGGTAGAGTCTCTGGGCAGGCCGGTACCAACTTGCGTTTCGGGGCCAAGGAAGCTGGATCCAGCGATCCAGATATTCTTGGGCTAAAAGCTCGCAGGTGCCGACCTTGCCGATGGCGCAAGGGGCTCGGCGGACCAGCGCTTCGGTGATCCAGGCTTGGCTTCTTGGAAAGTCGAGGTTGCCGGTTCGCAGGTTGCACAGACGTCGCCAATGCAGGCCAGTAAGGCGGTTGAGGTGGGGGAGATTCATTGCCCGGGAAGTTTGTTACGTTTGGCAAGACGCCATTTGGTGAGGGGGAAAAACCAGCGGCGTTGGGCTACGGGGCGAATCGATGTCGAAAAGATCCGGCGGAAGAAATCGACCAGACGGTTGAGGTCATAGACCGGCGAAGGCCGGTTGCCGACAAAGGGCGGAGCCAGCACGTAACGAGCATAGAGCTCTGGTGTTTCGTCAACATGCAGCACGTAGTCCGCCAGCGCCTCCAAGGAAGAGAAATCATCGGCACAAATGAAGCTGTCCGGATTGAAATCCTCTTTCACCCGAGGGTCCCCCCAGTGGATGGGAATTGTGTTTGTATGGAGAGGGTCGACCAGCTTTTCCGTCGTCCAGCCAGGGCGAAGACGATTTTCAAAGGCGATATTGAAGCGATAGGAGCGGATCCAATCGATCTTTCGCTGATAACGATTTTCCTTAGGAATGCGAAACCCGGTGTTGTTCAAGGCGGGCCCGGCTGAATCCACCTTCCGTCTGCGGTTGAGAATATGGAAAAAGTCCTGCCTTTTCTGAGTGGTGCGGTCGGCATAGGCGCATAGGAGGGAACAGAAATGGGGCTTTGTGGCTCTGATCTTCTCCGCGTCTACGGCCTTGGCTCGGATCATCGGTTCGAGTTGCTGATCGAAGGCGTAAATCGGAAGGTAGTAGGCGCGTGGATCCTCTACCTTGTGGGGGACGATGGCGTAGTCGCATTCTTTCCAGTCCGGTCCGTAGAGCTCTTGCGACCAGTAGATTTTCACACCATTTTGAAGGCGGTGTTGGTGTCCAATGTGGCCATAAATGACAAATTCGGCTGGGTCGTCCCAGATGATGTCGAAATGGGGAGTCAGGAGATCTGTAAAAAAACGGCGCCCACCTGCGTGTAGGTCGCAAAAACCGAGGGAGATGGAAGGTTTTTTCACGCGAAAAATTCTAGACCTTTGCGAGTCAGATCGGCTAGGGGCCTCCGAAAGGCGACATTTTCTACCACTTGGGTTTGAAGCTTCTGTGCGAAATCCCAAAGCGAGGGGGTTTCGATGAGACGGTTCGCTAATTCCACACCCTTTTTCAGGCTGCGGCAGTCCATTCCAGGAAGCAGTGGCGAGATCTGGGCAAGGGACTCAGCGTTACCCAGAAAAACCGATCCGGAAAGGACAGACTCGACGGCCCAATTCCCCCATCGCGATCTGGGAGTGGTGTGAAGGCAGGCGAAGGCAGAAAACATTTTATGAAGATATTCCAATGCATTACCTGACGGACGGTCCAGAGGGATTTGGGAAGCGGGCAAAGTGTCTTCCCAACTGCTTTTTTCAATCAGGAGAATGGAGCGCTTTTCTGGGGGTTGCACAATGCGCCGCAGTCCAGCCCAAGAACGCAGCGATTGAAATTGCAGTGGAAATTCAAGGACATGAGGTCGATTGCGGGGTCTGGCGCGGTATCGGCGGAAACCATGGTTGAGAAAAAGATCATATCCGGATGCAGGAGAAAGTAGGGAATTTTTCTGGAGAGGGCCGCCCGCCTCGATCGAGTAGTAGGCCCAAAGGGTTCGGGGGCATTGCCGAACAATTCTTTCGGGAATTGGAATATCGATGCCAATCACCATGTCGTATTTGTTCCATGCGATATCATCCACGGAGGGGAGTTCACGACCCATAGGGGAAGATTCGATCTTGTGAATTTCTTCCATTTTATGGCGGAAGGAATTAGCAGGATCAGGATCGTAGGCCTGCTTTTCTTTCCAAAGAAAGGTTTCGGGTTCAGCCGCTTGGCGGACCACGTGGTAATCGGCGCCAAGGTCGGCCAAAAATGAGAATGGTCCAAGGTGGCAAACGCTCGAAAGAACTGTTTCCTGCCAAGATCCTTTCCCGGGCTGGGGGTATAAGGCTTGGTAAGCCGTTTGTTTGACTAAGGCAATTTTTCGGGACCGCCAAAAATCAATATCCTGATCTACGGAGGAATCGGAAATGGCTGCGGGGCAGGCGTGAATCTCTGCCCAGTCCAACAAAGGGCGGGGCAAGAAAAAACCGAATTTTTCCCAATGCTGGGCCAAAGGCAAGAGGCGGAATGAAGACGGGAGGAGGACTGGCATCGGAACGAATCTTATAGAATCAGGGGAGGGGAGCGAGAGGAAGATACGATTTTTGGGGCATCTATGCTAAAACTGCCGAATGAAATCAGCCCTTCGTTTTGTACGCGGATGGTTTTACCGTAGATACCCTGCTGGCTCCCGCGGCTGGTATCGCAAAAAACTCGCTGGGTATGAGCGGAGGTGGGGGCTGGAGGAGCATGGTTTTACGAGGGAGGGTTTCTTCAGGGTATTTCAAAAGAGTTTTTTAATGGGGAATAAGCCCGGGCGGGTATACGAGTTGGTTGCAGGGGATGGGCTTGTGGGAAGTTTGGGAATTTGGCTGGAAGGACTCGAACAGGGATGGAAAGTGGAGGCATGGGAGCATGAGGCCCATCCGCTGGCATCTTTGCGCAAAAACCGTCTTAGGACTGAAATCTATGAAGGGCGCCTGACAAGATGGTCTGCGAAAGAGAGAAAAAAAGATCTTCATGGCATCACAATAAGGGGCGCGCGCGAGGCTACCGGCGTTTGTCGGGAAATCCGCACTAGGCAGATCCGGCCTCAATGGGTCGGCCTATGGAATCCGACGATGCGACCTGCCTGGTTTCAGCGAATGAGAAGTGCGGGCTATCAGCTCGTGTTGGTTTATCAGCGGATGGAGTTTTACGTGAACGCAGAACGGGAGTCGGGAGTCAGGGGTCGGGGGAGGAGCTCAAAAGCGGGAAAAGTGAATGAGTAAAAAACCGATTAAATCGGCGGAGGAG
>Ga0187843_10001344_pt1 | contig 15679 bp, 16 predicted proteins | sample SpaLakP09_SKY_43_FD_134516 | JGI IMG/M metagenome (GOLD analysis project Ga0187843, IMG submission 134516) | Oligotrophic lake water microbial communities from Sparkling Lake, Wisconsin, USA - SP09_SKY_43 | ecosystem: Environmental > Aquatic > Freshwater > Lake | place: USA: Sparkling Lake...
CGCCCAGGCCGTGCCAGATCAGCGTCGTGCTGGCCAGCGTGAAGTCGTTCTCCCAGGTCCACCAGTCGGCCTTGCCGAGCAGCGGATACAGGTGCGGCGCGATGACCCAGATGCCACCGACCACGGTGAGCGCCACGACGCCGATGTAGGCCGGCCAGGCCGCCAGCCGGCCCGCGTCGACGAGGGTGTCGGCCAGGCGCAGCAGCAGCACGGCGGGCACACCGAACTGGAGGACGTTGTAGGCCAGCGCATTCACCACTTCGCCGGTGGACATGGTGTTGCTCAGCGGCGTGCCATTGGCCACCAGGGTTGCGGCGCCGACGAGCAGCATCCAGCCGGCATCACCGGCCCTGAACGTCAAGGCCATGGCAACTGCACGCGGGCAATGAGGCCGCGCGGCTGGTTGAGGTGAAGGCTGAGCCTGGCTTCGGCGCCATGGGCCGCAGCGAGCCGTGCGCGCAGCGTGGCCAGGCCGGTGCCGCTGCCGCTGCCGCTGCCCATGCCGGCGCCGGTGTCGGCCACCTCCAGGCGCAGCAGGCCGGGCTCGTCGGGGTCGGGCAGGGCGCGAACGCAGATTTCGCCGCCTTCGACCCGCGGCGCGATGCCGTGCTTGATCGCGTTCTCGGCCAGCGACAGCAGGCAGGTGGACGGCACGATGACGTTCTCCAGTCCGGGTGCGACCTCGAAGCGCAGCGTCAGCCGTTCCGGCCCGATGCGGCGCTGGTGCAGGGCCAGGAAGGCGTGGACGAGCTCCAGCTCGCGGGCCAGTGGCGCCTCGGCCTGGCGCAGCTCGGGCAGGGCGGCGGCGAGGTAGCGGCGCAGGTCGCTCAGCATGGCCTGCGCGGCCGTGGCGTCGGTGCGGGCCAGGCGGCGCAGGTGGGCCAGCGTGTTGAACAGGAAATGCGGCTCCACCTGGGCCTGCAGCAGCGCGGCGCGGGCGGCGTCGAGCTGGCGGGCCTGGGCCTGCTCGGCGCGCTTCAGCGTCTCGGCGGCGGCCTCGCCATGGTGGCCGCGGCGGCGGTATTCCAGGCCCAGGCAGACGCAGCTGGCAAAGGTCAGCAGTACCTGCAGCGTGTAGGCAGTGAGCCGGCCGTCGGGCGCCCCCACGGCGTGGATGACCCGGTTCAACAGCGCGAAGAGCAGCGTCAGCCCGGCGATCTGCAGGGCCAGGCCCCAGCGGCGCGCCGGCCCTGCGCCTGGCCGCCAGCGCTGCGTCAGCGCCGCGCCCAGCCACAGGCCCCACAGCAGGAAGGCCAGGCCCAGTCCACCGCCCAGGCCCATGTCGGCCTGGCAGCCGCCTTCGTCACCGTCCTGCGCCGGCCAGAGCCCGCAGCGCACGGCGCCTGGCAGCAGCAGCGCCAGGGCCAGGAGTGCGCTCAACGCAGCGGCGGCCAGCTGGGCGCGCCAGCGCAGCAGGGCGACACGGTCGGTCGGGGCGGGCGGCATTGGCGTGGGGAGGTCAGCGCGGCGCGAGCGGCGGTGTGGGCGTGTTCGCCTGGGCGAGGGTGGCAGAGGCCGCAGCCGCGACGGCACGCGGCGCGGGGTCGGCGAAGCGGATGTTAAGGACGTAGCGCTGTGGCGCGCCGGCGCGGCACTCCAGGGTGTCCATGGCGATGCGCACCGGCGTCATGTAGGCGCGCGAGCCCTGCAGGCCGACGAGCTGGGTGCGGCCGTCGGCGCCGACCTCGAACTCCACACGCACCTCGCCTTCGACGCCGACACGTTGCTTGGCGCTGGCCAGGTATTCGGTGAGATGCTCGCTGGCCTCGGGGCAGGCGGCGGGTGTGACGGGGTTGGCGAATGCGGGTGCGGTGGCAAGCAGCAGCAGGGGCAGGATGGCTTTCATGAGGATCTCCGTCGAGGTGGAATGGCGCAAAGTTAGAGGTCGCTGGCACCCGAGTCAGCCGCCACCAGACGAAGCGCCTGATTCGCCCGACGAAGCGCAGGCAGCGGGCGACGGCGAAAACGCGCGCTGACTTTTGTCACGGGGCCTAAGCTCGTGCCTATTGATCGACGAGGAGACCCCATGCGCCTGCTGTTCGCCCTGACCGCCTTGCTGCTGGCCGCGCCTGCCGGCGCCGCCGACATGAGCCCGCCTGCGGACAGCAAGGCCGCCGCCGCCGACCCGCTGGCCACGCCACGCCGCCTCATCGCGGCCAAGGACTGGCCCGGCGCGCTGGCCGCACTGCGCGCCCAGCCCCAGGCCGGCAATGCCGACTGGCACAACCTCATGGGCTACACACTGCGCAAGCACAAGCCGCCGCAGCTGGCCGAAGCCGAGGCCGAGTACTTGCAGGCGCTGCGCATAGCCCCGGGCCACCGGGGCGCCAATGAATACCTCGGCGAGCTCTATGTGATGAAGGGCGACCTGCCCAAGGCGCGTGAGCGGCTGGCGGTGCTGGACAAGCTGTGCCCGAGCGGTTGCGAGGAGCGCGAGGAACTGCGGCGCGCCATCGCCTCGGCGGGGAAGTAACGGCTTGCGACTTTCTCAGGGCTGAGGCGCCCCTACGATGCGCGCCATGCTCAAGTTCTTCGTCCAACGCCCCTGGCTGGGTGCGCTCGTCGGGCTGCCTCTGGCGGCCGTTTTGCTGGGTGCCATCATCGCGGCCATCGTCTGGGTGCAGCTGCCGGCGCTGGACACGCTGACCGACTACCAGCCCCACCAGCCGCTGCGCGTGCTGAGCGCCGACGGCCAGCTCCTCGGCGAGTTCGGCGCGGAGCGCCGCCGCTTCGTGCCGCTGAAGGACATCCCCAAGCCCATGCAGGACGCGCTGCTGGCCGTGGAGGACACCGACTTCTGGCACCACTCCGGCATCGACTACAGCGGCATCGCGCGCGCCTTCATCCGCAACCTGACGCACAGCGGCCCGCGGCATGGCGCGTCCACCATCACCCAGCAGCTGGCGCGCGACACCTACCTGACCAAGGAGCAGCGCTGGACGCGCAAGGTCGTCGAGGCCCTGCTGGCCATCAAGATCGAACGCGCGCTGGGCAAGGAGCAGATCCTCGAGATCTACATGAACCAGATCTACCTCGGCAACCGCGCCTATGGCTTTGCGGCCGCCGCCGAGCGCTATTTCGGCAAGACGCTGGACAAGCTCAACACCGGTGAGATGGCACTGCTGATCGGCCTGCCCAAGGATCCCAACAAGCTGAATCCGGCCGTCTACCCCGAACGCGCCAAGCGCCGCCGGGCGGTCGTGCTGGAGCGGTTGGCCGCCGTGGGCCTGCTGACGCCCGACCAGGCCAAGTCGGCCCGCGAGCAGCCGCTCAACATCCAGCGCCCGCGCCGCCTGTCCGGCGTGGCCGACCACGCCGCCGAGCAGGTGCGCCAGGAGATGCTGACCCGCTTCGGCGAAGAGGCCTACACGCGCGGCCTGACGGTGACGACGACGCTGCTCTACGCCGAGCAGGCCGCCGCCCAGGAGGCGCTGCGCCACGCGCTGTTCGAGCTGGAGCGCCGCCAGCCCTTCCGTGGCCCGGAGGCGACCGTCGACGTGCCGGCAGGTGAGGGCCAGGACGACGCGCTGGAGGCCGCCTTCGACGCCCATCCCGACCTCGGCGAGCTGCGCACCGCCGTGCTGCTGGCGCAGGACAAGGATGCCGCCAGGCTGGTGCTGGCCGATGGTGAGGGCATCACCTTCAAGGGCGCGGCGCTGCGGCCGCTGCAAGGACTCAAGCGAGGCGCCGTGGTGCGGGTCATCGAGTCGGGCAAGCAATGGCTGCTCAGCCAGACGCCGCAGGCCGAAGGTGCCGTCGTCACGCTGGACCCGGCCACCGGCGCCATCCGCGCGCTGGTGGGCGGCTTCGACTTCACCCGCAACCAGGTCAACAACGCCACCCAGGCCTTCCGCCAGCCGGGCTCGGCCTTCAAGCCCTTCGTCTACTCGGCGCTCATCGAACAGGGCGGCTGGGCCGGCACGCTGGTCAGCGACGAGGCCATCACGGTGGGCGACTGGTCCCCGCGCAACTACGACGGCCAGTACGAGGAGGCGCTGACGCTGCGGCAAGGCCTGGCGCGGTCCAAGAACATGGTCACCATCCGCCTGGTGCAGGCCATGGGCCCGCAGCGCGTGCGCGGCTGGGCCGGCAAGTTCGGCATTGACGAAGAACGCCAGCCGCTGAACCTCACCATCGCCTTAGGCACCGGCGCCGTCACGCCGCTGCAGATGGCCCAGGCCTACGGCGTGTTTGCCAACGGCGGCCAGCTGCAGACCGGCTGGCTGATCCAGCGCGTGCAGGACGCCCAGGGCGCCATCCTCTGGCAGGCCGACCCGCCCAAGCCGAAGCAAGCCATCAGCGCGCGCAATGCCTTCATGACCTCGCAGCTGCTCGCCGCCGTCACGCGCGAAGGCACCGGCGCGCGCGCCAGCTCGCTGCTGGGCCGCTGGGACCTCTACGGCAAGACGGGCACGACCAACGACGCCATCGACGCCTGGTTCTGCGGCTTCCAGGCCACGCGCGCCGGCGCGGTGTGGATAGGCTATCCCAACCCGAAGTCGCTCGGCGAGCGCGAGACCGGCGGCGGCCTGGCGCTGCCCGTGTGGGCCGCCACCATGGCCGTGGCGCTCAAGGGCCAGCCCATCACCCAGCTCTCACCGCCCGCTGATGGCCTGGTGCAGCAGGACGGCAACTGGTTCTACAGCGAGTACGCCGGCGACATGGCGATTGCGCGCATCGGCGTGGCGGCGCCGGTGGCAGAAGCGGCGTCGGCGCCGGCCTCCGAGGCTCAGCTCCCCTGAGCCTGGAAGTCGGCCAGTGCGTCGGTGAAGGCTGTCGCCGGATCGGCAGCCGCTGCGATGCCACGGCCGATGACCACATGGCTGGCGCCGGCGCGAGCCGCCGCGCCGGGCGTAGCGACACGCACCTGATCGCTCGCGGTCGACGTCGGCAACTGGATGCCAGGGCAGACGATCAAGGCGCCGGGTGGCAGCACGCCGCGCAGCCAGAGCACCTCCTGCGCTGACGCAACGACACCGTGACAGCCCGCTTGGGCCGCGAGCCGGGCCAGGCGCAGCACCTGTTCTCGCACCGATGGGGCGAGCCCGATCTCGGGCAGATCGCCATCGGCCAGGCTGGTGATGACGGTGAGCGCCAGCACGCGCAGCTGGGGAAAGGGGCGTGCTGCATCCACCGCAGCGCGCAGCACGGCCGAACCCCCTGAGGCATGCACCGTCACCATCGCCACGCCCAGGCGACCTGCGGCGCGCACCGCACTGGCGACGGAGTTGGGGATCTCATGCAGCTTGAGGTCCAGGAACACTTGCCGCCCCGCGGCTGTCAGCTCGCGGGCGAGATCCGGGCCTTCGGCTGTCAGCAACTGCAGGCCGATCTTGTAGTGGTCGGCCTGTGGCCCCAGGCGTTGTACCAATGCCAGCGCCTCAGCGGCGGAATCGAAATCCAGGGCAACGATGACGGGTGAGGGCATGCGGTAGGTGACGGCAGCGCAAGGCGCGGCGCCTAACGCAAGCAACGCTGAGTAACAGCTGTCCTGCGGCCGCGGCTCTAGAGTCGGGACATCCGTCACGACTTTAGTCTTCGTCCATGCGCCATCGCTCCATCCTGCCCATCTCGGCCCTGTTGATCGTGCTGCTCTCGGGCTGCGCCTTGGTGCGAGACGGGCGTCAGGCTGCGGAGCGACGAGAGCCTCGCATGGCCCAGGACGCCTCGGTGGCCGGCGTGGCCGAGGAGAGCTTTGGCCGGCCGGCCTGGGGTCGCCAGGGTGAGTTCAAGCTCACAGGCCAGCGCGTGCGCTACGAGCGCGGCGCCGAGCGGGTGGCGCTTTTCGAGGCCTTGCCCGCCTCCGTGCGCACGCCGCTGCGCTTCAGCTGGGCCGGCCCGGCGGGCGACAGCGCGACCGTCTGCGAGGGCTGGACACCCGAGGCCAGCGCCAACGGTCGCCTGACCGACAGCAAGCCCTGGGTGCTGAGCTGCCGCTGGGGCAGCGCGCCCGCCGCCATGCTGCAGATCGGCGAGGGCCAGGTGCGCCGCAGCAAGCTCAGCCGCGAAGGCGCCTACCGGCGCGGCGATCTGACGCTAGGGCTGCGCTCGGTGCATCTGCTCGATGGCAGCACGCAGCCGCAGACGGCCGCCGTGGGTTACGAGATGCTGCACCAGGGCACGGTGGTCGGCAGCCTGGACCTCAGCAGCCCGGTGCCGCGCCTTCGCCGGCCCGACCCGGCGACGCCGCTGGGCCGCGCCGTCACCGAGGCTGCGTTGGCGCTGGCGCTGGTCTGGGAACCCTAGTTGAACGCTCGCCGGGCATGCCGGCAGTCACGGGTGAGAACCGGCATGCGCCGGCTTGCCGCATAGAGTGCCGCCCGTCGATTAAACGGAACGGTGTATGCGAAATCCATGGACTGCGGGCGCTGCGGTAGTGGCCTTGCTGGCAGGCTGCAGCGCGGTGCGCGAGGCACGTATGGCGCAGCCCGCTTCACTCGCTGCCGTCGCAGAAGAATCCTTCGGCAAGCCGGGTTGGGGGCGCAGCGGTGAGTTCGCCCTCGCTGGTCAGCGCGTGCGCTATGAACGTGGCGCAGACCGGCTCTCGCTGTTCGGCACCGTGGCCACGGGTCGCGCCCCGCTGCGTTTCACGTGGTCGACCGCCACTGGCGACAGCGAGGCCGACTGCACCGCGCGCCAGACCGAGGTGACGGCCGGCGTGCTGGCCGTGGCCACCAAGCCCTGGACGCTGAACTGCCGCTGGCGCGGCGCGTCGGACGCGACGCTGCAGATCGGCGAGGGTCGCGTTCAGTGGGGCCAGCAGACGCGCGAGGGCAGTTACCAGCGTGGCGCCCTGACCCTGGGACTGCGCTCGGTGCACAAGCTCGAGGGCAGCGCGCTCGCGACGGCCGAGCCGGTCGGCTACGAGCTGCTGCACGAAGGCCGGGTCGTCGGCAGCGTCGACCTCAGTCGAGGTGTGCCGCACCTGCGTCGGCCCGACCCGGCCACGCCGCTGGGCAGCGCCGTCACCGAGGCAGCGCTGGCACTGGCCTTGGTTTGGGAACCGGCCTGAGCACCACTCGCCGCCCTGTCGGGCGAGGGGCTCACGGCCGTTCGGCCAGCGCCTTCAGGTTCGCCAGCCCGGCGTCAAAGTCTGGCCCCACCATCTTGTCCATGAACAGGCCCATCCAGCGGTAAACCGGGTTGGCGCCCATGTCGCCGTCCATCGTCCACGTCACCTGCGTGCCGCCGCCGTTGGCGTCCAGGCGGAAAGCGCCGGTCGACGTGGTGCCGAAATCGGGGAAGAACAGCTCGTAGCCAAGGCGGCTGGGCGCGTCGGCGGAGGTGAAGGTCATGCGGCCGTCGCCCTGGCTCTTGCTCTTCCAGGCCCACACGGCGCCGGCCCCTGACGCGGGGCCGCTGTACTCGATGGCCATGGCCGGGTCGCGCTGGTTCCAGGCGCTCCATGCTTTCCAGCCGCGTGGGTCGGCGATGTGGGCGTAGATCTTCTCGGGCGCGGCGTTGACGACCACCGTGCGCGACACGCTGAACTTGGGCGACAGCAGCAGCCCGCCGCCGACGAGCAGGGCCAGCAGCACGACGACGGTGATCAGCAGGATCTTCAGCGCTTTCATCGGTTGTCTCCCGGGGTTGAGTGGCCGCACTGTGGGCTGGGCGTGCGGCAGGCGCAAGCGGCCCAACCCTGGGGACTTGCTCAGGCCATGCCCGGTGGCCGCCAGTGCAGGGCTTCGATGCTGGCGAAGTGGGCCAGCAGCGCGTCCACGACGGTGCGCACCCGCGGGCTGAGGAACTGGCGATGCGGGTAGTGCAGATGAATTTCGCGCGCGTCGGGGTCCAGCAGCTCCGTCAGCACGGGCACGAGGCGGCCTGCTGCCAGGTCGGCGGCTGCGTGGTGCACGGCCACCTGCAGGATGCCGCACCCGGCGCGGGCCAGGTCCAGCGGGGCCTCGAGGTCGTTGACCCACAGCCGCGCGGGGGGCAGCCAGTCCACGGCGGGCTCGCCGGGCGAAGGCCGCAGTTTCCAGGCCGCCGCACCGCCGTTGGCGAAGCGCACGCCGATGCAGTCGTGCCCGGCGAGGTCGGCGGCGGTGCGCGGCGTGCCGCGGCGGGCGAGGTAGTCGGGCGAGGCCACCAGCAGCAGCGGCAGTGCGCAGACGCGGCGCGACACCAGCGACGAGTCCCGCACATGGCCGCCGCGGATGCCGATGTCGTAGCCCTCGGCGACGAGGTCGATGTTGCGGTTGTCCAGCGTCAGCTCGATCTCCAGCCGGGGGTGGCGGGCCAGCAGCGCGGGCAGGGCCGGCATCACGTGCAGCCGGCCGAAGGACACGCCCACCGAGATCCGCACCCGGCCGCTGGGCTCGGCCTGGGCCTCGCGGACGCCGGCCAGCGCATCGTCCAGCGCGCGCAGCGCGGCGCGGGCCTGTTCGGCGAACGCTTCGCCCTCGGGCGTGAGGTGGATGCGCCGCGTGTGGCGGTTGAACAGCCGCACGCCCAGCTCGGCCTCCAGTTTGAGGACGTTCTTGCTGACGGCCGCCGGGCTCAGGTCTAGCCGCGCGGCGGCGGCCGTGAAGCTGCCGGCGCTGGCGGCTTCCAGGAAGGAGGTGAGGCCTTGCAGGTTGCGCATCTTCAACCGCCGGTAGTGAATCTTGTTCAATCCTATGCCTTCACTGCCGGTCGGTGGATTTTTACAGTGAGGGCCATCGCAACCACGACGGAGCTTTTCTGATGACCACCCCCCTCCTGATCACCGGTGCCAGCGGCACCATCGGCAGCGAACTCGTCAAGGCGCTGACGGCACGCGGCGCGGACTTTGCCGTCATGAGCAGCAAGCCCTCGCCAGGCAAGGTGCTGGGCGACTTTGCCGACCCGGCCAGCCTGGCGCGGGCCTTTGCCGGCGTGCACACGCTGTTCCTGCTGTTCCCGCTGGCACCCGACAGCTTCGAGCTGGCCAAGAACGCCATCGAGGCCGCCCAGGCGGCGGGCGTGAAGCACATCGTGCGCTCCAGCGGCGCGGGCGCCCAGGCCGGCAGCCCGGTGGCGATTGCCGACCTGCAGGGCCGCATCGACGCGCTGGTCGAGCGCAGCGGCATCCCCTACACGCTGCTGCGCCCGGCCGCCTTCATGCAGAACTGGGTGACCTTCAACGCCGCAGCGCTGAAGGCCGGCTCCTATGCCGCGCCGCACGGCACAGCGGGCATCAGCACGGTGGACGTGCGCGACATCGCCGAAGCCGCCGCCGCCGTGCTCGTGAACCCGGCTGCCCACGCTGGTCAGGCCTACACGCTGACGGGCGGCGAGGCCTTGTCCACGGCCGCACAGGTGGCGCTGATCGCCCAGGCCGCCGGCCATGCGATCCGCTATGACGACATCGCCGAGGCCGACGCCGAAGCGCAGCTGCGCAGTTGGGGCTTGCCGGATGTGATGGTGGGCTATCTCATGAGCCTGAATCACGTCTACAAGCAAGGCTGGGCAGCCGGCATCAGCCCTGACGTGCAGCGCCTGACGGGCCATGCGCCGCGCACATTCGCGGCATTTGCCGAGGAGCACGCTGCGCACTGGCGCTGAGCCGCCAAAATGGGGCGCATGAGCCTGACCCCCGCCCAACAAGCCGCCTACGCCGACCAAGGTTTTCTGGTCATCCCCGGCTTCAAGCCTGCCGCCGACATCGCCGCGCTGCGCGCCCGCGCGCTCGAGATCGTCGACGCCTTCGACCCCGGCGAGCAGCGCCCCGTCTTCACCACCGAAGAGCAGCAGCGCCATGTGGACGACTACTTTCTCGACAGTGGCGACCAGGTGCGCTGCTTCTTCGAGGAGGAGGCCTTCGACGCCGCAGGCAAGCTGCGCGTCGACAAGGCGCTGGCCATCAACAAGATCGGCCATGCGATGCATGACCTGGACCCCGTGTTCAGTGCCTTCTCCAAGGGCGATGCGTTGCGCGGCGTGGCGGCCGGGCTGGGCCTGAGCCGGCCCCAGGTCTGGCAGAGCATGTTCATCTTCAAGCAGCCGGGCATCGGCGGCGAGGTGCGCTGGCACCAGGACGCCAGCTTCTTCGAGAGCGACCCCGTCACCGTGACAACCTTCTGGTTTGCACTGGAAGACGCGACGCTGGCCAACGGCTGCCTGTGGACCGAGCCCGGCGGCCACCGGGGCAAGCGCGGCGTGCTGCGTGAGCGCTTCCTGCGCGAGGGCCGCCGGGCCTGGATGGAGTCGGTCGACCCCACGCCCTGGCCTGCTGCCGATTCGCGCGAAGCCATCCCGCTCGAAGTCGAAGCCGGCTCGCTGGTCGTCTTCCACGGCCTGCTGCCGCACTACTCGGCCGCCAACCGCTCCGAGAAGTCGCGCCATGCCTACACGCTGCATGTGACCGATGCCGCCAGCCGCTACTCGCCGCGCAACTGGCTGCAACGTGACGAGACGTTGCCGGTTGGGGGTTTCTAGGCGAGCTGCTCACAGCCCTCACAACTGCACACGCGCCCAGCCCGCTGTCCTACAAATAGAGGGCCCTTGCACCGGCAGGGCACACGGCCCGGCACGCCCAAAGTTGGCTTCACCGCAAACGTCGACACCACGACGACAGGAGGCCAACATGAAGTTCCCCAAATCAATTCACGCCGAGGGCTGGGCTGATCACATCGACACCACGCCGGGCGCCCTGTCCGACACGCCGAAGTCCGCAGCTTCCCACGCTGGCCTGCCCATGCGTGGCGCCAAGCTCCCTGCGAGCGCCATTCGCATGGATTCGCCACAGGTGGCGCCTGGCCGTCTGGCCGCCGCGCTGCCGCCCCAGCGCCAGAACCAGCTGGGCTGGATGATGGCTGCCGGTGCCGGCGCTGTCGCGATTGCTGCAGTGGCCGTGTGGGCTATGAACCGGCCGTCCACAGCGCCTGCGGCGCCGGCAGCCATCATCACCAGCAGCGCCGAGCCGCAAACTGAAGTGGCCGCCGTTGCGCCGGTCGTGGAGGGCACACCAACGACCGTGGCCGACGCCACACCGGCCCCCGCCGAGCCCGCCCCGGCCCGCCCGGCCCCGTCGCTGACCACGCTGAAGCCGGCCGTCGAGGCCCGCGCCATCGCCCAGGCCATCGTGCCCGCGCCGCGCCCGGACCTGGTGCTGCGCGCCAACCCGCGCAGCGCAGCAGTCGAACGCTTGCCCGCTCAGCAGCCGCCAACGCAGGTCGCCGCCGCGCCGGTCGAGCCGCCGCTTGCCATTCAGCCGGGTACGGCGCCGCTGACGCTGCCGCCCACGGCTGCCGGCCCGGCCACCTCGCCAGGCATGTCGCCGCTGGCCCAGGCGCCGGTGCCCGTGGCTGAGGACGCGGGCATCACGGTCCAGGTGCGCAACGCGCTGGCCTCCGACTCCACGCTGGCCGCCGTGCCCATCGCCGTCAGCACGGACCATGGCGTCGTCAAGCTCGAAGGCCAGGCGCCCGATGCGCCGACCCGGGAGCGTGCCACCGTCGTCGCCTCGTCCGCTGTGGGAGTGAAGGCGGTCGACAACCGGCTGACGCTGCCGCCGGCACCGCTGCTGAGCCAGGGGCCGAGCAGCCTTTGATCGGTCAGGCCTGAAACGAAAAAGGCGCCTTGTGGGGCGCCTTTTTTATTGGAGAAGCCGGGTCAGTGGCAGAACTGGCTGCGTGCCGGTGCCAGTTCGGCGTCGATCAGCGCTTCTTCCGTCACGTCGCGCGCGGCTTCGAGTTGCAGGCAGAGTTCGGTGATGCCGTCGTCACGGCCGCCGACGACTTCGGGCAGCGGTGCGGCGGCGATGTCGGTGGGCAGGTCGGCGAGTGCGCCGATCAACTGGAACAGCAGTTCCAGGCTGGCTTCGCCGTCCTGCGGCAGGTCGCGCGCGGCGCCCAGGCTGCGTGCCAGATACCAGCAGGCTTCGGCGGCGTTGTCGCAGGCCTGGGCCTTCAGCTCCAGCGCACGGTTGCGGGCATCGGCTTCGTCACGTGCCTGGACCGTCTCGAATGCGCCCAGGTCAACCGGGACGGCATCGTCAAGCGAGAGCGCGGCAAAGTCGAGTTCGTGGGCCATGGGCACTGCGGCGTTTGTGAGTCGGCGTGATCGTAGGGCGCTGCGCTTGGGTTGTTGCCCCCCGTATCCGGGGAAGCGTCAGCCATTCCCCGGAAGTCGTGCACTTTTCAACGCTTCTTCGCAGGACGGGTCCAGCCGCTCAGCGCCATCTGTTTGCCGCGCGCCACGGCGAGGCTGCCGGGTTCGACGTCCTTGGTGATGGTCGAGCCGCCGCCAATCGTGGCGCCATTGCCCAGCGTGACCGGTGCCACCAGCACGCAGTTGGAGCCCACATGCACGTCGTCGCCGATGGTCGTGCGGTGCTTGTTGGCGCCGTCGTAGTTGGCGGTGATCGACCCGGCGCCGAAGTTGACGCGTGCGCCCACCGTCGCGTCGCCCAGGTAGGCCAGGTGGTTGGCCTTGGCGCCGTTGGCCAGCGTCGCGTTCTTGACCTCGACGAAGTTGCCGATGTGGACGTCCGAGCCCAGCTGCGCGCCGGGGCGCAGGCGGGCGAACGGGCCGATCAGCGCGCCTTCGCCGACGCTGGCGCCCAGCGCCTCGCCGTCGATGTGGGTGAACTCATGGATGCGTGCGCCGGCGGCGATGGTCACGTTGCGGATCACGCAGTTGGCGCCGATGCGCACGCCGTCGCCCAGCGAGACCTGACCCTCGAACACGCAGTTCACGTCGATCTCGACGTCCTGGCCGTGCGTCAGCGTGCCGCGCAGGTCGAAGCGGGCCGGATCGGCCAGGCGCACACCGGCGCGCATCAGGTTTTCGGCCTGCTGGGCCTGGAAGGCGCGCTCCAACTGCGCGAGCTGCACGGGGTCGTTGACGCCCAGCACCTCGGTCTCGCTGCCGGCCTTGATGCCCAGCACGGGCAGGCCTTCGGCCACGGCCATGGCGACGATGTCGGTCAGGTAGTACTCGCCCTGGGCGTTGTTGTTGGTCAGCTGCCCGACCCAGCGCTTGAGCGCGCCGGTGGGCGCGGCCATCATGCCGCTGTAGCCCTCGCGGATGAGGCGCTGGGCAGGGCTGGCGTCCTTGTGTTCGACGATGGCGAGCACGCCGCCGTCGTCCTGGTCGCGCACGATGCGGCCGTAGCCCGTCGGGTCGGCCAGGTCCACCGTCAGCAGCACCAGGGCGTGGCCGGCGCAGGTGTCGATGAGGGCCTTGGCGGTGGCCGTGGCGATGAGGGGCACGTCGCCGTTGAGGATCAGCGTGGTGCCGTCGCCCACCAGGGCAGGCACGACCTGCTGGATGGCGTGGCCGGTGCCGAGCTGGGGCATCTGGCGAACGAAGGAGATGCCGTCAGAGGCGACAGCGGCTTCAACCTGGTCGGCGCCGTGACCGGTGATGACGATGCGCGCGTCGGCGGCGAGCGGCTCGACGCTCTTGAGCACATGGGCCAGCAGCGAGCGGCCTGCGAGCTTGTGCAACACCTTGGGCGTTGCGGACTTCATGCGGGTGCCCTTGCCCGCCGCCATGATCACGATATTCAGCGCCATGCCTGCCTTGCGACTACGTTTTAACGAAGTCGCGATTATGGGCAGGCGGGCGATGCGTTCCGGCTAGCGGATGGCCTGCACAGACACGCGGTGCGATTTCGGGTTGACGGCGGGGAATTCGGCCAGTGCGGCGTCGAACAGCGGCGTCAGCACGGCGTCGCCCGAGGAGATCCCCTCGTTGCTGGCATGTGCCTCGTACAGCGCCTCGCCGCTGGCCCGGTCGCGCAGCAGCACGGCCACGGCGCGGTCGTAGCGGCGGTCGAAGAACGGGTCCTGGCGCCAGCCCCAGGGGCCCGCGCCGACATAGCCGTAACGCGGCGACAGCAGGCGGCCGCGCCAGCGCCACCACAGCGGGTCGTCCCAGGGCACGGGGTCATAAGACGTGACGCGGGCGCCCAGCGTGACGAGGATGTCGGCGGTCTTGGCGTCAGCGGCGGGCTTGAAGCCGGCCTTCTCCAGCGCCGCCTTGGCGGCGTCTTCCAGCGCGGTCTGGCGCTTGGTGGCTTCGTCGTTCTGCTGCTGCGACGGCAGGCGGTCGAAGGCGAAGGTGCCGGGCTTGCGGCCGGCCGGCCAGCTGCCATAACTGGAGACATCAGCGCCAACGGTGTACGGGCCGGCGCAGCCGGTGATGGCCAGCGTGGCGGCGGCTGCCAGGCTGGTCAGGACCAGCCGACGGGTGGGAGTGGACATGCGTGCCTCCTGGATTTGCGGGCTTGAGCCGCTGATCATGAGGCGCCGAGTTTGCCGCAGTGTGTGCGGGTGCATCCAAATGTCAGGGCTTGGCCCCGCAGGCACCGAAACTCAGTCGCGCGTGAGGCGCACGATGTTGGTCGTCGGCGTCGCGCAGCTCTCGTCATCGTCGAAGGCAATGTCGCCGTCCGGCTCCGCCTTGCCCGTCGCGCGCATGGTCTCGAACGGGAACAGCTTCTTGTCCATCATGTGCGAGGGCACGACGTTGCCCATGGCCGTGAAGATGTTGTCGATGCGGCCCGGGTAGCGCTTCTCCCACTCGTTGATCATGGCCTTGACCTGCACGCGCTGCAGGTTCTCCTGGCTGCCGCACAGGTTGCACGGAATGATGGGGAACTGGCGGTGCTCGGCCCAGCGCACGAGGTCGGGCTCCTTCACATAGGCCAGTGGGCGGATGACGACGTTCTTGCCGTCGTCGCTGACCAGCTTGGCCGGCATGCCCTTCATGCGGCTGCCGAAGAACATGTTCAGGAACAGCGTCGTGACCATGTCGTCGCGGTGGTGGCCCAGTGCGATCTTGGTGGCGCCCAGCTCACCCGCCACGCGGTACAGGATGCCGCGGCGCAGGCGCGAGCACAGCGAGCAGGTCGTCTTGCCCTCCGGGATGAGGCGCTTGACGATGGAGTAGGTGTCCTGGTTCTCGATGTGGAAGTCCACGCCGCGCGAACGCAGGTAGTTGGGCAGCACGTCCTCGGGGAAGCCGGGCTGCTTCTGGTCGAGGTTGACGGCAACGAGGCTGAACTTGATCGGCGCGCGCTGCTGCATGTTGATCAGGATGTCCAGCATCGCGTAGCTGTCTTTGCCGCCGGACAGGCACACCATGACCTTGTCGCCTTCTTCAATCATGTTGAAGTCGGTGACGGCCTGGCCCACCTGGCGGTGCAGGCGCTTGGACAGCTTGTTGATTTCGTACGCAGCCTTCTTGTCGGCGGCGGCCTGGTCGGCGAAATCCAAAACTTCAGACATGTTGTTCACCATGCACCCAGTTCGGTGCTGATTGCGACTTCGCAGTCGGGAAAGATTTCTAGCTTGGTCAGCTTCAGCCGCACGCCCACAACGCCGGGCAGGCTCATCAGGCGGTTGCAGAGCTTGCCGAGCAGGGCTTCGACGAGGTCGGTGTGCTCTTGCGTGCACTCGTCGATGATGGCCGTGCGCACGCGGCGGTAGTCGAGCACATGGCCGATGTCGGCGTCGCGTGCCACCACCGGCAGCGCGCCGAGGTTGACCTCGGCATCGACCTGGATGGGCTGCGGCCCGGTGCGCTCGAAGTCGAGCACGCCCAGGTTGGCGCGAAAGCGCAGGCCTTGCAGGTGGATGACCTGGCGGTTGTTGTGGCGCTGAGGCGCGGCGGTGGTCTGCGGGCGCAGCGCCTGTTCGATCTGCTTGGCCGCCTGCACGCCATCGGCCAGCGCCGTCTGCACGCAGGGGTGCCAGCGGCCGCTGGC
>Ga0187843_10001345_pt1 | contig 15667 bp, 19 predicted proteins | sample SpaLakP09_SKY_43_FD_134516 | JGI IMG/M metagenome (GOLD analysis project Ga0187843, IMG submission 134516) | Oligotrophic lake water microbial communities from Sparkling Lake, Wisconsin, USA - SP09_SKY_43 | ecosystem: Environmental > Aquatic > Freshwater > Lake | place: USA: Sparkling Lake...
CCACATCCCTGCCACGGGATAGTCTATAACTCTTTGATCTAACAGGGAATTTTTGGTGCGGCTGGCGGGGATCGAACCCACGACCCTTGGCTTCGGAGGCCAAAAATAGAGCCTTTACCTAAAGCACTCTGGCCACCTTCTATCTTTATTGGCACAATTTTGGCACACTGATGCTCTCGTTCAACTAGCTACGTCAGAATGCCAACCATCCGTAAAAAGGGCGAAGGCCAATACCACGTCCAGATCCGCAAACGCGGCTACCCCACCCAAACTAAGACTTTCACCAAAGAAGCCGACGCCAAGCGCTGGGCAACTATCATTGAGTCAGAAATGGAGCGAGGTGTGTTCGTATCACGCTCCGAAGCTGAAGCCACTCTAGTCAAGGATGTCTTGCAGCGATATGCCACCGAAGTGTTGCCCACAAAGCGTAGCGAGCAATCAGACAGGTCGCGTATCAAAACGCTACTGGAAGCGTTTGGCGACTATCGCTTGGCCAGCGTGACTTCCTCGCAGATAGCTAGATTCCGCGACCAGCGGTTGCAAGTCGTCGGTGCGCAATCTGTCATTCATGAAATCAGCCTACTGCACCGCGTGCTCAAAACCGCGACTATGGATTGGGGCATTGCCTTACCTGGTGGATTACCAACCGCCCAGGTACGCAAGCCAACTAAACCACGTGGCCGTGACCGTCGAGTGAGCGAAATCGAAATAGAAAAAATCCTAGCGGTCACTGAATCGGCAGAACTACGCACCATAATTACCCTAGCAGTGGAAACCGGAATGCGAAGAAATGAACTGGCCTCGCTGCTCTGGGAAGATACCGACCTGAAAAAACAAACCGCCCATCTACCGAAAACGAAGACCGACGTACCTCGCACGATTCCGCTGTCACAAAGAGCAGTGGCTGCGCTGAAGATCTTCGGAGCCAAGGATGCAGGACGAGTATTCTCACTACAGGCAGAGTCGATGAGCCAAGCTTTTGAACGTGCATGCGAAGCTCATCGAGCAAACATCACCGGCGTTCGCTTCCATGATTTACGTCACGAAGCCACAAGCCGATTTTTCGAGAAAGGGCTGAACGTGATGGAAGTTGCATCCATCACGGGACACAAAACATTGGACATGCTCAAACGATACACGCACCTACGCGCAGAAGACCTCGCGAAGAAGCTTGGATAAAAAAAGCTTGCCGCAGCAAGCTTAGATTTTCATCAGTTCACGTGGTGTCGAGATACTGTACTTTTTATCGAACTGCCGCCTTACCTGCAACAACTTTTGCTCGTTGGCCTTCGCAACACTGGCTTGAGTAGTCGGCGCCTGAGGTGCCGCCGCCCGATTTTTTGAGCTCTCAAGGATCACCTTGGCAAGACGCTCAGATTCTATTGTCTTCATGTTCTATCCCCGTATAAGGCCCGCTGACGCATCATGTAGGGCACATTCCTATCGGCATCGAAGTAGTGCTTCCGCTTGATCCAAACCAAGCCCTCCGATTTAGTGATAACTGCGATATCAACGGGTCCGCCGACCGATTCACTGTGAGTAGTTATACGTTCCTTTAACGATTGTAGCACGATGAGCGTTTCAGCCAAGTGCACCATTTCCTGAATCGGAAGCGACGCAATCACACGCTTCATCGGATGATAATGCACAGCCATCATCTTGTTAAGCCAATCGTCCGAGAACGTAGTCGCCGATGCCGCAAGCGTTTGATCAAAATCAGCCGGAAGCGCATTGATGTTCTCTCCCTGCAGCACGGTCGTCACCAACTGCTTTGCGCTTTGCTGATAGGCACGCTGAACCTCGGAGTATGTGTCCAGACCAACTCCGGTCGTAAACGTATCGATGGACGAGGTCATTGCAAACTGAAAAATTCCTGAAGGCTCAGTGTGACTGATCTCGCAAGAGTTGGTGTCATCCTTCGTGTACAAGAAGTCATTTTTCAAGAAGCCGTGCACTTCAAACTTGATCACCACTGGAAAATACTGGTCGTCACCAAAACCGGAAAAAACGATGCCGGTTTGGGGTAAGACGCTGTCATAGCACTTGAACAGGTAGTTGCAGGCCAGCTCTGCCAAGCCATCAATCGCGACAACATCCGCAAGCCCCTCCGAACCCAGGTACTGTAGAAAGGGCGCATAGTTCTCCAGCTTCCCATGCACCTCAACGACTACATCATCAATCGCGCCGTCAGTAACACAAGTATGCATTGGTCGTTGCGCCAGCCCAGCAGAAATACGTCCGGCATAGCTCTGCCATGCTGCCTGCCGCTCTTGCAGGGACTCGCCAACATCATCAATCTTTGGATCAGCTTCCCGAGCCCATTTAATCAGGTCTAAAGCAATCCTAAGCGTCCGCTCAAGGAGCTTGAAGTCCAAATCCGCCTGAGGGAAAAAGAACGTTGCACGTTGAACAAATTCAAAAAATTCAGCGGCGTAACCATGCAGTGACCCGTGTTTAGTAGACCCCAGCTTATCGCGGAAGTTCTTAATGATAATTTCCCAAGGCACGCCATCAAGGGTGGCAGTGCCATAAATCATTACGCCCACTGGTTCAAAACGAGAGAGCTGAAAAATCTTATTGCCACCTTTGGAGTATCTTTCACTTCCATTACCGCTTGTGGTAGTCACAGCGCTGTCCGCTGCAATGACCACCGCATATTTGTTCATGACTGATACTTCGCAAGTCATAAGTCACCCACGGATAATAAAGTTGCTTCGATACTATCATTCAACTTTACCAAGAGTCACGCGAGTGTGGTGCAACGACAACCAAATTGAGCAACTTTCCAGAGGTACGGAACGGCTGGCATCGTCGCTGGCCGGGACAAACCGGCCAAAACGCTCTTGCATGCCACCGTGAGGCAAAAAGGGTTCCGCTCCGCTCCAGCCCTCGCGGGCCTCAAATCACCCTTTTTAAGGTGCGCTAACTTTAGCTGTCAGCAGAAACTATTGCACGCGTTAGCGCGTACCTCTCACATAACAGAAAGAAATCCAAAAATGAAAACGGCCGCTTCTCAGAGAGCGAGAGCGACCGTTGAATACTGTAGAGATATAGTCCAGGGTCCAGTACAAATTAACCGGCGATGACTAATCAAATGCATCAATTGCATCTAACAATAAATGCACTTCAGTGTAAGGATTTAGAAGATACGGCTCAAGCATGTTTGCTTGAGCGGCAGCTTCAGTTTGCATGTTCATATCTTTGGCATTCATTCTTGCAATACCAATATTTCCAGCAATCAAGTCAAATATTTTCTTCTCGCCCTTATCATATTTTTGAATTCCGATCTTCGTTAGCTCTCCTTTGAGGGAGCTACTAGCCATCAGATCAGTATAACTAGCGTAAGGCGCAGAATTCCGAACAAAATGCAAAAGTATCCACAACTCGAAACACACATTCGAAATTGCAACATTTATACCGTGCCGCTTTGCCAGGCGCATAGCTTTTTCATGCAGCTCGTTCGAATACTTCGCAATGGATTCTCTGTCATACACTACCCAAAATACATCATCGGCTGGGCAATTTTTTCGATTTTTATGAGCTACTGCCTCTTCAACCAACTGAACGGGCGTGTTTTTCCTCGTTTCCTCCAATACGATTAACTCTCTACGACGATCTCCATCATAAAACTTAGTTAAGTATTTTTTTATGTAGGTCGGTTCAGTTTTCTCACCTTCGCAATAAATATGCATCTGTGGAAGTACCTTGCGCTCAGGTCTAAATAGCTTTTTAGGCATTAAGAAGCCTCCGGAGCGTGAGTGTCGATATCAAGAACCATACTGTTTTCACGAAGCAAGCGAGAAATCGCTCCATAGTTGACTGATGGTAAAGCTCCAAATCGACCATCGTCATACCAGTCTGCGAATGGGCTAGTTGATTTTAGGACATTTTTATCATATTCATTGAGACTGTAAATCTCACTTTGCCCTTCATGCTTCTCAACAAACCATATTTGATCTCGCCTCATAATTTTTGGCGACATCAAATTAAAGCTGTGAGTAGAAAAGATCAATTGAGAATTATTGACGTTAACTTCAGGATCGTTAAACAGTTTAATTATTAGCTCTGCAATATGAGGATGATAGCTCGCATCGATTTCATCAACAATTAGAACAGCACCATTTTGAAACGCTTTTAACAAAAAAGGCAGCATTGTGAAAAGCTTCTGGGTACCCATCGACTCTTCGCTACGCTTAAATTTCTTGATAGCGCCGTCTTCCATCTTATGACCAAAAAGATAATCTTTCTTGGTCCTTGCAATAATTCTATCTCTGAGATGCTTAGGGAAATTTTCTGGAAGTAAATCCGTCGGTATTGGATCCCCATCCTTTTGTTCAATCTCATTAATTCCGGTATCAACGTTGCAAAGAAAATCTGAGGCCAATCGCAAAACGCGTGGATCTTCATACAAAGGACCAAAAGCGTCCTCCATACTTCCATGGAACATAAAATTGCTCCATATATAATCATATACTGAGCGCATAACTTCCGATGAACCTGCACTATTACCAGCCTTTGCTAAGTAAGAGTTGTTTTTAAAGAAAGGTATTTTTCGTGATTTGGCTTTATACAGCCCGCCAAAATACATATCATTCCAGTCGGAATGAGGTTCTCGTTTGAACAAAATTGCCTTAGTACGAGATGGAAAGAACTCCAATACCTCATCCAGAATCTCAAACTCATTAAATGATACCGAATAACGATAACGCTTCTTATCCGTATTAATAAATTCCAAAGAAAATCTAACTGGGGCATCTAAGGTATCCACAGACAAGAGATATGGCTCATAGCAACGAATTTTTTCTCCATCTTTCAGATCGCCACTATTACAGGCGACATATCTCAGTGCGCTAAAAGCACGTAAGAAATTCGACTTACCAGAAGCATTGGCACCGTAGATAGCCGCACTTCTAAGAATCCCTATTTTGTCCTTAGCAGGAAAGACAACATTGTCCGCCAAGTGTTGCTTAGGGTTCTCCACGTACATGCTGAACACTTGCTCGTTCTTAATCGAGCGAAAGTTCTCTATAGTGAAATCAATGATCATTGCAGCTCCAAAATCGTCTCTAAACGTCGTTTTCGGCTTTTTCCACCGAAAATCAAACCTTAACACTAAATTCATCGTCCTGTAAGTACCGACATGAGGATGGAAGCATTCTGTTCAAGTTATCTGCGGTACATCAAGGATCGCTCAGCTGCTATCAAGAGCAGAGGGTAGCAGCAGAGCCAGCGCGAGTCCCGACGGCAAGCAAGGCCAAGTTGTCGATAGTGACTCTGATGAAATAGAATTTTTGCACGCAGGCAACCAAGTTCTGCGGCATCGGATGCGCCAGGTAAAGTAGCAACTTTAGTTACGTGGCGTCTCGATCTTCGTATGGTGCCTTGATTAACCCAACTACCCAGAAGGCCACAATGATTCTTTTCACCGCAATGAGCATACTGATTGTTATTTACATAACATGGACATCGATAAATGGATGGGCCTATCGCAGGCCTTGGAGGCTCCTTGTCAGCGGTCTAGTAGTAGCTGGATTTGCCACCATGATCAAATCGCTCCCTGCGGTTTGGAAGACCGTCGCTAAATCCCCTCGGTTTGCTGCTGAACTTGATTTCGCTGCCGCATTAGTGGACCCGACTCTGATCGGGTTGGCAGGAGGATTAATAGCAGCAGCCGTCATGCTCAAAGTTCAAATCCTCCACGCAACAGAGCTGCGCAGCGCAAAGCAGAATCTAGCACGCTCTATTGAAGCAATGCAGGAGGTTGAGCGCGCAGACGACGATCTCAAACTGGTTGCCGCCTCACTCCCTCATGAAGATTTTTGGAACCGGCTTAAACATATTAAGGAAATGCGAATGGACGCCCTTATGGATCACTACGACGCTAAGGTAGAACTGAAGAAGATGAAGGTGCCAGGTCTACCAGGCGACGATGAGACATAAGCGTGTAAAGTAGGCTTGCGAGCGGCGCCTAGGATTCAGCTTTCGCCTCCGTGAGAGCGTAAGTCTGGGCCCCAACCTGCGTCCTTAGCTTGCTTTAGTTGAGCAAGATCGTCCAGATCGCTTTGTAGCTAACGAAGTAGTAGCTTCGGAACCAGTATGGTCGCTCGACCAGGTGACGGCCGCGCACCCATCCTCCTAAGTCTGGCGTCCAGGTCATCTCGCATTGTTGACGTATTGTACATTGTCTCTACACTAAGCTCAGATGATCGACACTGCAAATTGTGCACCCCGAATACTGTATTTAAACACAGCCAACCACGAAATCAACTACCACTATTACTAGCCGTGGTGAGACGACATCATCAATGACCGGTTATGCGCCCGAGTTTAGCTCACTAAACCCTAAAACCTAACTCATAGCGGACAAACGAAAACCGCCAGTCACCGCGCCGGTCAACCTAGCATCTAATGTGGAGCGCTAGAGATTTATCAAGCGAGGAAGTGGGTTTCTCGCCACTCATGGTCGGCTGGCATCGTCGCTGGCCGGGCCGACCGGCCAAAACGCTCCTGCATGCCACCGTGAAACAAAAAGGGTTCCGCTTCGCTCCAGCCCTATCGGGCCTCAAATCGCCCTTTTTTTTGTACGCACGCTTCAAGGAAGCAAGCAGAAACGCAGTCTTCGGCACTGCCGCAACTAGCCTTGCAACCAGGTCAGACATTTATTAAAAGTTTTGAATCGTTATAAATCAATGGCTTAGAAAAATGTCAAACACTGCAGATGACCAATTCCAATGAAATCCTCTTCAGCATCTGCCATTCTGATCAGTCATATCCAAAGTCGTAGAAATTTAGCGATTGCCTGTCCAAAGACTATAAATGGCTGAAAATAAATAATTGGAGCCTCCTTCGCCGCGACTGAAACTTCGTGCAAAACGCTTTTCAACAAGTTATTCATACTATGCTCCAACTCGATCAATAGGCTATCACGGTCCAACTCTTGAAACTTGCAGCACTAAGAGTATTTCTGTACGAGAATCATTCATAGTTGAATTTCTCATGAAACCGGGTAAGAACCTCAATCCCGAAATTTGATCGCCATGTTTATCTTGCGTCAGGCCGCCGAGTACAATGATTTCTCCATCGTTTGCGCTTACTGTCGTTGAAAGCGAGCGTTCGCTTAATGTCGGTGAGCCGTTAACACCCGTCTCCGTAGCGGCAAAATCACTAATCTCCTGACTAACAGCAAGCTCTACACCAGACTCACGGACTGTAGGAGTTAAGGTCAAAATTACACCAGATGATCGATAGTCAATAGACTGAATCGGAGCAGCACTGCCTTGGACATAAGAAATCGCACCCAATGTGGGAACGCTCTGCCCCACTTTCAGTTTTGCCTGAGTACCAGACTGAACACGAACGGTAGGCGTGCTTACAGCGTGAAAACGAGAGTCGCCGGCTAATGCCGAATAGGCGGCATCAAGCCCTGCGACCTTGATGCTGGCAGCGCCATCAGATTGGCTTTTCACTGAGCCAAGCGCGCCTCCTATTCGCCCGCCAAGTATCGAAAGTGCTAGCGAGACTGCACTGCTATCCGACTTGCTTGTAGTGACCTCATAGACCATACCTCTGACTAGAACACTCCCAATAGGCACATCAACCATCACTAAAAATTTTCGCAGCCGTTCCACCTCCGCCCGAGTGCCAGAATAAACTATCGTATCCACAGCTTTCCTATCAACCAATGCTGCAGCCGATGCCGGAGGAACGGTACCAAGTTGAACCTTATCTGTAGCAATCGCAGCGATCGCCTTCTTTGATGTGAACGAGCCACGGAAAAGCGGCGCCAGTAGATCCGTTAGGTAAGCTGCGTCTCGAAATTTTGTTCGGTACACAAAGAGCTGTAAATCCGCTAGCTCGTCTTCAACTAAAGCCTTACGAAAAACATAGTCCACTCCATTCCTCTTCTCGACCGTTAAGCCCAGGCTCTGCAAAAATTCCAATACAAAGGGACGCGCTTCGCCATACGATGAATCATATCGAAACGAAACAATTCGTTGATCGACGAGCACATCAGGATCTATTACGTACGGGCCACTGAGAGCTTCCGAAAAAATTACAGAAACCGCTTGTGCAACATTTACTGATCGTAAGTTGAAACTAAAAGGCACCGCGACGGAGGCCATATGTGCGGCATTCGCGGAAATAACCCAACTCATGATCACCAATAAAAAAACTCGCCTCATTTTTTCACACCAGACGGAGACAACAGCCCGGCAGGCACGCTACCAGAGAATGCAGAGAGGCGACTATTATCAAGCTGCCCAGTTTGATACATACCATCTCCGAAGAAAAACACCGGCGATTCCAAACGAATCGCACCTGATGCGTTCGTCAAAACAATCCATTGCTTTCCTCTGGCAAGAAAACTACCTGCGATACGCCAAACATCGCTTTGAGGCATGCCGGACATAGAGCGCGTATCGCCGAGTGGCGCCGAAACGGATGTAACGTTCGTTCGACCAGCGTCCTTAACCGACGCCGCTACAGTGTTGGGAACTGGATGGAAAAATCGGTAAATCGTTCTGATGCCCCAGACACCTACAAGAATAATCAGCAGTGCACCAACCAATATTTTTTTGTTCGAAAAAATATTTTGCCGTGAGTCGACATTCACAATCTTGCCATCAGCACCGCCGCCAAACGATGAATATAGCGGGAAAATCTCCGATTTATATCGACGCACCCAAGATCCCGCAACCGTTGATTGAACTTGCTTAGAGCCTTCATACATGGTGAGGCTGTATGTTCCGGGCATACCTAATAGCGTCTTCTTATGAGTACGAAAAGAAAAAGCTACAACGTCCCTGAGTGAACGGTGCAGAGTTCCCATTGCTTGAATCATCAAAACAAGATCGCAACAAACATTCGTCTGTGGGTGAGTAAAATGACGGTGTTCCAAAAAGAAACTCGTATGGCTCTTCAAAATTTTTACACCCGAAGCTGGCCAAAATCGCCAGGCCTCATCAATCACAACCAAATCGCCTGGCTGCACTGTGGTATCTAGCACTTCACCGTGTAAATCATCATAATGCGGAAAAAATTTAACATCGAATACCTGTGCATTGGTTACGTGAATTACAGAGCCCAAACTGCTTTTCGCTAATTGACGCGACTCCGAAATATGTTGATGTATCCTGTCCTCATTAATACCGTCAACATTAGTAATAACACGCCGGCCTTTAGCGATAGCCTCCAAAATGACCATGGAAACTACCTCATAGCTCTTCCCTGAGCCCATCAGGCCCGTATAGACGTTTATCGGCATAAAAACCTGTGTTTGACGCCAGCAAAAATTTGAGCGAAAAGCTGCATCTCGATACCCCAAAACACCAAGAGCGCAATACTTATTACCAAAAAGGCATGCCAACGATAAAGATTGAAAAAGTCGGTTAGAACGCTGTGCTCAATGAAATATCGCCTTTCATATATCCTCGCTAATCCTGATACGCCGAAGCTTACGCACCAAGCGATAAAAAAAATCAAAGAAAAAGTGTTGAAACAAGACATGTTGAAAAATGAAATATTCATACTCACCCAATCACAGGAATACGACGGATTACGAACCTTGTAACAAAAGCTGACAAGATTGTGGGCAGTCCAGCACCAACATTGAAAATATCAAGGAAGTACCAGACCGCAGAAGGGATGCCAGCCATAGTGCTATTTAAGATTGATGCATCCGGAAGTAGCGGCGTGAGGGCACTAATAAACTCAGTTGTAACGAAGAACAGCGCAAAGAAAACTACAAATTTAATGAGCACGGATCTCAGTAAAAAACTGAGCATGGTCCATAGCGCTGATGTAAAAATAGCGAACATAAGACCTACGCGGAGAGAATGATGAACAAAGCGACGCCTACCCAAATTACTGCCATAACGGCAGACATCGTTGGCCGCACTGGCTCCAACAATGTGCAGTGCGCCTCGATCGTCTGCTGACTACCGAAAAAAGAAAAGGCAGGTGTCGGGCAAACCGCACTATGGGATGGCACAGAAAAATTTTTCAAGGTAGGCATCAACCCAATAATTGGTGCCAATATCATTACGGCAGTCGGTGTCGACTCCAACCCTGGAGCAGAAACGCCAGGATTAGGTCCCAAATCGACCGACACATTGACCGTGGCAGTTCCACCGGCAGTTACAGGAACCGTCGTCGATGTTGAAGGCGCTGTTGAAATACCTGCTCCAGTCGAAGGAGACAGCGCTACATTTGCGCCGGGCAAAGTGTACGTTGCTGCGACATTTGAAGCTGTAACGCCGGCGGGTGCTGACGTCTCTTGGATCAGGTCTCCAACGGTAGGCCACGAGGAAGAAGTCGCCTGAACAGCCGCCACTTCCTCAACTGTGATTGGCGCTGTATACGGAGTACCGGCATAACCAGGCGATGAGGCCGCAGCTGACCATGCATTGTTCACTATCGATGCAACGACAGAAGGACTCACCGGCTTGGCTGCATCTATACTAGAAATCGATGAAACAGCATCGTGTAACGACAAAGTTTTCGGAGCCGTGCCGTTTGTAATCAACCTACTTTCTATTTTCTGCGGCTCACCGTCCTTACCACCGCAGTACACCGACCCCGTACAAATAAACGTACAAGAGCCTACCTTCGATGAAGAACCTGGGCCCTCGCAAGTAACGGCGTAGTTGGGCGCATTATCTACGCCTACCCAGCTTGCTCGAATCGCTGCAAGACAATTTGCCGAGAGAATTTCGGGAGAGGCCCCGCCAGACCCTTTAGGACAATTGTCGTTGTAGTAGTAAGCGGTACCCGTTACTCCGGGAATAGTTACGGTCGAGTTAGCGTTAAAAAGCCAATTCAGAACCCCATCAGATGCCAAGCTAACCGTTTGACCTACTCCTGCAAATAAACCGGCAATGGCGATCCAAGATGTCGCCGATACTCCTGGCAAAGAAGCATTAGCGCTTGTAACTGCAGCATTGGTAAGGTTCGCGCTCACGGGAGTGATCGTATTTACGAGTACTGAACTATTTGCCGCCACGGCACCTGACGCGACCACTCGAGCTTCGAACACTGACAAAATGGATTGTTGCATTGTCGATGCAGGAGAAGGCTGAGCAGATAACCTTAAACTAGCGACGACCAAAAGAATCCCAAAAGATAGACGTTTCATCGTTAGCTCTTAAGTCCCTCAATCACAGCCCACGCAGACACCAGCGCCCACAAAAAAACAGCGAAGTACCAGAGATCATTTGTAATCATAAATTTTTCTATATCGCATTTAACAGAGACGCCAGTCAATTACGATGGCGACGATAATTCCTGTCTTTCCACTCACGGTAGGAGCGGTTTTTCTTTTCTCGTTCAAACCGTCTTTGAAAAGCGATCTCTTGCAACTTAGTTTGATGTGCTGCGTGCCGGTCCATCAAGAACTGACGCAATACAACGCCAACACTCGTCTGCGCAATGATCGCCACCGCCAAAGCAGCCCCAATTGCAATAACAAGACCGATCTCAGCGTTCATGACAATATGCTTGAGCAACGGTGAAAAATCGATTGCGGCCATAATTCTCCCTGCGTAATCAGGGAAGGAAACTATCCTCCCCTGCAACTATTAAACGGACTTAGCCACGCAGCATGCTCAAGCCCATACGCACGCCTTTAATCGCAACATAAATGCCAGCAAGCGAGCCGCCAATTGCCAGCACAACGGTAGATACGCCGCTGAAATCGACCTGACTGGACAGCTGCGTATAATCGACAGCAGTGGCAGCCGATGCCGTCAAAGAGAAGCCGGCGATGAACGCACCGATAACTGCACGTTGGATATTTTTCATAAGACCTCCATAAATAAACTCGGGAACCGCCGAGCCGGAATCGCTACCTGCGAATCACTGAAAGAACCGATCCGACAGACTTGCTGACGAAATACAGCCCCAATACAAAACAAAAAACACTTCCCCAGATTGCCGACACAACGCCGTAATCCAATGGCGTGATAGCCAAATCAAAATACGACTGTTGTGTCGGATCAATGATGTAGCCACTAACGAACTGCAACGTTCCAGACACTCCGTCAGTACCCGTACAACTGACAACCGTGCCATTCACTGACACAGGAGGTCCAAGCCGCGAAGCAGAACAAGTGACCAAATCTCGAACCGCGCCTGTACCCATCTGCTGCGCCTCACAAAAAATAGCTAGTCTGAAGATTCGCCAACACGCTCTGAGCACTGCAACACTTGAGTCACAAAAAAACCTTCGTGACAGTTTGTAACAGCGGTATCAAAAGCCTCTGAGTAAAAATCAAAGCGGCCGGCTTCATGCAGCCATTGCGTGAACCCAACATCACCTTCAACGGGCATAAGAAATAGGGCGGACTCTTTGTCTTGAACTACGAATTTAAATTCCGACTTAAGCGCCGACATTCTTGCCACCAAGAGCGCCGGCCTTGACCCCATCGACCGGTTTCAGCGAATGAATGATCGTCTTCTGAGTCTTGCCGTTAGTGACGATCTCCATTTCGGCTAAAGCCATGAAAGGAAGCGCACCGGCAAGGTGCTTGTATTTCTGGTACTCATCCGCTTTTCCAAGACCATATTCAGCACAAGCTGTTCCCATTGCAGTGTCTTTGCTGGCGTCAAGTTCAGTTTCAACGTAAACCTTAGTGCTATCGAATTCCGTGCCGTTGTCCATCTTTCCCTTGCTGAACTTCATGCCGGTAACTTTGATGGTGGAGGTAAATTTCATGATGTCGATCCTATTAAAAATGGCCTACGCAAAACCGTTTTCCCCATTGAGGCCAAAACATGGGACGGTAGTTATAAATTTCATCCAGGAGGGCACATACGGATCAACAGGCTTCTGCTTATGCAATGGCAATGGACCGGATGTAGAATCACTTGTCAGTGGTTTCATTCGCTTTGGCCAGTAGTCATCCGCTTCACTGCAAATCAGATCGAGCGCTTTTTTATCGCCCCAAAGTTCACGGAAAACCCGGATGTATTTACCAAACTGATGTTTAGTAACTTCAATGCAGGCATCTACGGTAATTTGAGCTGTCTTGCGTTTCACCTCCATGCGTAGAGGCGTGTCTACTTGAACAAACTCAGCAAAACACGGATATGCTCCGCAAAAATACTGCGATGGAGACAGCAAGACCTCGAAGGGAATGAGCATGCTGGTGTTCTTGAATTCAACTTCACATCGGCACCACAAACTCTCTTTATCCCCCTCCTTTTTCCCCTTCTCATAAAAGCGGCAAAACTTGCTAGAGGTTCGTTGGCCAATGTTGAGCGTGCGTCCCTTACCACTTGGACGCTTCCAGTTACCTACATGTTGGATTTCAGGGGGACGACCACCCTCTTTAAAACTGAAACCATTCATGTCCCACTGCGAATCTGCCCAATCGACAGATAAATAAGCACCGTCGAAATCATCATGCGCAAGATCAATGCGCGAAATGGATGGGCGAATAGCCACTTTCGTAAGGAAGTCAAACAAGCGTCGTTCCCAACCAAACAGAGCGTTCTGGCACCCTTGTCCAGTGAGAGTCACCAGCATGGTTGAGCGCTGCCCACCAAAACACACAAAACCCATACCATCGCCAAGCACCCACGAGTCCCGGTAGAAGTTCATACCTCGATCACGCTTCAATGTGATACCGAAGCCAAAAATCTTCTCAAGCTGGCGGCTCGCTTCCTCAATGATCTGTTCATCCGTCACAAGAGTCTGACGAGCGGTTTTGAAAAACGTGTCTTCCAGAACCGAGAAATTTACCCAGTCAATGATGCAAATCTCTCCCTGCACAGGAAAGCGTCGCATGAGGGTTTTCGTTTTACCGGAGTCGGTCATGACAATCGAGACTTCCCCGATATGCTCTTCCGAAATCGCAGACCAGCTTTCCGCCGTTTTAGCAAAGTCTGGGCCTACTAGGTTTAACCCCATTTTATTAATGGGGGTGTCTTGAGCTTCGCTTACATGCGCAAAACGCGGCACTAACTCATTTTTTTCGGCATCGACGCCGGTGCGTTCCGGCAGCGCTGACGCGCTGGCGGTACTCCCGGCGTCGATTACCGAAGTGGAAGAAGTCGGATTCCGCTCACCACGACATTGAGTCGATCTACCAACGGCGGCAGCGTAAGCTTCAGAGGCTGCATTGAGAGCTCGGCCAAGAATTATTCGTGGTGCTGGCTTCATACCGCCACCCGCAATTCTGTCTTGCGTGGGCGTCCACGTTTTCTAGCAACGACCAAAAGCACTTCTTTTACTTTGGGCGAACTCGGCTCCACACAACCGGCGAGCCATGCCCGCACGTCCTCTAACCGCCAAAGTAGTCTCTTCGTGCCTGGCAGCCGACAGATAGGCGGCAATGCCGCTGGATTGCGAGAAGCATCACTGCGAATGCTGGCTGGCGACTTATGAATCAGCCTTGCCAACTCTTCAACAGCCAGTATTTGAATTTCCGCATTGTGCATTTAAGTCTCTTTACTGTGATATAAGTTCACGATGAGAGAACAATAAAACACAAAAATACACTGTGTCAAGCATAAATTTGCCAGCATCGTGCTTTTAGATCACACTGTAGTAACTTAAAAACACAGTAATTGGGGATGGACATGTCGACGCTCAGCGAACGCCTTCTGGAAATTGTTAAGAAAACAACAAATGAATATCGCCGATTTAAGGAGCTAGAACTAGCTACAGGTGTGCAGGGGGACACATGGAAAAGCTGGTTTCATGGACGCCAACGGCCAACGGCGGAAATGATTGAAATGGCATGCAAGACCTGGCCGAAATATGCATTTTGGCTTACCACTGGTATTGACGATTTTGAACATGGGCATACTCGTGTGTTCAGTGCCAATTCATCTACACCTAGAGAACGCACAACTGCACAAGAACTTTTCCAAAAAGAAATCGAGTACGCAAAGTGGCGCGCACAAAATCCATCAGCGACACAAGACGCCGAAACCGAAAAAATAGATCAGCATTACCTAGCCGAAATCTGGAGACTCACTCAACTCAGAGTTGACCAGCAAAGAGCGATCGAAAAATTGGAAGAAAATACCGATCTGGCTAGCTATCTAGCTGCCAAGAAAAATGGCAAGGATTTTTGATACAAGTCAAAAATATTGCAGTGGCTCAATAAATGAAACTGTAGAAAAGTTACTTGGGAAGCGGTGAACGCACTAATTGGGAAATCGCAACGTGCGGCTGCGAAGAGACAAACTACTGAAATGAAGTTGGCACATTTTTGGCACAGTCAATGTGCCAAATCATGCGAAAAAATGCTCACATGTGCATAACATCGCACTAGATAAGCTATTGAATTTATAGAGGAATTATGGTGCGGCTGGCGGGGATCGAACCCACGACCCTTGGCTTCGGAGGCCAGCCGTCTATTAGGAAAAAGTGGCTTAGTTCGCCGTAACTCCTTGAGTTTTCATCATATTCCAAAGTTGGGGCTTGGGCAAGTTGAGGAAGTAATGGGAAGAAAATCGGTGATTTTCTTTCCCAAAACTTTCCCAAGAATTTGACCGTCTAAGCCACGTTGGCCCCTCATTCGCATGACGTGCTTTCTGTAGGAACCATCGTTAGCAAACGACTTCGTTTAGCTGTCCCGACGTTTTGTACGACAAAATTGGGCATCTGCACGAGATTTCTGGATGCGATGTGCAACTGTAGATTGATTGCTCGACGCCA
>Ga0187843_10001346_pt1 | contig 15661 bp, 11 predicted proteins | sample SpaLakP09_SKY_43_FD_134516 | JGI IMG/M metagenome (GOLD analysis project Ga0187843, IMG submission 134516) | Oligotrophic lake water microbial communities from Sparkling Lake, Wisconsin, USA - SP09_SKY_43 | ecosystem: Environmental > Aquatic > Freshwater > Lake | place: USA: Sparkling Lake...
CATCGCCCAGCCGCCGTTCTTTGCAGACTTCACGATGGAGCCCAAGACGCTGGTGTCTGGCGTGAAGGGCGCCAAGGTCATGGCGCTGTTCGGCGACTCGATCACCACCGACCACATCAGCCCTGCGGGCTCGTTCAAGGAGACCACGCCTGCCGGCAAGTTCCTCATCGCCAACGGTGTGCAGAAGGCTGACTTCAACTCCTACGGCGCGCGCCGCGGCAACCACGACGTGATGATGCGCGGCACCTTCGCCAACGTGCGCGTGAAGAACCTGATGCTGCCCGCCGGCGCCGACGGCTCGCGCCCCGAAGGCGGCTACACGCTGAAGAACGGCGAGCAGACCACCATCTACGACGCCGCCATGGCCTACATCGCCGAGGGCACGCCCACCGTCATCTTTGCCGGTGAGGAGTACGGCACCGGCTCAAGCCGCGACTGGGCTGCGAAGGGCACACAGCTGCTGGGCATCAAGGCCGTCATCGCCGAGAGCTTCGAGCGCATCCACCGCAGCAACCTCATCGGCATGGGCGTGCTGCCGCTGCAATTCAAGACGGGCTCCAGCTGGGAGAGCCTGGGCCTGCGGGGCGCGGAGACGATAGACATCACGCTGGCCGACGAGATCAAGCCGCAGGACGACGCGGTGATGACCATCACCCGCCCGGACGGCACGCAGGTCGCCGTGACGCTGACACTGCGCATCGACACGGCCATCGAGGTGGACTACTACTTCCACGGCGGCATCCTGCCGTTCGTGCTGCGACAACTGCTGGCGGCCTGAGTTTGAAATTGCGGGCCGAGCGCCGGGCCGCTCCCAAGCCGGCCCGCCTGTGGCGATATGCGTGCGGTTCGACGCCACACGCATCGCCGTCCCCTCGGGGGACCGATCAGGCCCGCTCGCGTTCAGCGGAGGCGGGACTGGGCGAGGGGCGTCATTTCCCAGGGCTAGACCTGCTGCGCAGCATCGCCATCGTCTGGGTGATGCTGTTCCATTCCTTCCTCGTCGGCGGTCTGGGGCCGGACTTTGCTTGGCTGTCCCGTTTCGGCTGGGCGGGCGTGGACATCTTCTTCGTGCTCAGCGGCTTCCTGATCGGCTCGCAACTGCTGCGCACTCTGCAGCGCGGCGAGCGGCTGTCGCTGCGTGACTTCTACTGGCGCCGCGCCTGGCGCATCCTGCCGGCCTTTGCCACCGTGCTGGCGGTCTATGTGGCCTTCCCCATGCTGCGCGAGGCGCCTGGGCTGGAGGTGTGGTGGCAGTTCGCCACCTTTACGCTGAACCTGCTCGTCGACTACACGCACAACCAGGCGTTCTCGCATGCCTGGTCGCTGTGTGTGGAGGAGCACTTCTACCTGCTCTTCCCGCTGGTGGCGTGGTGGTTCACGCGTCGACCATCGGCGGCGCGCTTCATCGCGCTGTGCCTGAGTCTCGTGGCACTCGGCATCGCGTTGCGCACCGGCGTCTGGCTGCACAACGACGCTGCACAGCCACAACGCAACTGGTACATCGAAGATATCTACTACCCGACCTGGATGCGCCTGGACGGCCTGCTGATGGGCGTCGTGCTGGCCGCGCTGAACGTCTACCGGCCGGCGCTGTGGGCGCGCCTGCAGGCGCGCTCGACCTGGCTGCTGCTGGGAGGCCTGGCTGCGGCGGGCCTGGCCTTGTGGCTGTTCCGCAACCGCACGGGACTCCTGGCCAATGCCGTCGGCTGGCCGCTGCTGTCGTTCGGGTTCGGGCTGCTGGTGCTGTCGGCCACCGCGCCGCGCGGCTGGCTGGGGCGTTGGGCGGTGCCGGGCGCGGGCTGGGTGGCGGCCACGTCGTACAGCCTGTACCTGAGCCACAAGCTCGCCATGCAAGCGGTGCACGAATGGCTGACGCCAGCGCTGCCATTGCAGGGGCTGGTGCTGTTTGCGGTTTACGGGGTGGCCATCGCGCTGGTCGGCGCGGCGCTGCACTACGTTGTCGAGCGCCCCTGCCTGCGGCTGCGGGACACGCTGACGCCCGCTGTCAGCCCAGGCCGACAAGCTCGACGGGCGGCTGGCTGACAGACGCGCGCCGCGCGCGCAGCTACGGTCCTCGCATGCCCGCCGAGACCCGCTGCGATGACCTGCAATGAACGCCTGACTGTCTCCTTGTCGCAGCGGTGGTTTGCCGCCATCCTGCCCGCAGGCTGAGCATGGGCCACGGCGGGGCCGACCTGCTCACGGCCGCCATCGCGGCGCTGGTGCTGGTCGCCATCGCCGGCGCGCTGTACACGCACCGCTTCGGCCTGTCGCACCTGCTGGTGTTCCTGGTGGTGGGCATGCTGGCCGGGGTGGACGGGCCGCTGGGCCTGCCCTTCGACAACTACGCGCTGGCCGTGCATGTGGGCAACCTCGCGCTGGCTTTGATCCTGTTCGACGGCGGCCTGCGCACACGCTGGGCCCAGGTGCGCGACGGCATGCTCCCTGCCGGCCTGCTGGCCACCGTCGGCGTGGCCGCCACCGCCTGCCTCGTCGCCACGCTCGCCCACCTGGTGCTGGACGTGCCTTGGGCCCAGGGCCTGCTGCTTGGTGCCGCCGTGTCGTCGACCGACGCGGCCGCTGTGTTCGCGCGGTTCAGCGCCAGCAAGTTGAAGCTGGACCAGCGCCTGACAGCGACCATCGAGGTCGAGTCGGGCATGAACGATCCGGTGGCGATGGTGCTCACCGTGGGCCTCATCGCCTGGTTGGGCTCACACGGCGCAGATCCCGGCACAGGCGGCGAGGCGGCGTCGGGCTTGGCCGTGCTCGCGCCGCTGCTGGGCCAGCAGCTCGGCCTGGGGGTGCTGGCCGGCGCGGGCGGCGGCTTGCTGATTTCGGCCTGGCTGCGTCGCCTGCCCATGGCGGACGACCACGACGGCCTGGCCTCTCTGCTGATGTTGGCCGTCGGCATGCTGCTGTTCGCCGCCACCAACCGCTTTGGTGGCTCGGGCTTCCTGGCCGTCTACCTCGCCGGGCTGCTGGTGCGCCACCGCAGCGAACGCGTCACGGTGATGAGCCTGCCGGGGCTGAACGGCTACACATGGCTGGCCCAGGCCGTGCTCTTTCTATTGCTCGGGCTGCTGGTCACCCCCCACGAGGTCTGGCAGCTCGCCGGGCCGGGCCTGATCGTGGCGGCCGGGCTGATGCTGCTGGCACGGCCGGCGGCCGTCGTGCTGTGCCTGGCGCCCCTGGGCTTCGACTGGCGTTCGCAGTGTTTTGTGGCGTGGTCAGGGCTGCGCGGCGGTGTGCCCATCGTGCTGGCGGCCTACCCGGTGCTGGCGGGCATTCCCGGTGCGTGGCAGCTGTTCGACGTGGCCTTCCTGGTGGTGCTGCTCTCGCTGCTGATCCAGGGGCCGACGCTGGCGCCACTGGCGCGGGCGCTGCGTCTGAACCGGCCTTAGAAGATGGGGATCAGATGCGGCCGACCGGCCACCATCGTCACCACGCGGCGCGGCAGCCACAGCAGCGGCGTGGTGCCGCTGCGCAAGGCCCGTGCGACAGCGGCGCGAGCGGCGTGAAGCAGTGCGGTCAGGCTGGGTCGTTCTCCCTGGCATTGCGAGCGCGAAATGACGAGAGCGAGATCGAGACTGGTGAATCCGCCGGCATCGGCGGCCTCGACTTCCAGGCGGGCATTGACGACGACGGTGGAGGGCGTGCTCAGGCGCAAGTCAAGGTCGGCGTCGACGATGTCATCAGGGGCCACCGGCAGGTTTTGCAGCGGCAGCAGGAAGCAGGAGGGTGTCTTGGGCATGGCCGCTGATGATGCAAGACCGATGTGACACCCGCCACCGGGCGCGTCGCCACATCGATGTAGGACGACGGCGCTTCCTGCGGCGGCTGCCGCTGCGACGAGGATTCGCGGGAAGCCTTGCAGCCTCGCCTCAGGCGCCCGGTTGAACCGGCACGCTGATGTCGAACCAGAAGCGGCTGCCCTCGCCGAAGCGGCTCTCCAGCTGGACCTCACCACCCATCATGCGCACCAGCTGCCGGCTGATGGCCAGGCCCAAGCCCGTGCCGCCGACGCGCTGCTCGGCATTGCCCGCCTGCTCGAACGGCTCGAACAGGCGCTCGCTCTGGTCGTCCGCGATGCCCACACCGGTGTCTTCCACCTCGAAGCGCAGCACCACATGACCCGGCAGCGTCTCGACCGACGGCAGCGTCAGCGCCCGCAGCGTCACGCCGCCGACGTGGGTGAACTTCACCGCATTGCCCAGCAGGTTGAGCAGGATCTGGCTCAGCCGCTTGTCATCGGCCAGCACGACGGCGGGCAACGTCGGGTCGAGGTGCAGGTCCAGCGAAATCTGCTTGTCGACCGCCATCACGCGCACGATGTCGGCCACCGCGTTCATGCGCGTGACCAGCTCCACCGGCCCGAGGCGCAGCTCGGCCTTGCCGGCCTCGATGCGCGACAGGTCGAGGATGTCGACGATCAGCGTGAGCAGGTGCTGGCCGCTGCTGTGGATGATGTCCAGGCCGTTGCGCTGCTTGGGCGTGATGCTGTCGTCCATCTTCAGGATCTGGGCATAGCCCATGATGGCGTTCAGCGGCGTGCGCAGCTCGTGGCTCATGCGCGCCAGGAACTGGCTCTTGGCGCCGTTGGCCACCTCGGCGCGCTCCTTGGCGTCGCTGAGTTCCAGCGTGCGGGCGCGCACCAGTTCCTCCAGATGGTCCCGGTGGGCGCCCAGCTCGGTTTCGCGCTCCTGCAGCGCGTCGATCATGCGGTTGAAGGTATGGGCCATGGCCGCGATGTCGCGCGGGCCGCCGGCCGGTGCGCGCGCGTCGACCTCACCGCGCTCGACGCGCTCCATCGCGTCGGACAGGGCCGCCAACGGCCGCGTCAGCCGCAGCGCCAGGTAGCGCATGGACAAAAGGAACAGCGCCGCGAACAGCAGGGCCACGCCGAAGTTGGCGATGAACAGCGAGGCCTGGGTGCGGTGCAGCGCCGCCTTGCTCTGGATGACGCGCACTTGGCCCAGCAGTTGCGCCGGGCGCAGCGTGACGTCGAAGGGCGAGGGCTCGGGCCGCGTCCAGACCGGCGCGGCGAATGTCCAGCTGTCCTCTGTCTCTTCGTCCAGCCAGGGCTCGCTGGCGGCGCGGGCCGGTGGAACGGCCACAGCCTGCGTGTCGCGCCGGGCGCCGAGCGCCAGCAGCAGCCGCCCGTTGATGTCGCGGATCTCGATGCCCGTGACATCAGGGAAGCTCAGCGAAGCGCGCACGGCCTCCTCGGCGTTGTCGGCCGCCGCATAGATCAGCGCCAGCGAGCTGTTGGATGCCAGCGTGCCCGCCACGCGCCCGCCCTGCTCCAGCAGCATGGCGCGCACCTGGCGGCCGCCCTGCCAGGCATTGACGGCAGCCATCAGCAGCGCCAAGCTCAGCCCGCCCAACGCGACGGCCATGCTCAGGTGACGGCGGAACGAGGTCTCGCGCAGCCAGCGCACATAGACACGCAGCAACCAAGGCCGCGGCAGCGGCGCAGGCGGCGGCACATCACCGGGCAGGATGCTGACCGGGGGTTGGCTGTCGAGATGGTGCGTTGACATCAGTTTGATGGGTGGACCAGGTCGAAACTCGGTTGCACGGCCGCGACATCGATGCCTAGATGCGCTGCAGTGCGAACGTTGATGGCCGCCAGGGCCTGGCGCAATGGCATCACCCCGGCCACGGCAGACCTGGGCGCTGCGGCCAGGCGCTGGGCCGACGAGGCCAGCGAGCGGCCCAGTTCGCGGTTGTCGGGGTAGAGCGAGAACAGCGCGCCGCGCCTCACATGGGCGACATGGCTGGAAAACACGGCGATGTTGCGGTTCCAGCCCTCGCGAAGGACCAGCGGGAGCACCGCGTTGTCGTCCACGGTGGTCTGGTCCTGCGGCAGCCAGAGCGCGTCGCGCGCCGGGTCGGCAGCACCGAGGAGATGGGTGTAGGCACGCAAGGCCTCGGCCTGGTCGGTGGCCTCCTGGGCCGCAAGCTCCAGTCCCTCGGCACGCGCCGCGTCACGCGCCAGCTTGGCGAGCCAGGCATTCACGCGCGGGTCGTACACCAGGTGCACGCGGCGCGCGCCGGGCCGCAGGCGCTTCAGGCGGCCCAGCATCAGGGCCGGGTCCGGCGCCAGCGTGTGCACGGGGAAGCTGCGCGCCTCGGCCTCCTGCACCGACACGACGCAGCCCACCATCACCGCCATCTCGCCGGCAAGAGCGCTGGCGATGCGCATGCCGCCGCGGCCCAGGCCGATGAGCACCTGCAGGTCACGCTTGCGGATGTCGTCGGCCACCTGGGCCGGGTTGGCATTGCTGGCCATCGCAAAGCTGGCCACCGAGCCGCCAAGCCTGTCCTCGATGCCTGCAAGGATGCTGGCGAAGACTTGGCGGAAAGGCTCCCCCAGCTCCGGGTAGACGACTGCGAGCGAGCGCCCCGGCTCCGCCGCAAAAGCGCTGCCCCCGGCCAGCGCCACGGCACCGCCCAGGGCCTGTCGCAACAAGGCGCGGCGCGTGGCTTGGGTGGGGCAACCGGGCTCAGTCAAGTGGGGCGTGCGGTGTACAGAGGAGGCCGCAAAGGCCGGGAAGGGTGGCTGGCATTATGCAAAGACGCCGAGCAGGCAACGGTACATGGCCTGCACAGCAACTGCCCTCCCCTAGACCGGCAAGTCGTGCACGATGCCACCCCTGGCCAGACTGGACGCGCCCGCATGCGGTATTCATCGCAAACGCGGCCGGGCGCAGCGAGGCGCATTTTGCGGACGGCTGTACCCCGGCTTGCACGTCGCCCGGGGACAGCCCCATTCGCTCACCTCACCGCGGCAGGCGCCTGATTTGTCCCGCGTGCAGAGTTCACGAAACGGACGACAGGCCCATCGTGCCGGCTCCTCTGGGCACCGGCGCGGCGACAGCACAATAGGCGCCCACCACCACCCAACTCTGAGAAGCCGGCAATGAGACCTTTCTTTGGCTTGGTGATTCTGGGCAGCCTCTGCTGGACGGCTGGGCAACCGGCCGCCTTCGCACAAGGCCCGAGCGAGGAAGAGGAACTTGCGCAGATCTACGGCGACAAGCTGACCGTCAGCATCGCCACGGGTGCACGGCAGACGCTGCGCCGCGCGCCGGCCGTGGCCTCCGTCATCACGGCGCAGGACATCGCCGCCATGGGCGCCACCGACCTGGACCAGGTGCTCGAGACGGTGCCGGGCCTGCATGTGAGCCGCACCAATCTCTCCTACTCGCCGCTGTACCAGATCCGCGGCATCGTCAGCGAGTTCAACCCCCAGGTCTTGATGCTGCAAAACGGCGTGCCCATGACCACGCTGTACACCGGCAGCCGCGGCGTGGTGTGGGCCGGGCTGCCGGTGGCCAACATCGCCCGCGTCGAAGTCATCCGCGGACCGGGCTCGGCCCTCTACGGTGCCGATGCCTATGCGGGCGTGATCAACATCGTCACCAAGGGCGCGGCCGATGTTGCCGGCACCGAGATCGGTGCCACGCTGGGGTCGTTCTCGACGCGAGACGTCTGGCTCCAGCACGGCGGCAAGATCGGCCCGGTGTCGGTGGCGGCCTTTCTGCGCAGCGGCCGCAGCAACGGCGCCCGCGAGCTCATCCCGAGCGACGCGCAGACCGGCTTTGACGCCCTCTTCGGCACCCGCGCCAGCCTCGCCCCCGGCTTCACCAGCCTGGGCTATGACGCGCTGGACGCCGGCCTGGATCTGGCGCTGGACCACTGGCGGCTCCAGGTCGGCCACAAGCGCCGCACGGACGTGGGCGTTGGCGCGGGTGGGGCCGGCGCGGTAGACCCCGTCGGGCGGGTGGCCTCGCAGCGCAGCCACATCAACCTCGGGCTCAACGACCTGGCGCTGAGCCAGAACTGGCGCCTCAACCTCAACGCCAGCCTGTTGAGCTACGTCCAGAAGCTGCCCGGGCCGGTGGTGCTCTTCCCCGCAGGGGCCTTTGGCGGCGCCTTCCCCAACGGCATGCTCGGGTCGCCCAACACCTGGGAGCGCCAGACGCGCATGGGTGCGGCGCTGGCCTACTCCGGCTGGGCTGGCCACCAATTGCGCATCGGGATGGGCCATGACGACCTCAACCTCTACCGCACCCGCGAGTACCGCAACTTCTCCCTCATCAGCTCCGGCCCGTTCACCGGCCTGCCCGTTCCCACGCCCAGCGGTCAGGTCGAGCTGGCGCCCGTGGCCGAGTCCTTCCTCGCGCCGCATCGGCGCCGCATCAGCTACGCCTACGTGCAGGATGAATGGAGCATCGCCAAGGACTGGACGCTGACTGGCGGCGTGCGGCGGGACCGCTACTCCGACTTCGGCAGCACCACCAACCCGCGCCTGGCCCTGGTCTGGGACGCCAGCCTCGACGTCACCGCCAAGCTGCTCTACGGCAGCGCCTTCCGCGCCCCGTCGTTCGACGAGCAGTACGGCGTCAACCCGGTCACGGCGGGCAATGCCAACATCCGGCCCGAACGCATCAAGACGCTGGAGGCGGCCGTGCAATGGCAGCTGCAGCGCGCGGTGATGGTCAGCGTCAACCTGTTCAGCTACCGGATGGACGACCTGATCAAGACCACGCCCAACCCCGCACCCGCCCCGGGTGCCACCTACCGCAACGCCTTCGATAGGCGCGGGCACGGCGGCGAGCTGGAGTGGGCCTGGGACGTGCGGCGTGACCTGCGGCTCGCGGGCGGCTATGGCTACCAGCGCTCCACCGAGGTCCAGACCGACAGCCCGGCCGGCTACGCACCGACGCAGCACCTGAACGCCCGTGTCGATTGGGCGCTGCGCAATGGCCTCAACCTCAACGCCCGCATCAACTACGTCTCGACGCGCGCGCGCGCCGCTGGCGACAACCGCCCGGCCTTGCCCGGCAGCACGACGCTGGACGTGACGCTGCGCCTGCCCGCCCTGCGCGAGGGTTGGGACCTGAGCCTCGCGGCGCTCAACCTCTTCAACGCGGACGTGCGCGAGCCCAGCCGCCCCAGCGCCGGCCTTGCCGACGACCTGCCCCTGCCACGGCGCACGTTCAACCTGCTGGCAAGCTACCGGTTCTAGGAAGCTGTCGCTAGGCCCGGCCGGGCCAGGCACGCTTGGGCACGCCCTCGTAGCGGATGTGGTCGCAGGACAGCGGGAACAGCGCGCCGGCCGGGCGCTCGGCCGCCTCGACCGCACAGGGCGGCACCCCCGCCATCGCCATGGGCACCTGGAAGTGATGGAACTCCACCACGCTGAAGCCCAGGTCGGCCGCCAGCGCGGCGCTCATGGCGGCGTAGTTCATCTTCAGCCGGGGGTCACGCGCGCACAGCAGTTGCTCCACTTCCAGCGCCAGCGCCAGATGCGGCCCGTCGGCCAGGCCCTGCTCACGGGCGATCGCCAGCAGCCAGGGCAGGCGCTCGTCGGTGGCATGGATGGGGCGGCCGTAACCGTAGATGCGGCGCTCCGCAAGTTCAGCCGCCACCACGGCGTCCAGGTCCTCGCCCTGGGCCACACGCTGCCGCGCGCTGCGCAGGAAGTCGATGGCGCGCACGCAGGGGTGGCCGCCATAGACCGTGGCCTCGCACATGCCCAGCGCCGCCGCGACGGCCAGCGACGGCGTGCTGCGCGCCGATGCGGCCAAGCCCGCCACGCGGTTGTTCCACAGCCGCACGTCGGGGTAGCTGGTGCCAACCCACAGCGCATGCATCAGCTTGAGCGCCGCAGGTCCGTAGCGCCGCCCGGTGATGCCGAACACGAACAGATCCATCCAGTCCGCGTGACGAAGGTCGGCGTGCAGGTCCTGGCCACGAAACACGACGCGCGTGCCGACAAAGGCCTTGCCGGCCCAGCTTGGCGGACGGTCACTGGCGCTCATGCGGCCTCCTGGTGCAGCGGGTCATCGACCAGGTCGAGGTCGAAGAAGGGGAAATGCTTGGGGCCAAGCGTCTGCTGCTCCAACGCATGCGCGGCCGCGCCGGGCAGGCGCAGCAGCAGGTGCAGCATCTCGGCCTGAGCGGGTGAGAAGCCCAGGTCGACCAGCGCCGCAGCGGCCACGCCGGTCATTGCCAGCGGCGCGCCTGCCGCGGCCTCAAGCACGTCCAGATGCGCCAACAACCAGGCCAGATGCGGCCCGACTCCCAGCGCGGCCAGGCGAGCGAGGGCGGCGCCGACCAGTGGCGACGCTGCCGTGGCGTTGGGGTCGAAGCCCGGCACATGCTCGGTGTGCGGCCAGATGCTCGCCACGCCGGGCGCCGCCTGACGCCGCGCCGCGCAGGCGGCTTGCCAGGTGGAGAGATCGCAACCGAGTTGCTGCCAGGCCGTGACGGCGGCATGCACCTCACGGGCGCCGCCCAGCTGCCCGGCACCCACAGCCAGCGCGGCCATCAAGGTGGCGGCGGCCGTCGATCCCGTGCTGCCGGCACACATGGCCGCATGCACGGCCGGGTCGCGCGGACCCGGGTTGGCCAGCAGTACGGCGAGCGCTTCCAGCAACCGCGCCTGGTCCGCGCTCGGGGCCTCACCGCGCAACAGCAGGAAGATCATCTCCACCCAACGCGCGCTGCCCAGCAGGTCACCCGTGAGGTCGTAGCCATGGCAGTGGGCCGCTTGCGTGACCCCACTGTGCCCCGGCACGGCTTCCTCCAGCCAGATGCGCGTGCGCACCTGCGGCCGCGCGGCTTCGCGAACGGCGCTCACCGCGCGGTCCCCAGGGTGCGCATGCGCAGATTCATCGGCGGCACCTCCTCGCCATCCACGCGCACATCCAGCAGTGTGGGACCGTTGCGCGACAGCAGAGCCTCGAAGTCCAGGGCATCGAGCTCGGCCCCGCTGCGCACGACAACGCCCGGGATGCCCATGGACCGCGCCATGGCGGCAAAGTCCACCTGAGGCAGCTGGAACCCGATGGGCTCGGCCCCGGCCAGCCGCTGGCCGTGCTTGACCATGCCCAAAGCGCCGTCGTTGAGCACCACGTACAGCACCGGCAGGCCGAGCTCGGCGGCCACGGTGATCTCCTGGCCGTTCATCAGATAGCTGCCATCGCCCGTCAGGCAGACGACCGGGCAGCGGCGGTTGGCCACCGCGATGCCCACGGCCGAGCCTATGGCCCAGCCCATGGGCGCGAAGTCCATCGTCACGCGCAACCAGCTGGACGGGCGCGTGCGCCGCTCCTGGCCGGCCGGCAGAAAGGGACCGCCCGGCAGGCGGCCGCTGCGCTGGTCGTGCGGCGCGAGGTAGTGCACGGCCCAGGCAGCGCTGTTGCCGGCATCGGCCACAAAGCGCGTCTGCGGCGGGCAGCGCTCCGAGAGCGCGGCGAGCAGGCGCTGCGGCTTCACCGGCGCGCTGTCGCTGTGGATGGCGGCCGGGCTGTCCACCATGGCCTCGTAGGCCTGGCGCGCCTTCTGCGGGTGCAGGAAGGGCAGCACGGTGGCGTCGTTGCCGCTGTTCGACGGCGCCAGCAGCGCGATCAACTGCTCGCACACCGACTTGATGTGGCCGCGCACATGCAGCCGCGCGGTCGGCGAGCGCATCAGGTTCTCGTCGCTGTCGTCCACATGCACGAGGCGGCTGTTCAGCAGGTTGGTAGACCAGCCACCGCTATTGAACTCGCCAAAGCCCGTGCCCAGTGCGATCACAAGATCAGGCTCGCTGGACAGCAGCTCGGCAGCGCTCGAATGGCCGCCAAAGCCGAACACGCCGCGAAAACGCGGGTGGCGCGGGTTGATGAAGCCCTTGCCGTCGGGCGTGGCGATGAAGTGACCGTCGGTCAGCTGCACCAGCTGCATCAGCTCGTTGGCCGCGTCGCCGCAGCCATCACCGACCAGCCAGACCGGCGCGCTGGCCGAGAACAGCAGGCGGGCCAGCTGGCGCACGGCGGGCAGGTCCACCAGGGCCGGCGCGCGGCGCAGCAGGCCGGCGAAGTCGGGCGTCTCCAGGTCATCGGGCAGCGGCTGGCGCAGGATGTCGACGGGGATGGACAGATGGCTGGGCCCGCTGGGCGCGCGCTGGGCGTGCATCAGCGCGTTGAACAGCTTGATGGGCAGCTGCTCGGCATGCGAGACCAGCGAGTTGTAGCGCGTGCAGGGGCGGAACATCGCCATCGTGTTGATGCCCGTGCAGCTGCTCTCCTGCAGCGCGCCCTTGCCGAAGTTCTTGATCGGCGGCTGGCCGGTGATGACCAGCATGGGCACGTTGTTGTCGTAGGCGCAGGCCACGCCGGTGATCAGGTTGGTGGCGCCCGGCCCTGAGGTGGCAATGCACACGCCGATCTTGCCGGTCTCGCGGGCATAGCCGTCGGCCATGTAGGCGGCGCCCTGCTCGTTGCGGGCCACGACGGCCTGCGGGCCGCCGCGCCGGCCACTGCGGGCCAGCGCGTTGTACAGCGGCTCGATGGCGCCGCCAGGCACGCCGAAGACGTATTCGACGCCCAGCGCTTCAAGCGCTTCGACCAGCAGGTCGGCGGCGTCACGGGCGGCGGGTTCGCGCGTCGTTTCGGGCGCGGCGGAATAGAAGGGAGCGAGGGCGGTGTTTGTTTCCACGGTGCGGCAGCGGCAGGCAATAGGACACCGCGACGGGCTGCGACCCCGCTGCTTTTGGCAGCAGGACCGACACGTCCGCACGACGTCAAGAACTGGATAGGCACACCCAAAAAGGTGAACCCGTGAACGACCCATGGACACACCGTCCCAAAGGCCTTGCTCCCCCTGTCGTGCGCTGTTGGCCTGACTAAGCCCGCGTCATCTCTTGCCCGCGCATGAAGCCGTTAGCACCGCGCAGTGGACGCAACTTTATCGAGGTGAAACTTACCCACATCCCCGCGAATGCGGGAAAACACGGGACTGCGGGATGCTGTTCGTGAACTACTGCGCAGGTGGATGGGGCAGAGGCTGAAAGCTTTTCAGCCGTGCCCGAAAGGCACGCAAAAACGCCCTCGATCTAGGCGCAAAGCGGAGCCACAGCTGGGGCTATGGCGAGCATTTGCAACGACGAGCGAGGGCGTTTTGGCGGGCAAGGCGGGCATGGGTGAAAGGCTTTCAGCCTCTCACGGCTTGCCCCTCGCGCCCGTCAGCTGTGCCACCGCTGCCAGCGTGGTCTGGGCAGCATTCAGCCCGAGCAGGAAATCCTTGTCCGAGTAGGTTGAGTACAGGTCGGTGGGCTGGTGCCAATGCGGGTTCCAGCCGGCGCCGATCTGCATGCCGCGCTCGTTCTCACGCAGCGACACCGCCGGCACCAGGTCCATGAAGGGCACCGAGTCGGTGTTGGTCATGCGGTTGCCCACGGCTGCCGGGTAATCGGTCGCGTACTTCTCGTTGGCCGCGCGCAGCGCCCAGGCCAGCTTGGCCCCGCCCTCGGCCTGCTTGGCATTGACCTGGAACTCGATGTTCACGTCGGCCTCGGCGCGCTGCTCCTTGGGCGCCGTGTAGACCGGCTGGCCGCGCGCGTCGAGCACCGGCTTGCCGGCGGCGTCGAGCTTCGGCGTGGGCATGCCGTGGTCGAACAGCAGCATGTCGTGCTGGATCACGCCCAGCCATTTCGGCTCCGGGTACTGGCCCGAGCCCTTGGGCGACTCGATGCCTTGCAGGTCCTTGCGCTGGGCGATGTAGGCATGGGCGCCGTTCAGGCCGGTCTCCTCGTTGTTCCAGAGGATGAAGCGGATGGAGCGCTCCGTCGTCACGCCCGGCGCGTTGAACACACGCGCCAGCTCCATCACCAGCGCCGTGCCCGAGCCGTCGTCGTTCGCCGCCTCGCCAAAGCCAATGCCGTCCATGTGGGCCGAGACGATGTACATCTCATCGGGCCGGTTCGTGCCCACCTTCGTGCAATAGACGCTCTCGCGCGGGCCGGTGCCCAGCGGCGTCTGCTCGGTGTTCAGCGCGCGAAGCTTCTCGTCGGGCTGGGCCATGGGGTCGGTGTTCACGCCGGTGGGCGCACGCTTGCCGAACAGCGTGCCGCCGCCCTGCGCCGCCGGGCCGCCGGCCCGCACCGGCTGCAACTGCACCGGCCCGCGCTTGGCCGGCTCGGTGAACTCGTAGCGCAGCCGCTCGGTGTTCGTGCAGCCGTAGCTCTTCAGCTGTGCCTCGATCCAGTCCAGTGCCTGGCGGTTGCGCGCCGTGCCCTGGCGCCGGTCGCCAAACTGCGTCAGGCCCTTGATGGTGGCCTTGTACTTGTCCAGGTCGAGCTGGTTGACGAGCGGGGCGACGGGGTCGGCGGTATCCACGGGCGCGAGTTGGGCGAAGGCGGACAGGCAGGCGGTGGCCAGCACGGCGGCAGCGAGAGCGTGTTTGGATTGCATGGTGAGCAAACGGGGAGTCGGGTGCGGCACATCCTAGGCCCCGCTGCGGCGGCGCACAGCGGCCGGGGTCAACCGCGAGGATCGGCCAGGGTTGCCGACAGCAGCAAGGCCGGCTCATCGCGGTCGTCGGGGTCGGTCACCAACAGCAGTTGCAGCGCGCCGTTCCCCACGGTCACCGCGATGCCCTCGGCCTTGCAGCGCAAGGACAGCCGCCACGCGCCAAGCAAGCGCCCGTCCGCCGCCACCACGCCGATGGCCGACCCTCGGCAGGGGCCGTCCGCATAGTTGTCATCGCTCGCTTCCGCCGCTGCGCAGAACACCCAGCCGCCGCCCGGCAGCGCCGCGCCATCGGTGAAGCACAGTGGAACGCCGTCGATGTTGCCCAGTTCAATTTGCGTACTCGCCGCCGGCTCGGGTGCCTGCCGCGCGCCGTCCAGCCAAGCCTGGATGGCCAGCCAGTCGTAGCTGACGAGCACATTCAACGGGCTGGCCTGATTGCCCCGCTGCAGCAGGCAGAAGCGGCCGGCAGCGACAAAGGCGCCTTCGATGTTCAGTTGATCGTGCCGTTCGTGCAGCGGCGCGTACAGGGGCGAGAGGTCGATCTGGCGCACGGCGCCCGTGAGGTCACCCGCCTCGTCGAACGCCAGCAGCGCCGCCCGCTGGCGCTGAGGCCGCGACCCGGAACCCAGCGCCAACAGCGCGCCCTGCGGGCAGCCCGGCCAGGGCGGGAGGTGCACCAACGCCTCCAGGTCCGGCTTGGCGGCCTTGCGGGCCTTGGGTTTGTCGGGCAAGGCACCATCGAAGACGCGATGCAGCCGGCCGGGGCGCTCGCTCGCGAGGTCGAAGACGGCCAGCGTGTGCTCGTCATCGGCAACGACAAACAGCCGATGGCCAAACTGAACCAAGCCGCTGGCTGCGCTGAGGTGGCTCTGAGCGGCGTTTGCTTCCACAGGCAGGGTTCGGACGACTTGGACTTCCAGCATGGCAAAGCTCCCGGCAAGTGAGCGCGGATGCTAGTTGCGGCTGAAGAGCGGAGCGGACAACGGTGTGGCGTTGGACCAAGGCTGCTTTGCAGAGGCTGCTGCTGCTCGGGCTGATGACTCCGGAGCTCAGCTTTCGGCCATGAGCGGAAACTCGCTCCGGAGCTACCAGCGGCTGGTCAAGTCAGAAAGCTGTCGCCCAACCGTTCGAGCTAACCGGGCGCCAACGGTGGGACGCCAGGCCCGGGCTGGCGAAAATGTACCGCGTACCGCCAGACCAAGCTTGGTGGCCCGCCGTTGGTGCTCCGGTTGAGCGAATACGAAGGGACTTCCCACCTTCTGGCCAATGGCGTCGAGGCGCCAAGATTGATGGTGCGAATCGTCAATCTGCAGCCATGTGAAAGGGGAAGCCCATGAACGAGATTACCCGAGTCG
>Ga0187843_10001348_pt1 | contig 15651 bp, 10 predicted proteins | sample SpaLakP09_SKY_43_FD_134516 | JGI IMG/M metagenome (GOLD analysis project Ga0187843, IMG submission 134516) | Oligotrophic lake water microbial communities from Sparkling Lake, Wisconsin, USA - SP09_SKY_43 | ecosystem: Environmental > Aquatic > Freshwater > Lake | place: USA: Sparkling Lake...
GCGGGGAAGGGCGGCGCAGCTTCAAGGATGTGAAGAGCTACAAGCGACGCAAGAGGTGGTTGGCATGAGTGATGAAGACTGGGGCATCGCACTGCCCGCGTTCAATGCGGAGTCGACGTTGCTTGCGCTGAAGCGCTTCATCCGCGACCAGCACGCGCTGACCGAACGCGGCGAGGGGTGGACGCTGGGTGGCAGCGTCGTGCTCAAGCTGAGCATTGACGGCGCCACGGTCAAGGCGCAGCTTGCCAAGCGCCCGGCGAGCACGCCCGAGTGGGACAGCTTCACGCTGAAGTCGGCGCCCGATTCGCGCAAGCTGCAGGATGAGATCAAGCGACGACTGCTGCGTTGGAAGGACACGGCGTGACCACGTCGTTCTACGACGCGCTGGAGACCCGCGACCCCGCCGAGCGCGACGCAGCGCTGATGGCCGCGCTACCGGCGCAGATCGCGCATGCCCAGGTCAGCAGCCCCGCCTACGCCGAGCTGCTGGCCGGCGTTGATGCCGCCAGCATCACCTCGCGCGCGGCCCTGGCCACGCTGCCGCTGACGCGCAAGAGCAGCCTCGCCGCCGCCCAGGCCGCGCGGCGTGCGCTGCGCCTGGGTGGGTTTGCTGCCGGTGCCCCGCGCCGCATCTTCCAGTCGCCCGGCCCGCTGTACGAGGCCGAGCCGCATGCCGACAGCCCCGACCCCTGGCGCGTCGCCCGTGCGCTGCACGCGGCCGGCATCCGCGCGGGGCAGCTCGGGCATGTGAGCTTCAGCTATCACCTCACACCCGCCGGCGCCATGATGGAAGCGGGCCTGCGTGCCTTGGGCGCGGCCAGCTTCCCGGGTGGCGTGGGCAACACCGAGCTGCAGTTGCAGGCCGTGCTGGACCTGCAGCCCGAGGCCTACGCCGGCACGCCAAGCTTCCTGCGCATCCTGCTCGACAAGGCGGCGGAGGGCGGACATTCGCTGCCCTGGCTGCAGCGTGCCCTGGTCAGCGGCGAGGCCTGCCCGCCGGCGCTGGTGGCCTGGTTCGCCGAGCGCGGTGTGGCCGCCTACCAGTGCTATGCCACGGCCGACCTCGGCCTCATCGCTTACGAGACCGCAGCGCGCGAGGGCCTGGTGGTCGACGAAGGCGTCATCGTCGAGATCGTGCGACCCGGCTCGGGCGAGCCGTTGGCGGATGGTGAGGTGGGCGAGGTCGTCGTGACGACGCTGAGCCCGGGCTACCCGCTGATCCGCTTCGCCACCGGCGATCTCTCTGCCGTCATGCCCGGCGCCTGCCCGACCGGGCGTACCAACCAGCGCCTGCGCGGCTGGCTGGGCCGGGCCGACCAGTCCGCCAAGGTGCGCGGCATGTTCGTGCATGCCGGTCAGGTGGCCGAGATCGTCAAGCGCCATCCCGAGCTGCGCCGCGCTCGCCTCGTGATCGAAGGCGAAATGGCCAATGACCGCATGAGCCTGCACGCCGAGGGGGCTGCCGATCCCGAGGCGCTTGCCGCCACGCTGCGCGAGCTGACCAAGCTGCGCGGGGAGATCGTCATCGCTGCGCCCGGTAGCCTGTCCAACGACGGCAAGCTCATCGACGACCGACGCGCCGTTTGAGCCAGCCGGTCGCCAGCAGGCCGAGCAGCAGCTGCGCCCAGGTGCGTGGCTCGGGCACGGCGCTGATCTGGCCGGTCATGGCCACCGTGCTGCCGTCGAACTCGCTCTGGAACGGCAGCGGCGTGCCATCGAGAAACACCGGGTTGTTGACCACATTGACCGCGAGCCAGTAGTCGCCCGCCGCGACCGGGCCGGGCAGCGTCAGCTCTAAGCTCGTGACCGCGCCGTCGTGGCGGTAGGCGGTGAACAGCGGCTGCTGGTTGAACCACACGCTGGCCCGGTCGTCCACGCCGTGGATGCTGAAGCTCAGGCGCAGGTCGCTCAGGCCCGTGGGGAGCTGGATGCGCCGGTAGATCTGCCACTGGCCCATGAAATCGGCCGCGCTGCCGCCGGCCAGGAAGCTGCCCGTCGACTTGGGCCTGTTGACACTACGGCAGTAGGTCGCGAAGGCCATCCGCCGGGCGCCAATCAAGGCGCGCCGCGACGCTCGCATCGATATGCGGGCAAGCGGTGCAACGCGGAGTGGCGCCCGGCGGATGGACTTCCCTTCGGGTTGGGGCCAGAAAGCCCGCGCGCGGCGTTGCAAAGCCTCGCTTGGGGCCTACCCAAGCTTCGTTTTGCGCCTTGCTCGCGGGCTTTCTGGCCCCAACGCGGCCTGCTGCCGTAGTGTCAGCAGGCCCGGCCATTGCTGGTGAACGAGACACAGGCCGCCGGCTCGCCGCAGTCGAAGCGATAGGCCGGGCCTTGCAGGACCGGCGCATCGGGGTTGGGCCCGTAGGCCGCGGTCCAGCCGGGCAGGCTGGTCGAGACATCGAGGTTGAAGGCCAGGGCCGCAGGCGCCAAGGCCAGGCCGGCCAGCCCTAACAACGAGAGTGCAGAACGACGCATGAGGAGCTCCTTCAAGTTTCAGACGAGGGGAGTGCTGCGCGCGGCGCGACGCTGCTGCCAGAGCCGCAGGGCCGCCAGCCCACCGAGCAGCAAGGCCCAGCCGGACGGCTCGGGCACGGCGGTGACGCTCAGCGTGCCGCCGTCAAAGCTCACCCGCAGCCCGGGCTGCGGGTTGTAGGGGTCGCGGATGCCCAGGGAGTCCGCCCAGATGTAGTAACCGCTGCTGTAAGGATCGGGCGCCTCCACGCGCCAGTTGCCGTTGAGGGCCTGACCTGACAGCGTGCCGCCCACCGCCAGCACCGTGAAGCTGTCGCCGGCCACGGGCCGGAAGTCCGCCGGCAGCACGAAGCGCACGAAGCCGATGTCGGCGTTGCCGCTGACCACCAGCCGATCGAAGCTCTGCGTGCTGGCCAACTCCAGCACCAGCGTGCCCAAGGGCGCGAGCAGGTCGCCCTCGATGGTCAGCGTCCCTGGCGAGTTGCCCGGGTTGATCTCGGCGAAGTCGGCCCGCACGTCGCCGCGCAGCGTGCCGCTGCCGCTGAGGCGCCCGTAGATCGTGATGCGTGGCGCGTCCAGCAGGCCGTTGACCACCAGATCGGCGGCCTCGTCCTGCGTGATGAAGTCCCCGAAGCTTGACGAGCGGATGTGCAGCACGGCGCCGGGTTCGATGACGAAGCGGCTGGTGTTGAGCACTTCGCCAGTGGCGTCCCAGCGGCCGGCCAGGGTGAGGCTGCCGCGGTTCCAGACCGGCTGAGGGCTTTGCAGATGCCCGCTGATGCGCAGGGTGGCGCCGGCCTCGTTGTCCAGGCGGCCGATGTCGCTGGTCCCCAGCAGCTCCAGTTGCCCACGGTTGACGCCCTGGCCGCCGGAGAAGGTGCTGCCTGGCCCGCTGCTGAACTGGCCGTCATTGCTCCATTCGTAGACCGACATCGCACCCCGGTTGCGCAGGGATCCCGTGTTCTGCAGCGTGTTGATGTAGAGCGGCGTGGTACCGCTGCGGTTGCTGAAGCGGCCTTCCACCCGCAGCAGGTCCAGGTTCGGCGGGTTGTTGGGGTCGATGACGGCGTTCATGGCCACGGTGCCGACCGGCACGGTGTATTGGCCCGAGGCCGGGATCTGCACGGCCGCCAGGTCCAGCAGTTCGATGCGGCCGCTGATCGGGTCCACGCTCAGGTCGAAGCCGCTGGCCAGCCCCTGCACCTGCACGTTGCCGTACACGCTGGCCGTGCCCGGCGCGGTCTGCAGCCAGGCTATGGTGTCGCCATCGGTCGGGGTGAAGCCGGCGTCGAACAGCAGATTCAGCCGGCCACCGCCCATTGCGAAGCTGCCGCTGACCACGAGCCGGTCATGCACCGCCAGGCTCTGCACTTCGATGTCCAGGTCGCCCCAGACCACGGCGTCACCCAGCACCGTCTGCGTGCCCGGCGAGGTGCCTGGGCGCCAGGCGGCGAACGGTCCCACGATCACGTTGCCCTGGATGGTGCCCGTGCCCTTGAGCACGCCGCCGTCCAGTTGCACCATCGGCGCGCGCAGCAGGCCGTTGACGATGGTGGTGCCATCCGCCTGTGCGAACGGCCCCATGCCCTCCAGCGACGCATTCGCCTCGATCAACAGCTCGCCGTAGGTCATGTGCACCCCGCCGCCGTTGGTCAGCCGGCTGCCAGCACCCAGCACGAAGCGGCCGTCGATATCGAGCGCGCCGCGGTTGTCGAAGTGGGAGCCGGCCTGGTTGACGAACGAGCTGGGATTGCCGCCCGGGCCGAAGCCGCCCGACACACGCCAGAAGCCCTCGTTCACGATGCTGCCGTTGTTGACGAAAGCGCCGCCGATGTTCACGTCCAACTGAGCGCCGTCCACTCGCAGGGTGCCGTTGTTGTCGCCTTGGCCGATCCAGACGGTGTTGGCGCCGGGGGTGGGTTGCAAGTGCAGCGTGCTGCTGTTTCGGAGGTCGTTGATCTGCGCGTTGATCGCGCCGTCCAGCGTCAGCGGGGCGTTGTTGTACAGGCTGCCGCCCACGATCAAGGGCGAATTGCTCAGGGTGAGGGCGCGGTTGTTGTCGAAGAAGGCGCCGACATACAGCGACGCGCCAGGCGGCAGGACGAACACACCGTTCTGGTAGAAGCCACCATCGATGCTGACATTGCTGCCCGGCAGGAACTGCCCGGTGTTGGTCATCGAGCCGCCCACCGTGATCGCGTTGCCGGTGCGCAGGATGCCGGCGATGCCGACGTTGCCGCCCAGGCGAACCGGGTCTGGCAGGTACAGGTTGGCGCCCGAGCGCACCTGCACGTCACCGGGCTCGAAGCGGTGCCCGCTGCCGTGGCTGTAGGCCGTGCCCGCCAACAGCTCGAAGCTGCCGCCCACGATCTCCAGCTTGCCCGTCTTCGTGACGCTGCCGCCGAACACCGTGCCGCCCGACAGCTCCAGCGCTGCGCCGCTGGCGATTTCAAAGGTCGCGTCCAGGTGGGTGCCGCCGCCGGTCCAGGCCAGCACGCCGCTTTGCACCTTGGTCAGGCCGCCGTTGCTGTGCACGCCCATGCCCCAGGTGGCTCGGCCGGTGCCGGCGGTCTTCTCGATGATGCCGAAGTTGGTGATCGAGCCGCCACCGCCCGCGCTGTTGAAGTCGCCCGCCAGCACGAAGCGGCCCGTGGGCAGCACGGTGAAGGCGCCGCTCCATTGGCCAAAGCTGCCGCCCTCCCAGTCCAGGCGGCCGTCCAGCAGCACCGAAGTGGCCAGCGTGCGGCCGCCGTCGTGCAGCGTGGTCTGGGCCGGCAGGCGCAGCGGCCCGGCGCCGCCGATATAGCCGCTGTGCCAGTCGAAGCGCTGGGCCACGCGCAGGCCGTTCACGTCCAGCCCACCGCTGCTGAGCACCAGCCGCTGGGTCTGGCTGGGCCCGCCGACGAGGCTGACTGCGCCCAGGTCATCGATCAGCAAGTCTTGCAACTGCACGGCCGGGTTGATGGTCGCTCGGCTCAGGTTGCCGGTCACGCGCAGCTCGTCCATGCTCGGCGTGAGGCCGTCGAAGGTCAGGTTGCCGCCACTGTCCACCTGGGTGCGGGCGACGTTCCAGCTGCCGCTCACCACATGGCGGCCCCGGCCGGCGAACACCTGGCCGCTGCTGACGACGCTGCTCGGCGGGCCGAAGTGGTGGCCCACGCCGGCAAAGCCGCCGAAGCTGATCCAGCTGTTGATGCCGCCGATGAAGCTGCCGGTGTGATCGCCCACCGGGCCGATGTGGATGTGCTCGTCCTGGCCGAGTTGCACGCTGCCGCTGTTGTTGAAGCGGACGCCGTCGAGGCTGAGGCTGCCGCTCAGCGAGCCGGCGTTGGTGAAGGTCGGCAGCGTCGTGGGGTTGGCCGTGCCCTGCAGGCCTATCGAGCCGCCACCCGAGCGCAGCGTGCCGATGTTGCGCATCTGCACCGTGGGCTCCAGCCGGATCTGTAGCTGTGTGGCCGGCGCATCGGCGGCCAGTTCCAGGCGGTGGCCGGTCTTGACCAGCAGGTCCAGCCGCCCCAGCGTGTTGGGCTGCCAGCCCTGCAGTTGGGTGATGCCGCCGACGCCGCTGAACTCGCCCAGGCCCGAGGACAGGTTGAGCACCGTGCTCTGGCCGGTCGTGTCCAGCTTGGCGAAGGAGTACATGTAGAGGTCGGCAAAGCTCGCGTTGGCCACGCTGAGCTGGCTGCTGATCTCCACCCGGCCCTGGGCGCTCAGCGTGTTGACCTTGGCGAAGTCGGGGATGAAGCCGAGGTAGACGCTGTTCAGGCCGCCCACCCGCACGGTGCGCCCGGCCTCCACGCGCGCATCGCCGCTCAGCGCATTGGGGATGGCGTTGCCGTCCCAGTTGCCGGCCACGTTCCAGTAGGTGATGGACTGGCAGTTCGAGCCGATGTGGCTGTTGCACCAGCCCTGCCAGTCCAGCGCGAACTGGAACTCCCGCACCTCGGTGAAGCTGCCGTTGTACCAACTGCCCAGGTAGACCGGCCGGGCGCCGGTGAACACGTCCAGGGCCTGGCTGGGGCCGCCGGCAAGGCAGGCCAGGGTCATGGCGGCGGCAAGGGTCAGCGGCCTGAGCGCAGGGCGGTTCTTGAGTCTGGGCACGGTGTCGTCCTCGGTCGGTGCAGCGTGACGTGCTGCCTGCCTGTTCGGACGGATTCCCGGCGCCGGCCCGGGCAAGGTCGCGCGCTTCGACTTAGGGGGTCAGCCCTCCAGCAATGCGAGCAGCAGCAGACGCGCCTTGTCCCAATGCCGGCGCACCGTGCGCTCGTTGATCGCCAGCGTCTCGGCGATCTCGGCGTCTGAGAAGCCGCCGAAGTAGCGCATCTCCACCAGCCTGGCCAGCTCGGGCTCGGCTTCGGCCAGGCGCTGCAGGGCTTCGTGCACGTGCAGCACCTCGTCGGCGCCACTCTGGCCGTTGGGCAGGCCATCGGCCACGCGGCTGTCCAGCGTGACGTGCTCCAGTTCACCGCCGCGCCGCTGCGCCTGGTGCTCCCGCACCGTGTCGACGATGACCGAGCGCATCACCTGCGCCGCGAAGGCAAAGAAGCCGCGCCGCTCGGTGGCCCGCAGTGCGCCGCTGGCCTGGAAGCGCAGATAGCTCTCGTGCACCAGGGCCGTGGTGTCCAGCGCGAGCTTGTGGCCGCCGTCGCGCAGCCGTGCGTGGGCCAGGCGCTTCAACTCGGGGTAGGCCAGCGCGAACAGGGCCTCGCGGGCCTGTTGCTCGCCGGGCTGGCCGGCTTGCGCCTGTTCAAGCAGCAGGGTGAGGTCGCTGGGGGGCATGGCCCGATGATTGTGGCCTGCCCGCAAGTCGCGCCGGATTCCGTCTGACCCAAGACATGGCCCTGAGCATTGCCGATCTCCAAGCGTTGAGCCGCCTGCTGGATGCGGGCCTGGCCCTGCCCGAGCCCGAGCGCGAGGCCTGGCTGGCGGGCCTGCCCGAGCCTGATCGCGCGCTCGCACCCCGCCTGCGCCGGCTGCTGGCCGAACAGGCGCGGCCCAGCCCGGCGCTGCGGCTGGAGGAGCCGCCGCCGCTGGGCCCGCTGCCCTGGGTGGGCCAGGCGGGCGCGATGTTCGGGCCCTACCGTCTGCTGGAGCCACTGGGCCGCGGCGGCATGGGCGAGGTGTGGCGGGCCGAGCGGGCGGATGGCGCCTTCGAGCGACAGGTCGCGCTGAAGCTGCCGCGGCTGCGCCTTGGGCTTGGCCAGGACCTGGCCGCGCGCTTGCGATTCGAGTGCCAGGTGGTGGCGCGGCTGGAGCACCCCCACATCGCGCGGCTCTACGACAGCGGCGTGGACGGCCAGGGCCGGCCGTGGATCGCGTCCGAGCTGGTGGAGGGCGTCACGCTGGACGCCCACCTGCGTGGGCGCCCGCTTCACGAACGCCTGCGCCTGCTGCTGGATGTGGTGCGTGCGGTCGCCTATGCGCATGAGCGCGGCGTGCTGCACTGCGACCTCAAGCCCGCCAACGTGCTGGTCGGCGCCGACGGCGCACCCCGCCTGGTGGACTTCGGCATCGGCGCGCTGATCGACCAGCCGGCTGCCGCCGCGCCGCGCGCATTGACGCCGCGCTACGCCGCACCGGAGCAGCGCGATGGCGGCGTGGCCAGCGTGCAGGGCGACATCTTCTCGCTGGGCGTCATCGGCCAGGAGCTGCTGGCTGGCGTGCCAGGGCCGGGCCGCGCGCAGCAGGCCGACCTGCAGGCCATCGTCGCCAAGGCCAAGGCCGCAGACCCGGCCGGGCGCTACGGCAGCGCAGCGGCGCTGGCCGATGACCTCGCCCGCTGCCTTCAGGGCGAGCCCGTGCAGGCGCGGCCGCTCGGGCTGATGGCGGGCGGTGCGCGTCGGCTGCGCAGGCACTGGCTGGCCAGCAGCGCCCTGGGGGCGCTGGTGCTGGCCCTGGCTGCGGGCGGGTTGGGGTTGTGGCAGGCGCGGGAGGCCAGCCAGGCCGCCGAGCGTGAGCGCCGGGTGCGTGACTTTGCTGCCGAGCTGTTTCGTGTTCCGCAAGGCACGCCGGGCGAGCAGGCGTCGCCGCTGCTGGAGCATGGCGCGCAGCTGATCGCCACGCGCTTTGCGGGCGACGCCGCGCTGCAGGCCGAGCTATACGCTGCCGTCGGCCAGGCCTACAGCGATATGGGCGCCCACCGTCTGGCGCTGGAGCACCGCGAGCGTCAACTGGCGGCGCTGCAGGGGCGGCAGGCGCAGGCCACTTGGGCGGCCGAGGTCGAGCTGGCCGAGGTGCAGTTGCAGCTGGGCGAGGCGCAGCGCGCGTTGGACCGGCTGAATGGGTTGCGTGACAAGCCCGTGGGCGCCGCGCTGCGTCTGCGCACGGAGCTGCTGGCGGCGCGGGCCGCGGTCGACCTCGGGCGCTTCGACGCCGCCGCCCAGGCTTTGCAGGCGTTGGCGCCGCAGCTGCCTGCGGGCCAGCCGTCGCTGGAGCGGGCCTGGCTGCGCGCCATCGAGGCCGAGCTCGCCATGCGCAACGGCGCGCTGGACGCGGGCTTCGCCGGCCTGGACGCCGCCGCTGCGCTGGCGCGGCAGGCCGAAGGCCCCGACTCCCTGCAGGCGGCGCTGATCGTGCTGCGTGGCGTCTACCAGGCCGGCATGGCCGAGCGGCGCGAACTGGCCCAGCGCTGGGCGGCCGAGGCCACCCGGGTGCTGCGTGCGCGGGGTGGCGCCCATCGCGTGCGTGCGGTGATCGAGCAGGCGCGCATGTGGCGGGCGCTGGCCACCACGCTGCGCCCCGTGGCGCGCGAGGAGGCCATCGCCGGCATCCAGGCCTGCCTGGACGAACTGCGCAGCCTGGGCTCCGCCGTGCCGCCGCTGCTGATTGCCGAGGTGGAGGGGCGGCTGGGCGATGTGTTGTTCGACTTCGGCGACCTGCGCGGCGCCGCGCTCATCGAGCAGCACTACGCGTTGCGCCTGGCGGCGGTGCGCCTGTCCATGGACGCGGTGGCGCTGCACGGTGTGGCGGCAGCAGCGGCGGCCGAGGTGGGGCGCTACGACGTGGCGCTGGAGCGCTCGCGCGCGCGCCGCCAGGCCCGGCTGGACGCAGGCCGCGCGCGCCACCCCAACGTCGCGGTGGACCTGCGCCAGCAGGCCCTCATCCACGCCATGGCCGGTCAGACGCAGGCGGCGCTGGCGGTGCTGGATGGCGCGCCGCCAGCCGCGCAGATGAGCGTCGTCACGGGCCTGGAGCCACCCTGGTATGCCAACGTGCTGAGCGAGGCGCGTGCCCGCGTGCTGCTCGACGCCGGCCGGCCGGCCGAGGCGCTGGCCGCGCTGCCTGCCCGTGGCGCGCTGCCACAGGACTTCGTGCTCGTGGGCCTGATGACGGCCCCCGATGCGCTGCGCGGCGAGGCCTTGTGCCAGCTTGGCCGCAGCGCGCAGGGCTGGCCGCTGCTGCGCGACCACATCGTGCGCCTGAACCCCAACCGCCACCCGCACGCGGCCAATGTGGCACGGTTGAAGGCTGTTGCGGCGCTGTGTGCGCGGTCAGCGGGCCAGCTTGGGGCCGCGCAGGCGCTTGCCGCGCAGGCGCGCGAGACGTTCATGGCCCAGCCGGGCGTGACGGATTACTTCAAGTCGCCTTTGCGCCGCTTCGACGCGGGTGCCCGTACGTAGTTTCCGCGCTCCTGGGGGGCGCCGGCCCTCCTAGGATGGGGACGTCAGTCATAACAAGGAGACATTCCATGCGAGCCACCTGGTCGGCCTTGGCCGTCGCACTCATTGCCAGCCCCGTGTGGGCTCAATACCCCGACAAGCCCATCACGCTCATCGTGCCCTTCACGGCCGGCGGCCCGACCGACAAGGTCGGCCGCGACCTCGCTGAAGCGCTGCGCAAGCCGCTGGGCAACGTCATCATCGAGAACGTCGGCGGCGTCGGCGGCACGCTGGGCGCCAACAAGGTTGCCAAGGCTTCGCCCGATGGCTACACGCTGCTGCTGCACCACGTCGGCATGGCGACGGCGCCTGCGCTCTACCGCACGCTGCCCTACAAGACGCTGGAGGACTTCGAGTACCTCGGCCTGGTCAACGAGGTGCCGATGACGCTGATCGGCCGCACCACGCTGCCGGCCACCAACTATGCCGAGCTCGGCAAGTGGCTGGAGGCCAACAAGGGCGCCATCAACCTGGCCAACGCGGGCGTGGGTTCGGCCTCGCATCTTTGCGGGCTGCTGTTCCAGCAAGCCGTCAAGATCGACATGACCACCGTGCCCTACAAGGGCACCGCGCCGGCCATGAATGACTTGCTTGGCGGCCAGGTCGACATCATGTGCGACCAGACCACCAACACCACCAGTCAGATCGAGTCCGGCAAGGTCAAGGCCTTCGCCGTCATGTCGTCCAAGCGGCTGACCAGCGGCTCGCTGGCCAAGTTGCCGACGGCTGACGAGTCCGGGCTCAAGGGCTTCAACCTGGCCGTCTGGCACGGGCTGTACGCGCCCAAGGGCACGCCCAAGGCCGTGGTCGACAAGATCAACACCGCCTTGCGCGCGGCGCTGAAGGATGCCGACTTCCACAAGCGCCAGGAGGCCCTGGGCGCCGTCATCATCAATGACGCCCGCCTGGCGCCGGCCGAGCACAAGAAGTTTGTCGAGGCCGAGATCAACAAGCTCGGGCCGGTCATCAAGGCGGCCGGCCAATATGCCGACTAGGCTGAACTAGCTCAGGCTGCACTACTGCAAGGGCCCGCCACGTTTTGCGTGGCGGGCCCTTTGTCCGTCAGCCAGCGTTGACTTGATCGGCTATCAGCCGGTGCTGGCCATCCCTGACCCTTGGCGCCGGGTAAACACGCTGTTGACTCGTTCCAGAACGGCCGACAAAATCGCGTGTAAACGTTTACATGACATCGGCGGGCGCAAGCCCAGCCGGTCCACGGATGAGACAACCGTTCCCGCCAGGCCCGCTTCGGGCTGCGCGACTTCTGCCTGCCGAACTCAACGCGCGTCCCTGGTCGACTGTGCCAGCGATGTCCTGCGCGCCGTTGACCGGCACGGCGTCCAACTCGACGGATCGCCTCCCATGAGCCCATCGCCCGCCACCATCAAGGATGTCGCCCGTGTCGCCGGCGTGTCGGTGGCCACCGTCTCTCGCGCGCTGAACGGCTCCGAGAACGTGCTGCCCGACACCCGCCAGCGCATCGTCGACGTGGCCCGGGAGCTGCGCTACAGCCCGTCCGGCGCCGCGCGCAGCCTCATCACGCGCCGCACCGACACCATCGGCGCGCTGCTGCCCGACCTGCACGGCGAGTTCTTCTCCGAGCTCATCCGCGGCATCGACCAGGCTGCCCGTGCGCGCGGCCTGCACCTGCTGCTGTCCAGCTCGCATGACGACGCCGACGAGGCCGCCGCCGCGTTGCGGGCGATGAACGGCCGGGTCGACGGCCTCATCGTCATGTCCCCGCATGCCGACGACGACTTCCTGTCGCAGAACCTGCCGCATTCCCTGCCCGCCGTGCTGCTGAACTCCGGCGTGCGCGCGCCCACGCAGCGCGGCTTCGCGGTCGACAACTTCGGCGGCGCGCGCGAGATGACCGAGCACCTCGTGCGCACCGGGCGCCGCCGCATCGCCTTCCTCGGCGGCCCGGCGGCCAACTTCGAGGCCCGCGAGCGCGAGCGCGGCTACCGCGCGGGCCTGCCCGAGGGCGTGCAGCCCTGGCTGCTGCAGGGCGACTTCTTCGAGGCGGGCGGCCAGCGTGCCGGCGACCTGCTGCTCGGCCTGCCCGCCAGCGAGCGGCCCGACGCCGTGTTTGCCGCCAACGACATCATGGCCATCGGCCTGCTCGGCACGCTGCTTGCCGGCGGTGTGCGCGTGCCCGAAGACATCGCGCTGGCCGGCTTCGACGACATCCCCGTCGCCCGCTACGTCAGCCCGGCGCTGACCACCATGCACGTGCCCATCGCGGCGCTGGGCAGCCAGGCGCTCGACGCGCTGGCCGATGCGCTGGAGAAAGACCGCACCGACGTCAGCACCACCGTGATGCCGGTGCAGCTCGTCGTGCGCCGCTCCTGCGGCGCGGCCCGCCCCTGAATCCCGTCCGAAACCACAGCACAACACATAGGAGACATGGACATGACAACAACTTCGAATCGCAGGCCCTGGCAGCGGCACGCCATTCGCACGGCCGTTTCAACGGCTGTGTTCCTCGCGCTGGCCGGGGCCGCCTCGGCCCAGGTCAGCACGGCCACCATCAAGGGCTCGGTCCGGGCCGCCGGCACCGAGCAGCGCGCCGGCCTGATCGTGCAGGCCGTCAACACCGCCAACGGCGCCACCTACCGCGCCCAGACCCAAGCCGACGGCAGCTACACGCTGCTGGGCCTGGCGCCGGGCAGCTATGAGATCCGCGTCGGCAGCGCCAAGAGCGAGCGCGTGACGCTGGCCGTCGGCGAGACCGCCGCCGTGGACCTGCAACTGGCCACCGCCAACAACCTCGGCACGGTCACCATCCTCGGCACCTCGCAGCGCCAGGGCGTGCGCGACTCGCAGATGGGCACCAACGTGTCGGCCAAGATGCTGGAGAGCCTGCCGCAGACGTCGCGCAACTTCCTCAGCGCCATCGACCTGGCCCCCGGCGTCGCCTTCCAGACGGACGCCTCGGGCTACACCTCGGTCCAGGCCGGCGCTCAAAACTTTGACCATGTAAACGTCTTCATTGACGGCGTGGGCCAGAAGAACAACATCCTGCGCGGCGGCTTGAGCGGCCAGGAGACCTCGCGCGGCAACCCCTTCCCGCAGTCGGCCATTGCCGAATACAAGGTCATCACGCAGAACTACAAGGCCGAGTTCGACCAGGTCAGCAGCGCGGCCATCACCGCCGTCACCAAGTCGGGCACCAACGAACTGCACGGCGAGGTCTACGGCGACCGCACCGGCACCAACTGGCGTGCGCTGACCATGTACGAGCAGCAGCGCGAAGCCGCCGGCGTGCCTCGCCCGGCGTCGAGCAAGAACGAGTACGGCTTCAGCCTCGGTGGCCCCATCAAGAAGGACCAGGCGCACTTCTTCTTCGCTTACGACGGCAAGAGCATCGACGACTCGCGCCAGATCGTGCTGCGCAACCGCGACAAGCTGCCCAACGCTGGCATCGTGCCCGCGCTGGTGGCCCAGCAAGGCAGCCAGGTCGACAACTTCAAGGAGCACCTGCTGTTCGGCAAGGTCGATATCAACCTCGACGACGAGCAGCGCCTGAGCATCTCGGCGCGCGTGCGCCGCGAGGAGGACCGCGTGGCCGAGAACCGCGACCTCAGCCTGCCGGGCAACGACAAGAAGCGCAAGAACGACGAGACCCGCCTCGACCTGAAGCACGAGTGGTCGCGCGGCTCCTGGCTCAGCGAGGCCCGCATCGGCTACGAGGACTTCACCTGGAACCCGACGGCCGCCATCAGCTCGGCCTTCATCCGCTACAAGGTCGGCAACAGCCCGGCGCAGGTGCTCAGCGCGGCGGATGACGTCATCTTCGGTGGCGGCTCGCCCGACTCGCAAAAGCGCAGCCAGAACGGCGTCTCCGTCTCGGAGGACCTGACCTACACCGGCATCACCGGCCATGTGATCAAGTTCGGCGCCAAGCTCAAGTCCATCAAGTACGAGCTGGGCGGCACTTCGCGCGGTGTCGATGTCGTCGACGCCATCATCGACCGCGTCACCGGCAACCCCTACTACGACGGTGCGAACTGCACGGGCAGCAACGTCACCAACGGCGGCGCCAACAGCGACCAGTGCAAGATCGACCGGGCACTCGCCAGCGTCGACGTCAACTACAGCAACCGGCAGTTCGGCATCTACCTGCAGGACGATTGGGCGCTGAGCAAGCAGCTGGAAGTCAACCTTGGCATCCGTTGGGACTACGAGTCCAACATGCTGAACAACAGCTATGCCACGCCGAGCGACCGCGTCACCGCGCTGCGTGGGCTGGACGGCGCGCGCTGGGGCATCACGCCGCCGGCCGGCCAGACCTATGCGCAGTCCCTCGCCAAGGGCGGCGTCAACATCGAGGACTACATCAGCAACGGCGGTTCGCGCCGCGCCTTCAAGGGCGCCTTCGCGCCGCGCGTGGGTGCGTCCTACGACGTGTTCGGCGACCGCATGTCGGTGTTGTTCGGCGGCTGGGGCCGCAGCTACGACCGCACCATGGCCAACCACGCACTCGACGAGCTGCAGAAGAACAAGCAGGCTGGCGGCGAGATCTGGATGATCAACAACAAGGTCAAGACGCCCTACGCCGACCAGCTCAGCGTCGGCCTGCGCCAGGGCCTTGGCGAATGGAACACCGAGATCGCGCTGAGCCAGGTGCATGCCAAGAACCAGTTCGTCTGGTTCGGCGGCAACCGCGACCCCAATGGCGGCTGGGCCAACCAGAGCCCCATCGACCCGCTGTGGGGCGGCCCGAACGGCTTCGGCACCCTGATCCTGGGCGATTCGGTCGGCGAGACCAAGACCCGCGCGGTGCTGCTCAGCGCCGCCAAGCCCTACACCGCCGCCTCCGGCTGGGCGGCCAACATCGCCTACACCTACAGCGATGCGCAGACCACCCACAAGGAGTGGAAGAACGACATCTTCGACTGGACGTATGGCCGCAGCACCCATGGCTGGAACCCGTCGACGGACGCCAGCAAGCACCGCCTGGTGGCGGCCGGCGTGACGGACAAGCTGCTGCCTTGGGGCATCTCGCTGTCGGGCAAGGCCACCTGGGCCAGCGGTGCGCCGCGCCGCGTGACCTCCTGCGCCGCCGGCTGGGACAAGTGCATCAGCGTGGAGGGTGACGGCCCGGTGTTCCGCCAGGTCGATGCCGGCCTCTCCAAGACCATGCAGTGGGGCATCCACCGCGTGAGCCTGCGCATGGACGTCATCAACCTGTTCAACACCACCAACTACGACGGCCTGGATGACTGGGGCGGTGGCCCGGTGGGCGCTGGCCAGCCGGCCAACAAGTTTGGCGGCGACAACCTCAACGTCGGCAAGCCCAACAGCGTGCGCGACCCGGCGCGCACGGTGAAGCTCACCGTCAGCTACGCCTTCTGAACTTGCCTCACCTTGCCTGACCCGTGGGAGCGGGCTCCGAGCCTGCTCCCACAATCAACTCCACCATGGACATGCTGAACCGACGCGCCCTGCTGTCGCACGGCGCCAGCCTGGCGCTGGCCGGCACGCTGCCCGCCTGGGCCGCTGAATCAAACGCGCACAA
>Ga0187843_10001350_pt1 | contig 15625 bp, 15 predicted proteins | sample SpaLakP09_SKY_43_FD_134516 | JGI IMG/M metagenome (GOLD analysis project Ga0187843, IMG submission 134516) | Oligotrophic lake water microbial communities from Sparkling Lake, Wisconsin, USA - SP09_SKY_43 | ecosystem: Environmental > Aquatic > Freshwater > Lake | place: USA: Sparkling Lake...
CATGGCCACCAAGGCCAGCAAGGAGGCTGCAGACGGCGGCGATGCCGTGACGCAGACCGTCAAGGCCATGAAGCAGATCGCGCAGAAGATCAGCATCGTCGACGACATCGCCTACCAGACCAACCTGCTGGCACTCAACGCCGCCATCGAGGCGGCACGGGCCGGCGAACACGGCAAGGGCTTCGCCGTCGTGGCGGCCGAGGTGCGCAAGCTGGCCGAGCGCAGCCAGGAGGCCGCCAAGGAGATTGGCGACCTGGCGGGCAACAGCGTCAGCACCGCCGAGCGCGCCGGCAAGCTGCTTGACGAGATCGTGCCCAGCATCCAGAAGACCAGCGAGCTGGTGCAGGAGATCGCCGCCGCCTCGCAGGAGCAGAGCCAGTCGGTGACGCAGATCGGCGGCGCCATGGGCCAGCTCAGCAAGGCCACGCAGCAGAACGCCAGTGCCTCCGAAAAACTGGCCGCCACGTCTGAAGAACTGTCCGGCCAGGCCGAGCAGTTGCAGCAGTCGGTGGCCTTCTTCAACACCCGCAGCGAGGGCGGCCACGGCCAGGTGCACGGTCGCCATGACGGGCAGCCGTTCGTCGAGCGCCGGTCACCGAACTCGCCCATGCGAGGCAACAGCGGCAACGGCGCCCAGGCCGGCAACCGCGCCAGCACCCCGCGCCTGCAGGCCACCGGCACGCACGGCAACTTCCGCCCCTTCTGAACCGGTAGACCGTCATGAACAACTCCACATCCGAAGCCGGCGGCACGACGCGCCAGTTCCTCAGCTTCACAGTGGGCGGCGAGCCGTTCGCCATTGACATCCGTACCGTGCGCGAAATCATCCAGCACGGCGCCATGACCGCTGTGCCGCTGATGCCTGACTTCGTGCGCGGCGTCATCAACCTGCGCGGCGCGGTGGTGCCGGTCATCGACCTGCAAGCCCGCTTCGGCCGCGGGCCGGCCGGCACCAGCAAAAAGACCTGCGTCGTCATCGTCGACGCGCAGCGCGACGGCGAGCGCGCCGAGCTGGGGCTGATGGTCGACGCGGTCAGCGAGGTGATCTCGCTGGACCCGTCCCAAATCGAGCCGCCGCCGCAGTTCGGCGGCTCCACGCGCCGCGACTTCATCGCCGGCATGGGCAAGCGGGGCGAGCGTTTCGTCGTGCTGCTGGACCCTGAGCGCGCCTTCGACATCGGCGAGATGGCCTCGCTGTGCGAGGCCAGCCAGCAGGCCATGGCGGCCTGAGGTCGGTCATGACCACTCCTCAACTGACCGACCGCAGCTTCAGCCGCATTGCCGCGCTGATGCATGACGCCGTCGGCCTGGCGTTCGCGCCGAGCAAGAAGCCGCTGGTCAGTTCACGCCTGGCCGGCCGCATCCAGCAACTGGGCCTGGGCGGCTTCGAGGACTACGCCGCGTTGCTGGAGTGCCCCGACGACGGTGGCGAGTTCCAGGTGGCCGTGGACCTGCTGACCACCAACGAAACCTACTTCTTCCGCGAGCCCGCCCACTTCGCGTTGCTGCAGGCCGAACTGCAGCGCACACGGCCGCAGCGCCTGGCGGTGTGGAGCGCCGCATCGTCATTCGGCGACGAGGCCTACAGCACGGCCATGCTGCTGGCGGAACTGGAGATGATGGGCACCATCGGTACGGACTGGTCCGTCCTCGGCACCGACATCAGCCAGCGCGTGCTGCAAAGTGCGGTGCAGGGCATCTACCCGGCCGACCGCCTGCGCGAGGTCTCCTCACAGCGCCTGAAGCGCTACTGCCTGCGCGGCGAAGACGAGAGCGCCGGCCTGGTGCAGGTGCGCGAATCGCTGCGCCAGCGCGTGCGCTTCGGGCAGCTCAACCTGTGCGCCCCCGTTGACGGCATCGGCACCTTCGACGTGGTGTTCCTGCGCAACGTGCTGATCTATTTCGACCCGCCCACCAAGAGCGCCGTCGTCGACCGCGTGCTGGCCCATCTGCGCCCGGGCGGGCTGTTCTTCCTCGGTACCGCCGAAGGCCGCGTGCCCTGCAGCACCCGCCTGAGCGTGCTAGCGCCCGGCGCCTACCGCAAGGAAGCCGACCGATGAGCCCCGTCACCCTCACCCTGCACCCTGGCGACGTCGCCTGCGTGGACCGGGGCGACCGCATGGAGACCTTGCTGGGCTCCTGCGTTGCCATCCTGCTGACCGACCAGCGCGGCACGGTGGGTGCGATGTGCCACGTGGTGCACGCCGGCACGCCCACCACGAGCGCCCGCGCCGGCGACACGGCCTTCGGCGAAGCCGCGCTGGCCAACATGGGCCGGCAGCTGCGTGAGCGCTGCATCGACGCGGGCCAATGCCTGGCCTGGGTCTACGGCGGCGGCAACATGTTCCCTGACCAGGCCAGCGACTCGGCCAGACCGGGCCATGTCGGCGCAGCAAACGTCGAATGGGCGCTGGGCGCCCTGCACCGGGCCGGCATCCGCGTACTGGGTGTCGACCTGGGCGGCCACGGCTACCGCAAGCTGGGCTGGACGGTGGGGCTCCACGATCCCAAAGTCGAGATCGTGCAGATGCCGGGCTCGCCCGCCCCGGCCGGGAGTCGCCCATGATCCGCGTCTTCGTCATCGACGACTCCGCCGTCGTGCGCCAGACCATGCTGGCACTGCTGCAGGGCGACCCCGACATCGAGCTGGCCGGCAGCGCCCCCAACCCCATCATTGCGGCGCCGCTGATCCGCAAGAAGCGCCCGGACGTGCTGCTGCTGGACATCGAGATGCCCGGCATGGACGGCCTGACCTTCCTGCGCCAGCAGATGGCCGAGCTGCCCATCGCCACCGTCATCTGCTCGTCGTTGAGCACCGAAGGCAGCCGCATCGCGGTGGACGCACTGGCGGCCGGCGCCGTGGCCGTCGTCGCCAAGCCGCGGCTGGGCCTGCGCCAGTTCCTGGAAGACTCGCGCCGCGAACTCATCAGCACGCTCAAGGCGGCCGCTCGCTCGCGGCCCCGCCTGTTCAGCGCGCCGGCCAGCACGGCGCCCCACGCCAGCCCGGTGCGCACGAGCCCGGTGGCGGGCCTGCATGCGCTGTCGGTCAACAAGCCCGTCGTCATCGGCAGCTCCACGGGCGGCACCCAGGCCATCGAGCAGATCCTGCGCTCGCTGCCGGCCGACGCGCCCGGCATCGCCATCGTCCAGCACATGCCTGAGCGCTTCACCGCGATGTACGCCCAGCGGCTGGACAGCCTGTGCGCCATGCGCGTGAAGGAGGCCGTTGACGGTGACCGCCTGGAGCGCGGCACCGTGCTCATCGCCCCGGGCGGAAAGCACATGAAGCTGCGCAAGAGCGCCGGTCAGTACTACGCCGTCGTGCTGGACGGCCCGCCGGTGAACCGCCACAAGCCCTCGGTGGATGTGCTGTTTCGCAGCCTGGCCGAGCACACCAACGGCGACGCGCTGGCACTGATGCTGACCGGCATGGGCGACGACGGCGCACGCGGCATGAAGCAGCTGCACGACCTGGGCGTGCGCACCGTGGCACAGGACGAGGCCAGCTGCGTCGTGTTCGGCATGCCAATGGAAGCCATCAAGCTCGGCGCCATCGACGAGGTCATGCCGCTGGACGCCATGGCCGCGGCCGTGACGAGTTTTGACGCGCGAGGGTGAGTGTGGGCTGCTCGCCTGGGTGTGCGGCGACGTTCCGCGCCTGAAGACGATGAGGTGGGCTGGACCGTTGTCGACCCGCTCCTCACGAACAAACCGACAAGGGACATGCTGTCGGGCGCATCACCCTCCTGCCATGGTCCTTCGTGCGCTGTGGGTCATTCAAGTACACAGCGAGATCAGCCCGGGCGTACATGACATCCACTCCCGGCGCGTGCCCGACACGGCGGAGATGCTGCGGCTGAGGAGAAAGGTCGCCGAAGTCATCCTGCCTTAGCTTCCGTCGGCAAACCCGGACTGCGGGCTGGGAACGCGGGCTAGCTAGGCGGAGACGGAAGCGGCGTTGGACGGCTGTATTCCCTGAAGCACCGCGCGCAGTCCGCTGGCATCATCGCCCCGACCGACGGCCGGAAAAATCGACCGAGAACTTGTAACGGCGCGCCGCTTTTGCCGGGAATTCAATGCTGTATGAAATGCAGCAGAACGGGAGATTTTCCTTGTCAATTCAAGCACTTGCCCGCGATTCAATGCGCCGATCCAGGGCGCAGTGCGCCTGCCTAGGCGGCGCTGCCTGTCTCCCGAGAACACGTTAGATGGAAGCAGATACCTTCATTACCACTGCCATCGCGGCGGGCGAAACGAGTGGCCTTGATGCCCTGGGATTCCTGCAGCAGATCGTCTTCGCCGTGTCTGAGGCCGAGGTGACATGTGACATCGATGGAATCGACAACCTCATCCATCGTTACGGTGCGGATTCTCTCCCGCTGTTTGGAAGGGCGTACGCGGAAATTGGTGCCGCGGAGATCGCCGAGGCTTTGAGGGAGCTTGCGACGTCTCCTATGTCGGAGCCGCTCCTGAGTCGCGCTAACTCACTCATCTCCAACCGAACTGGCTATGACTACGGAACCATCCGAACGTATGTGGCGGCGCGCATCTAACTGGTCATTGCAGCGGACGCCTCCGGCGCCCGCTGAACTCCAACGTTATCCAGCATGAAATACATCGACGTTCGATGGAGGCACGAGTCCCCCGATGATCCGATCAGGCTCGTGTCTGAACTCGATGCCGCAGGCTGGGAACAGCGGAAGTTGGAGTTCTTCGCAGATGGGCGAGTTGGCTTCGCGTCCGGCGCGGGTGCTGCCACCGGGACATTGCTTGGCACCATGGCGGTTCCGTCGCTGGACGAAATCAACGCTCAGTCGGAATTTGAGGGCGCGGAGATCGACGCTGCGACCTTCGAGACTCTTTGGAGAGAGCATGGCGCCGCTGGATAACCTTTTGGTCAAGCGGCCCTGCGCCAGCTACGCTGGCTTGTCCGCTTACCGCGAACGTTGATGCCTTTCGCCAAACGCCTTGGGATCAGCCCAAGTCAATCGCCGGATATTCCCCCAACCCATCGGGCCACGGCGTCAGGATCTCGAAGCCGTCCTTGGTGACGGTCACCATGTGCTCCCACTGCGCCGACAGCGACTTGTCGCGCGTCACCACCGTCCAGCCATCGTTCAGTTCGCGAATGCCCGCGCCGCCCGCGTTGATCATGGGCTCGATCGTGAAGATCATGCCCTCCTGCAGCTTCAGGCCTTCGCCCGGCCGACCGAAGTGGTTGACGTGCGGTTCATCGTGATAGACGTCGCCGATGCCGTGCCCGCCGTACTCGCGCACCACGCTGAAGCCGGCCGCGTGGGCAACCTTCTGGATGGCGTGGCCCACGTCACCTAACGTCGCACCCGGGCGCACCTGGCGGATGCCGGCGCGCAGGGCCTCGTAGGTCGTGTTGACCAGCCGGCGCGCCAGCACATTGGTCTCGCCGACGATGAACATGCGGCTGCTGTCGCCAAACCAGCCGTCCTTGGTCAGCGTCACGTCCACGTTGACGATGTCGCCCTTCTTCAGCGTCTTTTCCTTGCTCGGGATGCCGTGGCAGACCACATGGTTGGGCGAGATGCAGGCCGTCTTCGGGAAGCCGTGATACCCGACGTTGGACGGGATGCACTTCAGCTCATTGACGATGTAGTCGTGGCAGAGGTCGTCCAGCTGCTCGGTCGTCACGCCGGGCACGACGTGGGGCTTGAGCATGGCCAGCACCTCGGCAATGAGGTGACCCGCCTCGCGGGCCTTGGCGACTTCCTCGGGGCTGCGCAGCTTGAGGCTCTTCATGCTCGGGCTCCCTTGGCCTTGGCCGGTTGAGCCCAGCCGGCCAGGCGCGCCAGGTCCAGCCCGCCCTCCTGCTCGGCACGAATCAGCAGCTGGCAGATCTCGGCATGGCTCAGCTGCGGGTGCAGTTCGGCCAGCATGCCGATGCGCATCCAGTGCTCGGCCTGGGCATTGATGGAGCGCGACAAGGCCTGGCTGGCAACGCGCAGGCTCTCATGCATGGCTTCGGAGATTTTGACGATTCCCATGCAGCGCACTATATACGCTTCGTATACAAAACGTATATCACCCGGGCTTGGGTGTCAGCACCGCTTCGTAGGCGGACAGGAATTCGGGCGGCATGCGCTTGGGTCTGCCGCTGCTGATCTCGATGCACACCAGCGCCCAGCGCCCGCGCACCAGCGTCGCGCCGTCGCGGGCTCGGCGCAGCTGGAAGCGCCGCTCCATCGTCAGCCTGCCGTCACTGGCCGTCAGCCAGGTGCCCAGCACCAGCGCCTCGCCCTCGAAAGACGGCAGCAGGTACTCGTAGTGGCCCTCGCGGATGGCCATGGCGCGGTCCAGGCGGCGGTAGTCGGCCAGGCTCAGGCCCAGCGCCTCGGAGTGCGCCCAGCCGGCCTGCTCGCACCACTGCACGTAGACGGCGTTGTTGGTGTGGCCCAGCCCGTCGATGTCCGCTGCCGCCGGCAACAACGCCAGCGTGAACGGCGACGGGTGGTCCCAGTCAGTCATAGACCGAGGTTTCGGGCCGGCGCGCCAGCACGGCGATGGGCGGCGCCCAGCGTTCGCCGCGCGGCTTCTTGCTCGTCACAAGCGTGATCTCGCTGGGCTCGAACACCTCGACGTTGTGCGTGATCGGCGTCGTCAGCAGGTACTGCGCACGGGTGCTGCGCAGGAAGTGGCCGACGAGCTGGATGTTGCGCACGTCCAGGTGGGCAAAGGGCTCGTCGATGAAGACGAAGCCGCCGGGCGTCTCGTCGTCCTTCATCAGGCCCACCAGCAGGATCAGGCTCTTGAGCACCTGCTGGCCGCCCGAGGCCTCGCCGTCGTTCAGGCCCACTTCGCCCTTGCCGTCGAAGTTGAACTTGACCTGCAGGCCGGCCTGGGCCAACACGGTGTCGTCGTTGTCCAGGTGGGGCAACACGGCCTCGGCGTTGACGCCAGCCAGTTCGCCCAGCTCGGCGACGTTCTTCTTGTAGCGGCGCACGGTGGCGCGCATCACGTCGATGTAGCGCTCGCGGGCGTTGAAGGCGGCGATGCGGGCCAGCTCGTTGCTGGCGCGGCGGTCGCTGAGCTGGGTGTCTTGCTCGTGCACCTGGGCGGCCATGCGGGCGTGGCGGTCGACGACGCTGGCGTCCACCTCCCAGTGGCCGCCCTGCAGCTCCTGATCGACGTGGTGGGCGCGGATCTCGGCCTGGCGGGCGTTCTCAAACTCGTCGCGCAGCGCGGCCAACGCGATGGGCGTGACCCAGGCCTTGGGGAACTGGCCCTTCTGCGAGCGGGACTGGCGCGATGCCGTGCGCAGCGCCTCACGCTTGGCCTCGTGCTCACGCAGGCGGCCGGAGGCCGAGCCCTCGCCGTCGCGCAGCGCAATCTGCGCGGCCTCGTAGGCCTGCTCGCTGCGCGTGGAGTCGCGCAGCACGCGGTCGTGTTCGCTGTCCAGCGTGCTCATGCGCGTGGACGCTTCGGCGCGCGCCTGACGCAGCACCGGCAGGCGGGCGCGGGCTTCGGCGAACTCGTCGGACCGCTCGGACAACTCCTGCGCCGCCTTGTGGCCCACGGCGGCACGCTGCACATCCTTGAACTGGCGTTCGACCTCGGCCTGCGCCTTGGCGATGCGGCTCAGCTCGCCGTCCCAGCGCGACAGCTCAGCTTCCAACGCGCCGCGACGTGAATCGACCGCCGAGGCACCGAACTGATGGTCACGCGGCTCTACGAAGACGCTGCGACCGCCGCGACCGTCGCGGTAATAGGCGTCTGTCGTGATCCATTCGCCACCAGCCTTGGCGCCCTCTTCCGTCGATGTGACGCAGCGGATGCCCCCCAGCTGACGCACCAGCCAGGTCGGCAGCGGCGCGCTGACGTTCAGTGCGGCCAGCAGCGAGCCGGCGGGCGCCTGGCCGGCGGCCTGGGTGTCGGCCACGACGTAGTGTCGGTAGCGCTGCTTGGCGGCGATGTCGAAGGCGCGGCCTTCGTCGCTGCGGTGCTTCAGCACGACGACCCAGCGCGACGGGCGCAGCAGGCCTTCGGCGGCGGCGCGCCAGGTCTCGTCGGCGATGTCGATGCTGTCGGCCACGAGGTGGTGGGCGATGCCGGCGTCGTCCAGCGCGCGCTTCATGGGCGCGACCTCGGGCGGCGGCGGGGGCAGGCGCTTGCCGCTCAGCTCGCCCAGCGCGTTCTGCGCCCGCGCGGCCTTGTCGCTGGCGCGGGTGTAGTCGGCACGCAGGCGTTCGCGCTCGCCGGCCAGCTCCTGCATGCGCGCGGTCAGCGCGGCGGCGTCGGCTTCCACGTCGGCCAGCGCCTTCAATTCGTCTTCACGCTTGACCAGCGCCTCAGCCGGCCGCTCGGCCTCGCGGGCGGCGTCAAACGCGGCACGCGCCTCGCGGCGTTCGCCGTCCAGCGCCTTGATGCGCTCCTTGGCGGCTTCCTGCGCGGTGAACAGGCCATGCAGCGCCGCGCGCTTCTCGCTCAGCGCCTTCACGTCGCCCGACGCAAACAGGCGCTGGCGGTGCAGTTCGCGCGCGTCGCGGGTGATGCGCTCGCGGGCCTCGCTCCAGCGCAGCACGGGCAGCACCTCGGTGGCCAGGCGCTCGCGCTCCTGGATCTTGAGCTGGTACTGGCGATGGCTGTTGACGCGGTTGGCCAGGTCAGAGAGCTGCGCCTGCGTGTGCGCCAGCTCGGCGCCGGCTTGCTCCACTTCCTTGCCCAGTTGCTGCTGGTGGCTGCGCGCCTGCTCGTAGCGGTCCAGCACCTCCTGGTCGCCGAACACCTCGAAGACGAGGCGCAGCAGCTCCTTGGGCGACAGCTCGCACAGCCGGTCCGTCTGGCCCTGCTCCAGCGCCAGCACGCGGCCGATGGCGCGGGTCAAGCCAGCCGCCTCCAGCCGCTTCTTCCACGCCTCGATGCCCAGCCAGTCGCGGTCGCCGCGCTCCGCTAACTGTTCGATCTCGTGCACGCCGTCCAGGATGACGTAGCGGCGCACCCAGTCGCCGCCATGGCGCTCGATGCGGCAGGCCAGCGTGACCTGGTCGGCGTACAGCAGCGATGACGCAAACGGCCGGCTGCTGTTCTGGCGGCTGCGCGGCCGGTTGTCCACCAGCGCGCGCAGCCAGGCCGTCTCGGCGTTGGCGTGGCGGGCGTAGGTCTTGTAGGTGCGGCCGCCCGAGCAGTCCAGGCCCAGCAGCGTGCGCATCGCGTCCAGCAGCGTGGTCTTGCCCGAGCCGTTGGGGCCGGCGATGGTGATGATGGCGCCGTCCAGCGGCAGCGTGACGCGCTGGCAGTAGTCCCAGTGCAGCAGTTCAAGCGATTGCAGGTGGAACATCAGTCGTCGAGGTGTTGTTGTTCTGCTTCTTCAGGGCGCGACACCGGGTGGCCGGCGCGCGCCAGCACATCGCCCAAGGCGCCGTCGAGGATGCGCGGCGCCAGCAGGTCGTAGTCGATCAGCAGGTCCAGCAGCGGGCCTTCGGCGATGTCCTCGCCACGGCGGGTGACGAAGCCGTGGCGCTCCAGCAGCTTGAGGTTGGTGTCCAGCCGCAGCTTCTTGCCGAGCTGGTCGCCGAAGTCGGCCAGCAGGCTGCGGTAGCTGATCAGCGGCGCGACGCTGGCGGCCTGCGGCAGCGGCTTGTCGGTGGCAAAAAACTCGCCCTGGCCGGCATGGATGGCATCGCTGCGGGCCACTTGCCGTTGCCGCTTGGGCAGCACGATCAAGCTCCACAGCACCACCAGCAGCGCCACGCCGTCGCGCGGCAGGTCGAGGTTGTTGTTGGCGGCCAGGCCCATTTCGCCAAACACGGCACTCTCGGCCGGGCGCACCAACGCGACGGCGATGTGGTCGGCGTGCACGTTGTCCACCACCTTGAGCCCGACGGCGCCCAGGCGCTGGCCCAGCAGCGTCCAGAGCTCGGTGTCGATCAGCGCGCGGCGCACCAGCGGGTGGCTGCGCGGCAGCCAGCGCCGGGCCAGCAGTTGCGCCGCCAGTTGGGCGGCGTCGTCGAGAGGTTGGCTCATGAAGAAGACTCGGGTGTGAGAACGCCGCGGCTCATCCATTTGACGAACTCGTCGTCCACGGGGCCTTGTTCGGCAGACCAGCGCACGCTCCACGGCTGGCGGGCCATGTCGCCGGTGGCGCCCTTCAGATGGCGGGCTTGCGCGTCGCCCAGCAGCGGCAGCAACTGGGCGCGGTAGGCGGCGCGGGCGTAGCTGCCACCGAGCACGGCAGGCGCCAGGTCGCGCTCGGTGGCACCGGCCGCAGCCCAGGTGGTCAGCAGCGCCTGCATCTGGTCCATGTCGGGCGGCAGCTGCATGACGGCCAGCTCGCCGGTCGGCGCCGCCTGGCCTTGCGGCAGTGCGGCGATTTCGGCGGGCTTGGGCCGGTCACGCTCGAACTCGGCCTCGGCGGTGTCGACAAGATCGTGCTGGGAGACCAGCACCGGCTGCACCGGCCGCTCCCAGCCGCCGGCCAGCAGCGCGCCCAGGTCGCCCTGGCTCTGCAGCCAGCGGCGCACGTCGGTCGTCGTGATGCCGGTGGAGCCCAGCGTCACGCGCTGGCGGTCGGCCTGCTGCAGCGCCCGGTTGAACTGGCTGGCCATCGCCAGCAGCCGCGCCTGGGCCAGGCCCAGCTCGCGGGCCAGGCGCTCCAGGCGGGCGTCGCCGGCGGCTTCGGCCTGGGCAATGATGGCGCCCAGCGCTTCGCCGGCGCGGTCCACCAGCGTCAGCGCCTTCTCGAAGCGGGTGCGGGCCCGGCGCAGCGCGAACTCGCTGCCGCTGGCGATGGCGTCGGCAAACTCGTCGTACAGGCGTGAAAGCTGGGCCAGCAAATGCTGCAGCTGCGCCGGCTGCAAGGTGCCCAGCTGGTGGGCACCGGCCACGCCGGCCAGCAAGGAGGCCAGGTCGCCGTCGGGCGACTGCTCCTGCGTCAGCGGCTGCAGCAGGCCCACGACCTGCTGGGCCAGCGGCGTGACGGCGTAGGTCTGGGCGGTGGCGTCCCAGGCCAGCAGGTCGGCCTCGCGGAAGCGTTTCAGCACGCCGTCCAGCACCTCGTCGCGCAGCACATGGAAAGCCTGGTTCAGCGCCTCGCGCGTCAGGCGCGACTCTCGCAGCGCCATCAGCTCGAAGAACACCCACAGCCGCAGCCGCGTCAGTGCCGCCGAGCCCTGGAACAGCGCCCGCAGCGCCGCCTGCAGTGCATCCTGGCGCTCCAGTTGCCACCACAGCAGCGCATCGGCCGGCGCGGCGCCGTCGCGGAAGTAGTCCTCCACGCGCAGGGCGTCGTCGCTCTCGGGCAGGGAGTTGGGCGGCAGAGTCGGTTGGGACATGGGGCGCGGATTATCAGTTCAGCCGCTTTGAGCGCTGACGGCAGCCCGGTTGAACTTCGGCGTGGCGGCGCCGGCCTAAGCTGCAGCCACCATGAGACAACCCACCTTCTTCCTCTCCCACGGCGGCGGCCCCTGGCCGTTCATGGACGGCGACTACCGCCGGGCACATGCCAAGCTGGAGGCGTCTCTGCAGGCGCTGCCGGCCACGCTGCCGGAGAAGCCGAAGGCCATCCTGATGATTTCGGCCCACTGGGAGGAAGCCGCCTTCACGGTGATGACCTCGGCAGCACCCGACATGCTGTACGACTACGGCGGCTTCCCGGCGCACACCTACGAGGTGGTCTACCCGGCGCCGGGCGACCCGGTGCTGGCCGAGCGCGTCGTCGCGCTGATCGAGGCGGCCGGCCTGCCCGCAGCACGCAACGCCACACGCGGCTTTGACCACGGCGCGTTCTGCACGCTGGTGCCGATGTATCCCGACGCCGACGTGCCGGTGGTGCAGCTGTCGCTGAGGCAAGGCCTGAGCCCGGCCGAGCATCTGGCGCTGGGCCGGGCGCTCGCGCCGCTGCGTGACGAAGGCGTGCTGATCCTGGGCAGCGGCTTCAGCTTCCACAACCTGCGCCTGTACGGCGCGCAGGGCCGCGAGCCGTCTGCGGCCTTCGATGCTTGGCTACAGAGGGTGCTGCCGTCACCCGAAGGCCGCGACACGCAGTTGCAGGCCTGGGCCGACGCACCGGCGGCACGGCTGGCACACCCACGCGAGGAGCATCTGCTGCCTCTGATGGTGGCCGCAGGCGCCGCCGAGGGCGAGGCCGGCAGCTGCAACTATCACGAGACCGCGTTCCTCGGCGGCGTGACGGCGTCCAGCTTCCGGTTCGGCCCCTAAAGCGCGACCAGTTCGACCGCACTCACGCTGCCCAGCACTTCGGCCAGATGGGCGTTGGTGTGGGCATCGCCCGTCGCGGCCAGCAGGGCCGCCGTCGGGTAGGGCCGCGACTCAAAGTCCAGGCCCGGGCCCAGCCGGTCGATCAGCGCATTGCAGGCATGGCCATAGGCCACCAGGCGCAGCCAGAGGATGGGCTTGGCGCCGACCTGCAGACCGTCCAGCAGGCTGTCGAAGGGCGCGACCGCCGCCATGCCGTCCTTGTCCAGGCGCGCATTGAACTCGTCGAAGCGCAGGATGCGCTCGGCGCCACTCGCCTCGCGGTGGATGAGCGCCTGGGCGCAGGCCGCCAGCGAGTCGGCAAACACGTGTTCGGCCTGGCGGCTCCAATCCACGCCCGGCCGGCCCTGCACCAGCTCGTCGCCGCTGAAGATGCGCGTGATGGTGCGCCGAAAGCGCAGGCACACCACAGCGGACGGATCGACGGCGAAGTCCGCCACGCCGATCTGCCGCTCGACCAGCTCGGCAATGGACAGCGGCCGCAGCAGGCGGTAGAGCGTGCTGCGGCCGTAGTAGTTCGCGATGTCGAGGTGGTAGTGCTCGCGCCCCAGGAAGGACTCGATGCGACCGGCCACGTCGCGGCAGGCCAGCAGCAGCTGGAAGCGCAGCGGCCCGATGGCGGTGTAGAGCCGGCGCCTGGCCTCGTACTCGTACTGGCGTTGCGCGGCCATCTGCCCGAGCTGGGTGTCGACCTCGCGCTTGATCGCCGCCTCAAACAAGGCCTTGTCCTGCCCCAGCTCCAGCTGGATCTGGCCCTTGGTGCGCTCCAGGTCCTGGCTCAGGCCCAGCTTGTGCGACTCGAGCTGGCGCGACAGCTCGGACTTGCGCTGCTCCAGCGCGTCGGTCAGTCGGTGCTGGACCAGCGTGCGCGCCAGCCAGTAGGCCCCGGCAAGCGACAGCCCCAGAGATGAACTGACGGCGGCGACGACGGTCCCGAGATCCATGCTTCTCCTCCAAACGGTGGACGACGTGCCATGGTAGGCGAGCGCCGCGACCGCAGAATGGCCGCGCCCGCTACCGCTGAAGGAGGTCGCCATGGGGGTATTGCCGGGTGACGAGGTCGTCCTCGTCGCGCATCTGCCGCTGGTGCGCATCGCAGAAGAAAGCCTGCCGTTTGCCGGCTGCGACCTGTGGCGCATGCCCTTCGAGGCCTTCGATGACCTGACCGCCCACGCCTTCTCGGACCACCGGCCCGCCTACGAAGCGATGGCGCCGGTCTTTCTGCGCATGGTGGTCAGCGCCAGGCCGCGCCAGGTCGTGCCGCTGCCACCGGGGCCGACGCAGACCCGCCTGGAGCTGAAGCTGCGCAAACACGCCTGGCCAATGCTGGCGAAGTCAGGGCTGGACATCCTCGACAGCTTCTACGCCCTGGCCGTGCAACCCGCCTGGCAGGCGCTGCTGCTGCAGGCGCCCGATGCCGTGCTGCCACCACCGCGCTGCTCAGTGACGATGGCCATCGCGGACGAGGGCTTCGGCTTCGCCACTGGCGAGCAGCCCGCGCGCGTCGCCAGAGTGCAGGGCGACGCGGACATCGATTACCTGATCAACGACGGCTTCCCCACCCGGCTGTTCAGTGCGGCCGAGCTGCAGGCCGCTGCGGCCTGGACGGCGCGTCTGTCGGAGGGCTCGACCATCGACGCCATGCTTGGCCCTGCGCTGGACGCGCTGGCCGAGTGCGCCTCGCCGCTGCTGGGTGCGCCCGAACGCACGGCACTGGCGACGATGGCGCTGGAAACGCTGCTGCTGCCCGAGGTGCGCAGCGGCCTGTCCGCCGCGCTGGAGCGCCGGCTGTCCCACCTGCTCGGGCAGGACGAGGCCGAGTGCCGACACAGCCGCGACAGTGCGCGGGCGCTCTACAAGGCGCGCAGCGCTGCAGTGCACGGCGAGGCGCCGGCCGGCACGGCCGACGGTCCCGCGTGGCTGGCCGCCGCCATCGTCGCGCTGGACCGCCACGCCGGCGCCGCCGCCAAGCCGGTAGGCGACTTGCTGGCAGACCTGGATCTGCAGCCGCTGGGCGGGGCCTTGCCGCGCCCAGCGGCCCCGAGCGCGCCGGTGCTGCTTCGGCCGCGCACCAGCAGGGTCACGATGGTCGGCAGTGGGCTGGCCGCGCCCGACGATATCTGGCTGATGTGGGCGCCGCTGCCCGGGCTGCTGATCCGCCAGCCGCTGGCGTTGGGCGTGCCACGCCGTTGCATGTTGGTGTCCCTGTCCGGCAACGAATTGCTGACGCTGGAGGAGCGCGACATCGCGCGCGACTTTGCCGCCGTGCTGCGCACGCAGGCCGACGAGATCGCCACCCTGTGCGTCGGGCTGCCGGCCAGCGAGGACGACCCGTCGCGCGCGTTGGCGCTGCTGCAGCGGGAGCGGGACCTGGCCGTGGCGGCCCTGCGCCTGGCCGGCCTGCACGACTTCTGCGACCCGGCACTGGCCGGCCCGGTGGCGCTGCGCGGTTCGCTGCGCTTTCGTCAGCCCTCGGTGCTGCGGCAGTCGGTGTGGCAGCTCATCGCGCGGCAAGAAGGCGAGGCCACCGAGCTGCAGGCCGACATGGCCGAGCCGCTGGCCGAGGCATGGCGCACGGTGGACGACTATCGCCAAGCCGGCGGCCACCCCGATCTGGAGCGGGCGCTGACGCTGTACTGCCGCGGCTTCGACCGGCGCTTCAGCACCAGCCACGCCTGCGCCGGCCTGCACATCGCGGCCATCGAGTCCCTGCTGGGCCGCTTCCGCCCGCCGGGCGACGCACAACCTCTGGAGGCGCTGGTCACGCGGCTGCTGGGCCAGGCGCATGCCAGCGCGGCGTGGTTCGAACGCGAGGGCCGCGCGCTGCGCAACGCCGTCGCCCATGGCCGCATGACCGACGGCGTCGACGCCCAGGCGCTGGCAGCGCTTGCCACCATCGCTGGCGCCGCCTGGCGCCGGGCCGCCGAACTCCACGCCGGCGATCCCGCCGACGCGATGCGCCCGGCCAAGCGCCTGGTGCGCGCGCTGACTCATTGACCCGATGGACAGCGTTCAGCGCAGCTTCACCGCGACCTTGTCCTTGAGCTTGCTGTCCGGATAAACGATGACCTGGGCGCCGACGGCCAGGCCTGTCTTCACCCAGGCGCTCACGCCGTTGCGGGCTTCGACGCTGACCTCCTTCAGTTGGGCATGGCCGCCCTCCACCACGAAGATGCCCGAGCGCGACCCGATGGGAAACAAGGCGCTGACCGGCACCATGACCGCTTGCTCCACCACCTGCACCAGCACGCGCACATCGACCTTGTAGCCGTCGCCCAAAGCCTGCCACTGCGCTGCGGGCGCGGTGATGTCGATGACGACATTGACGCGCTGCTCCTCCACCCCCAGGGCCGAGACCTTGGTGAACGCGGCGGGCTCCACC
>Ga0187843_10001351_pt1 | contig 15622 bp, 14 predicted proteins | sample SpaLakP09_SKY_43_FD_134516 | JGI IMG/M metagenome (GOLD analysis project Ga0187843, IMG submission 134516) | Oligotrophic lake water microbial communities from Sparkling Lake, Wisconsin, USA - SP09_SKY_43 | ecosystem: Environmental > Aquatic > Freshwater > Lake | place: USA: Sparkling Lake...
CTCCAGATCGTCGAAGGTGAACATGTTGTCCATGATCTTCTGGGCCAGGTCGGCATCGGCCTCGCGGATGTAGTCCAGCACCGAGGCCTCGACGCTGGAGCCCAGCATATTGATGATCTCGGCGGCCGACTTGACGCCACCCAGATTGGACTTCTTCATGCGCTCGCCGCCGGCCAGCAGCTGGCTCATCACCTCGTTGAGGTCCTTCAGCGCGGTCGGCTGGATGCCGTCCAGGGTGGCGATGCGCACCAGCACCTCGTTGCGCTGGCGCTCGGTAAAGACGCGCAGCACCGAGCTGGTCTGGTCAAAGTCCAGATGGGCCAACACGGCAGCGATGATTTGCGGGTGCTCGTTGCGCAGCAGCTCGGCCACCGAGGTGGCGTCCATCCACTTCAGGCTTTCGATGCTGGAGACATCGCTGCCTTGCAAGATGCGGTCCAGCAGCAGATTGGCCTTGTCGTCGCCCAGGGCCTTGCGCAGCACCGAACGCACGTACTCATCGGTGTCGCTGACCAGGCTGCTCTGGGTACCGGCCACCTCATCGAAGCGGACCAGCACCTGCTCGACCTTCTCGCGCGAGACCACCTTGAGCTTGGCAATCTGCTCACCCAGTGCCTGCACCTCCTTGGGTTGCAGATGCTTGAAGACTTCGGATGCTTCTTCCTCGCCGAGCGACATCAGCAGGATGGCGGCGTCTTCTACTCCAGATTCGTCCATGAGGCTTCTCTGCGTCGGTCAGGTTGAGTGGGTCAGGGGCGAGCCGGTCAAGCGGTTTCGCCCGACATCCAGGAGCGCATGATGTTGGCCACGGCAATCGGGTTTTCGCGGGCCAAGACGCGGGCGCGTTCCAGCTTGTCATTGGCCAACGGCGCTTCCAGGGCGGGCAGGCCACCATGAGCCAGGGCGGGCAGCTGGTTCTCCTCGTCCACGACGGCGTTGAGTTCCTTGCCCTCGGCGTCCTTGCCCTCGACCGGCTCGGGTGGCGGCGGATAGGCCGCGCGAATGGCGGGGCGCACCATGCCGAAGACGGCGATCAAGGCCACGACCACCAGCGCCAGGGGCACGATGGAGCCGCGCACCATGTCCAGCACGAAAGGCTGCTTCCACAAGGGGACCTCGGTGTTGTCTGGCTTGTCCACCATGAAGGGGGCGCTGATGATCTTCAGCGAGTCGCCGCGTTCCTGGTTAAAGCCCATGGTTTCCTTCACCAGGGCGGTCAGCTTGTCCAGCTCTTCCTGCGGCACGGGCTGGCTATTGACCTTGCCCTTGGGATCGGTGCTGGAGCGGTGATTGAGCACGACGGCCGCGTTCAGGCGCTTCACCGTGCCGGTGGCGTTGCGTACCACCCGCACCGTCTTGTCCAGCTCGTAATTGGTGACGGCTTCCCGGCGGCTGTTATTGCTGCCCGGTGTGCCGCCGGCGGTCTGCAGCGGGGCCGAGGCGCCGTTGATGGGGGCCGTGGCCGGCACGGGCGGTTGGTTGGTGGCCGCGCCCGGCACGCCCGTGGGCAGGGCCGGCGTGCCGTTCTGGCTTTCATTGGTTTGCGAGCTGCGCACGGCGGCCGTCAGGTTCTGGCCTTGATTGGGTTTGTATTCTTCGGCGGTCGATTCGATCTGCGAAAAGTCCACATCGGCCGTCACGGTGGCGCGCAGGTTCTCGCGGCCCACCACCGGCTCCAGCAGCTCGTAGATGCGCTTATTGATATTGGCTTCGATCTGCTGCTTGTATTGCAGCTGCTGGCTGTCCAGGCCGTTGCCGTTATCGCTGGTGTTGGAGAGCAAGGCACCGGTCTGATCCAGCACGCTGACGGCCTTGGGCGAGAGCTCGGGCACCGAGGCCGAGACCAGATGCACGATGCCCGCGATCTGCGCGCGGTCCAGCGTGCGGCCGCCACGCAGGGTCAGCATGACCGAGGCGCTGGGCTTTTGCTGCTCGCGGAAAAAGCCGTTTTGCTGTGGCATGGCCAGGTGCACCCGCGCGTCGGCCACATCGGCCAGGGCGGTGATGGTGCGGGTCAGCTCGCCTTCCAGACCGCGCTGGAAGTTCAGGCGCTCATTGAATTGGGTCTGGCCTATCGAGCTCTTGTCCATCAGCTCAAAGCCCACCGTGCTGCCCTTGGGCAGGCCCGCCGAGGCCAGCTTCATGCGCACGTCATAGACCTGAGCGGCGGGAATCAGAATGGTGCCGCCCGGTTCGTTGCGATAGGGTACGCCCAGGGTGGTCAGCTGGGCGATGACGGCGCCCCCGTCCTTGTCGGACAGGCCGGTGAAGACGGGGCGGAAGTCCCCTTGGTTGGACCACAGGGTGATGGCCAGCACGGCGGCGGCCAGCATGGCCAGTCCCGCGCCCATCATCAGCTTGTTGCGCATGGGCAGGGCTGCCAGGCGCGTGCCGAAGATCTCGTTGCCGTTGGAGACGGCCACTGGCATTGCTGCTGTGACGGTGGGGCTGAGAGCGTTGTCCATGAGCTAACCGTTAGGTGTCCGGTGAAATGCGAGGGCAGGCGGGCGAATTCGTGTGCTGTTTCACGGCGCCACGGGCAAGGTGACGCGATGAGCGAATTATTCGGATTTGCACCCTAAAGAAAGCGGCGAACAAGCCGAGGAAGCGACCCTATCTCCCTCCTTCAGGGCGCGGGCTTGGCCCTAGACTTCTCTCCATCGCCACACCTGCGTCCCGCATCTGGCCAAGCCAGGCTAGGACGGAGCCATCATGGATCTGAAGCTCAAACCGTTTGATTTCGCACAAGCCGCCGCTCGCGCTGGTTTGGCCGTCAACGGCCAGCCCTTGACCCAGCCCAAGGCCGTGAGCGGCGCCAGCTTTGGTGATGCCATGGCCCAGGCCATGAAGGGTGTGAGTCAGGCCCAGACCGAGGCCAGTCGTTTGCAACGCGAGGTGCAGCTGGACAATCCCACCGTCAGCCTGGAAGAGACCATGATTGCGATGCAGAAATCGCAGATCGGTTTTCAAGCCACCTTGCAGGTGCGTAACCGCCTAGTCTCGGCCTACTCCGAGATCATGAATATGCAGGTTTAAGAACCCTCGCAGGCCGGGGCTTCGGCAATGCACAAGGTATGGCCGTTCTGCTGCGGGGCAGGGGGCGCAGGGGGTTATTGCGCAGGCTTTTTGCGCAGCAGGCGGCCGAGCTTTTGCACCTGATCGATATAGCGCTGCAAGAGGCGTTCGGCCTCGTTGTCGATGCGCGCGAAATTCAGGCCCAGCAGCAGGCCACCGTCGGCCTCGGGCCGGATGTTTTGCACCCGCAAACTGGCTTCGAAGCGCGTATCGCGGTCCAGCTCAATCTGGGCGCTGGCGAACGGCTCGCCCGGCTCGGGCGCCGCCAGTTCGGTGGGCCAAAGCACGGCCAGACCGCCCAGGCTGAGATCCAGGATGCGCAGACGCAGTTCTGCTCCACCTGGCTGCGGATGCGGCAGCTTGAGCTGTGGTGTACGCGTGCTGGGGCGCACCCGGAAGGCCTGCCGGCGCTGGAAGCGGTAGAGCCGGCTGGGTAGGGGGCTGCGCAAGACGGCGCCGTGGGTCAGTGCCTTGCTGCTGAGCAATAGCAAGCCCTCCAGTTCAAACTGCAGCTTGATTTGATCGAGAAAGGCCACGGCCGTGACCTCCTCGGCGCTCAGCAGCTGCGGCAGCAGCGGGTCATCGGGGTGGATGTCAAAGCCCAGGGCAGCAAATTGAGCATCCACCGCGCTGAGGCAGCTTTGCACCGCGATGCCGGCCGGCGTGCTCAGGGTGATGGGAATCTGCTGATCCCGCAAGGCCTGCAGCAAGACCAGCACCTCGGCGCTGGCTTGAATACGAAAATCGCCCGAGGCTTCCGGGTCGGAAGCGTCGGGCGACGATGCGTTGGCGTGGCTGTGAAAGCGGCTCATCTTGATGCAAGCAGGGAGGCCTTTTTGTAGCATCCCTTGTGTGGGTTGGCTGCGCTCAGTGCAGGGTCTTGCTTTTGCCGGTCATGACGCGGTCCAGATCGTCCAGCCAAGGCTCGGCCAGATGGCGAATCTCGGCGTCATTGACCAAGATACGCTGCATGATGCGGGTCTTCAGCTTGGCGTCCTCGGGTGCGAGCTTCTCGCTGGAGGCCGCATGCTTGAGCTGCGAGATCAGCAGCACGCAGGCGCCTTCGAGCTTGACGACTTCATCCCAGTTGCCGGAACGAGCGGCGCACAGCATGTCGGCGCTGGCTTGTTCAATGGCTTCGTAATAGCTCAGGAGTTGGGTGTTCATCGCAAATTCCGAATGAGAATGTAGAAATGGCTTGTGCGCTTTGCTTCAGGCCGCGCGTGAGGCGTCGACATTGGGGCTGATGGCGGACCAGGCTTCTCGTACGGGCGTCAAGATGCGCTGGCATTCTTCGATCGCCTTGGCGTCGTTGTGTAGATTGGCCCGGGTCAGACGCATGCAAATATAGGCATAGAGGTCGTTCAGGTCCTCGGCCAAAGGCCCGGCTTCCAAGTTCAGGCCCGCTTTCAGGCCTTCGTCCAAAATTCGTACCGAGCGCGTTATGGCTCGGTTCTTGAGCTCAATATTGCGCGCTTGGATTGCGCTGCGGGCCTGGTTCATCGCCTCGAAGAGACCATCGAACAGCAATGTAATCAGGCGGTGTGGGCTGGCACCATGTATATCGGTTTCCAAGCCCACCTTGCTATACATCGACGCCCGCTGTGTGCGCGATGCGAAAGGAGATGAGGCGTTCCCGTACATGTGTTGTTTCCCAAATGATCCGTGTTAAGTTTGTTTTCGGCCCCAGGCAGGCAAACTTGAGGCGGCCGCCCAGGAGTTTTTCCCGTTTGGATCTAGGAGTCTGCAACGCTGAAATCGGAAGTGGCCTTGCTCGCGATAGGCGCCACCTGTCTGCGGTGCAAATGCTCGCGATGCCGCTGGGCATCGCTGCGCTTTGCGCCTTGCCACGGGACCAAATCCATCGGTTTTCTTCAGTTCCACACAGCCTGAAACACCACGCTAGCGACGTGGCTGAGGGCCTTCACAAAGCAAAACGCCCTGTGGGCCAAGGCCGAACAGGGCGTTTTGCCAGCAGGCTGGCGAACGATAAGAAACGCGGTGTCTACTTCGTCGTCGTCGTCGTGCCGCCGAATTGCTGGCTCACATAATTGGACAAGCTGGTCAAGGAAGCCATGCTGGTGTCCAGTGCCTGGTAGCTGGCGCGCATGCGTGCTTCCACCAGAGTCAGGCGGTTGTTGATGGTGTCTTGATCCTTGGCATTGCGGTCCAGCGAGGAGCGCAAGCTGGCCTGCTTGGTGGTCAGCGAGCCGTCGAAGCTGAGTGCAGTGGTGGCCAAGTCGGCAATTTGCTGGGTGATGCCGTTGTTGCTGGAGTTGCTGGGATCGAGGCCAGAAAACATTTTCTTTAGCGAGTCAACATTGCCCATGGCGGCGCTGAGTTTGCTGGCATTCACCACCAGCGTGCCGTCGACCTGAGGGTCCAGGCCGATATCGCCAAAGCGACTATAGGTGCCGCCCAGGGTGGTCGAGTTGCTAGCCAGGGTGCGCAACTGGCCTTGTAAACCGATGGCGGTGGCATCGCCTTGCAAGGGGCCTGCGGACGCCGGCGTGGTGCCGGATTTGGGTGTGTACTTTGTTTGCGCCTTCATAAAGGTGGTCAAGGCGTTGTAGGAGCTTACAAAGTCGTTGATGGACTTGGTGATGCCTGCCGTGTCCGGGCCGATGCTGATGTTGATATTGCCGGTGGCCCCGGTGGTGGTGCCATTGGGGCCAGGCGTGCCGGTGGTGATTTTGTTGAAGTTGACGGTCAGGCCGTCAATCACATTGGCCACCGTATTGCTGTCGGACACGACGGGAATGCCGTTGATGGTGCCCATGGCACTTTGCGCCGCCTGGGCTTGGTTGGCATTGCTCACACCCGAACTGGGGTCAAAAGCGAGGGCGGACAGACCGGGGCCGCCATCAGGGCCGGGCGAGGACTCGCTGGCCGAGACTCGAAAGCCATTGTTTGCCCCGGTGTTGGTGGAGCGAAGCACCAGCCGCGAGCCTTGGCTGTCGGTCACTACCGAGGCGACCACGCCGGCACCGGCTGCATTGATCTTGTCGCGGGCGCCGGTGAGTGTGTCCTCCCCGGGGCCGATATTGATGGTGACGGGCGATTTGCCGGTGGTTGGCGTGAACGTGGACTGGTCAGCGCTCCAGGCACCTAGTTCAATGGTCAGCGAGCCCTGACCTATGGAGGTCGTCGCCGTGGTGTCCAACGGATAGGGGACCGTGTTGATGGTCTGCGCCGTCGCCAACTGACTGATGCTGACTGAGTAGTTACCGGCCACCGAAGCCTGGCTGGTGGATGCCGTGGCCACCGTGTTGTCGGAGGATGTGCTGAGATTCGCGCCCCAGGTAGCGGGTGTGTTGAGCTTGGCGGCGGCATCTCGCAGACTGCTGATGGCGCTTTGCAGTTGGCCATAGGAGGAGAGCTGCGCCTGCATGCTCGTGGCCTTGGTCTGCAGGTCCACGACGGGCTGCTGTTCAATGGACATCAGCTTGGAGACGATGGTGTTGACGTCCAGCCCGCTGCCAATACCTGTTGATGTGATCGTTGCCATGCTGTCTTCTCCAAGACCTGTTGGAGGCTCGGCCAATTGGCCGGGCGACTCAGGCCGGTGAGTGATTGAGGAAAACCCTTGGGGGTCTATCGACCGATGCCAAAAAAACTAAAGGCGGCCAAGCCTAAGCCGAGCCGCCCTGGGAAGGAATACTGCCAACTAAGTTCTGCGACATCACGCTTCTTGCACGCCGCGCGCCTTTGAGGCGCCGGGCCAGACCTGATGTCAAAACACGGACTCAGCCCTTCAGCAAGGCCAGCACTTGTTGCGGCATTTGATTGGCTTGCGCCACCATGGCATTGCCCGCCTGCTGCAAAATTTGTGCGCGGCTCAAATTGGATGTTTCTGTCGCGTAATCCGCGTCCATGATGCGGCTGCGCGCGGCGGTTTGGTTTTCCACCGAAACCTGCAAATTTGAGATCACCGCATCGAATCGATTCTGGGTAGCGCCCAGGGTCGCCCGTTGGGAGGTCACGGTGTTGATGGCCGCGTCCAGATTGTCGATGGTGGTCTTCAACGTGCTAGGGTCATCGACATTGCTGATGCTGCCGCCGGTAACTGCCACGACCGTAGCGTCCTGGGTGAGGTCGCTCATGCCGACATCGATGGAGTCATTGACCGTGGTGTTGGCCCCGATCTGAAAGGTCTGCGTGCCTGCATCGGCCGCCAGAATGGCCTTGCCGTTGAATGTCGTGCCGCCCAGAACGCGGGTAATTTCCGAGGCCAGTTGCCCATACTCCTTACCGATGGAGTCCAAGTCGGCGGTGGTGTTGGTGGCATTGCGCGCCTGCACCGCGAGCTCTCGCATGCGTTGCAGATTATTGCCTACCTGAGCCAATGCGCCTTCAGCGGTTTGCGCCAGCGAGATGCCGTCATTGGCATTGCGTACCGCCACATTCATGCCGCGAACCTGGGAGTTCATGCGTTCCGCGATGGCCAAGCCGGCGGCATCGTCCTTGGCCGAATTGACCCGCAAGCCGGAAGACAGTCGCTGCATGGAAATGGCCAGCGAACCTTGCGACGAGTTCAGGTTGCGCTGCGCATTCAGCGAGGCGATATTCGTGTTGATGGTCTGGGGCATTTGAGCACTCCTGCAAAATCCGCTAATCCCGGCCCGGGCCGGCGTGATCTGGCGAGTTCAATCACTCTGCGGGATTGGGACTCTCCAACTCAGCCCGGCCAAACCAAGCGATACGACGAATGGAATCTTGCTTGGCGCGGACGTCGGGTCTTCAATCACTCTGAACCCGATGAGCAAATTCTCGGAGTGCTTTAGTTTTTCAAAAGCCCAAAAAGGCGGGCAAACCACGGCCATAAAAAAGCTCCGAACCTGGGCCAGAGCCAGGATCGGAGCCTGTTGATGGGCAGGGGGAAGGGGGGCTTTTGCTCCCCTTTCCTCTGTGGAACAAGGCCTTAGCCGCCGCGCAGCAGCGAGAGCACTTGTTGTGGCATTTGATTGGCCTGCGAGATCATGGCATTGCCGGCTTGTTGCAGGATCTGGGCCCGGCTGAGATTGGCAGTTTCCGTCGCATAGTCCGCATCGGTGATACGGCTGCGGGCGGCGGTCTGGTTTTCCACCGAGATCTGTAGATTGGCGGTCACCGCGTCAAAGCGGTTCTGCACCGCACCGAAGTTGGCGCGCTGACCGCTGACGGTATTGATGGCGGCGTCTAGATTGTCGATGGTGGTCTTCAGTGTGGCCGGTGTATCCACGTTGCTGACGCTGCCACCCGTGACTGCCGTGATGGTGCTGTCCTGAGTCAGATCCGAGGTGCCCACGTCGATCGAATCATTGACCGTGGTGTTGGCGCCGATTTGGAAGGTCTGGGTGCCCGCGTCGGCGGCCAAGATGGCCTTGCCGTTGAAAGTTGTACCGCCCAACACCCGGGTGATTTCAGCGGCCAGTTGGCCGTATTCCTTGCCGATGGAATCGAGGTCGGCGGTGGTGTTGGTGGCATTGCGTGCTTGCACGGCCAGCTCCCGCATGCGCTGCAGGGAGTCGCTGACATTGCTGAGGGCACCGTCGGCGGTCTGGGCCAGCGAGATGCCGTCATTGGCGTTGCGCACGGCCACATTCATGCCGCGTACCTGGCTGGTCATGCGGGAGGAGATGGCCAGGCCAGCCGCATCGTCGGCCGCCGAGTTGATGCGCATACCCGAGGACAGGCGTTGCATGGACGTGGCCAGCGAACTCTGTGAGGTCGAGGTGTTGCGTTGCGCATTCAGGGACATCAAATTGGTGTTGATGATGGAGGGCATTTTCAATCCTTTCGGTGCTTGATGACTGGCCGGAGATCCGGTCGTGACGGTCGAAAACTAGGCCGCCCAGCGGGGTGGCTTTGTTTGCAAAGAGGCGCGACCTGAGCCGCGTTTCCTGCTTCGTCCGCGTCTACTCAGTGCGCGCTGCCTGAAGGCTTTGCTGGCTGAGCCGGCTGACCGGACCACGTAGTCCTGACACTTGCTTGGACCCGTTGACTCCTTATCGACGGCACCTGGGATTGACTTGAATCCTTTTTTAAAAAAGGCCGCCCCGCGCAAGCGAGGGGCGGCATTGCAGCTGAGACAAAACTGATTCAGCGAGGCGGCCGAAGCCGCCTTGCCTGAGCTCTATCAACGCAGCAGGGTCAGCACTTGCTGAGGTGCTTGGTTGGCCTGGGCGATCATGGCATTGCCGGCCTGCTGCAAGATCTGGGCTCGGCTGAGGTTGGCCGTTTCTGTCGCATAGTCGGCGTCGGTGATGCGGCTGCGGGCGGCTGTCTGGTTCTCGACCGAGATCTGCAAGTTGGCACTGACGGCATCGAAGCGGTTTTGCACCGCACCGAAGTTGGCACGCTGACTGCTGACGGTGTTGATGGCGGCGTCGAGATTGTCGATGGTGGTCTTCAGCGTCGCCGGGGTGTCGGTATTGCTGATGCTGCCGCTGGTAACCGCCGTGATCGTGGTGTCGGCTGTCAGATCGCTTGTGCCAACGTCAATCGAGTCATTGGTCGTAGTGTTGGCGCCGATCTGGAAGGTCTGGGTGCCGGCATCGGCGGCCAGGATGGCCTTGCCATTGAAGGTCGTGCCGCCCAAAACGCGGGTGATTTCCGAAGCCAGTTGACCGTATTCCTTGCCGATGGAATCCAGGTCGGCGGTGGTGTTGGTGGCATTGCGAGCTTGCACAGCCAACTCACGCATCCGTTGCAGCGAGTCGCTCACGCCGGAGAGTGCGCCGTCGGCGGTTTGGGCCAGCGAGATGCCGTCATTGGCATTGCGCACGGCCACGTTCATGCCACGCACCTGGCTGGTCATGCGGGTCGAAATGGCCAAGCCAGCGGCGTCGTCCTTGGCAGAGTTGATGCGCAGACCCGAAGACAGGCGCTGCATGGAGGTGGCCAGCGAACCTTGCGAGGTGGTGGTGTTGCGCTGTGCGTTAAGAGACAGCAAATTGGTATTGATGATTGCGGGCATGATTGGCTCCTATATCAGCTACAAAGAATCCCGGCTGAGCGCCGACGTGTTGCGGGTACCCCGGAGAGCATCCGTTACGCGGGTACTTGCCCTGATGAGCGAGACCCCGCCTCGCCCGGCGCAGTCAACCTTGCAGTCCCGAACTCCCTGTGTGGAAGATTCAACTCTTGGCTTTCCTACCGGACCACAGATGTGTTTCCAAACCTGTTGTGATGTGTATCGGATGCCGCCTAATAGAACTTTAGGACTGAATGTCAAGAGTCTGGGTCGCTTGAAAAACAAGTGCTGAACAGGCCAGTTTGTTGGATCAACTTTTTTGCTGCTGCTGGCCGACTTTTGGGCCGCCCAATGGCTTCCTTGGCGGCCATCCTTTGAAGCGGAGAAGGCGCAACTTGACCGGCCTTTTCTCACGAACAAGGGGCGTGCTCAACACTAAAGTTGCCAGCACTGAAGTCGATTGACCGGGTCCTGTGTGCGGGCCTGCCGGCCGCCGTGTTTGGCGTGGTGTTGCCGGCGGATCTGTGCCTTGGGAAGTTCTGGATCGCCTTCTGAGTCGCACATTGACATCGTCGTGAAGATGTCGGTGGAACATTGTTCACGCTCTTGGAGATCCTTATGTACGTCACATCACAAGCCAATTCAGAGGCCGCCTCACCCCTTCATGTGCAGATGGCAGAACCCATTGCCGGTGGCCCCATCAGCACCGACGCCCAACTCTTGTTGGCGCAAGCGCGCAATCTCGCCTTCTCGGAGGCCGCACAAGGGCGTTTGAGCAATGGGCTGTCCTTGTTGGAGGAGGCCTTGGAGCAAGAGCCCATGGCTCACGATTTGCTCAGCGATATGGCTGCCTTGCTGCTGAGCGTGGGACAACTTGGGCATGCTCAGGTCGCCGCCGAACGGGCGCTGGCCTTGCAGCCTCAACATGGCGCAAGCCTTTACTCCTTGGCGTTTTCACTGTCGGGGCAGGGGCAAATTTTGCGCGCCCGCGACGTCCTCGTGCAGTTGCTCGGAGGCGATGCATTGGCCAGTCTGAGCGAAGAGGCGCCGGAGTTGCTGCCGGTGGCACGGAATGAGTTGGAGCGTTTGAACCTGTTGGTCATCAATTGTGGAATCAATCCTGCCGCTTGAGTCGCGGGCCTATTGAACGAAAAAGGCGCTGAACAAAGCAGCGCTTTCGTTGGTGGGGAATTGATTTGCGAGACCAAAGGCTCCGATCGGGGCCTTTGGTCTTTTCTGCTGCCCCTATTGCCTGAGTGACCAAGGCAGGGGGGCGCCCACCATGCTTGCTCAGTCGCTGTTCCTTGCCGGCTGAGCGGAAAAGGGCTGGGCGGAAAAGGGCTGGGCGGGTAGTGCTGCGGGCGCTCGACCCGTCAACGCCTGTTCCCACATGCGAAGATACAAGGCCTCCAGCTCGCGGGCGAAACGTCGGCCGTCAAAAAGCATATCTCTTTGTCGGAGCAGGCGTTGACGCAGCTCGGCCCTGAGCTCGGGTTGGCGGGCCAAGTCACAAGCCTTGTCAATATAGGCTTGCGCGTTATCGCAGATCAGCTCTGACAAGCCACAGTTGCTCAGCAGGCTGGCCGCCACACGGTTGCTGAAACCCGGCCCTTGCAGGGTCAGGACTGGCGTGCCGGCCGCCAAGGCATCGCTGGTCGTGGTGTGACCATTGCAAGGCCAGCTGTCCAGCGCCAGGTCTGCCGCAGCCAGTCGTTCTTGATGGGCTTGCATGTCCAGTTTGGGCGCAAAGATGAGGCGTTCCTTGGCGATGCCAAGCGCCTGTGCCTGGATTCGCAATTGGGCATCGACCGCCGCACCTCCGCTCAGCTGCCACAGCACGGCCTGCGGCACTCTTTGCAGAATTTCCATCCAACTGGCGAATAGAGGGGGCGTAATCTTGTAGACCGGGTGCGCGCTCAATAACACCAGGGCCTGTTCAGGAAGGCCCAGGTCGGCGCGCCTGATCTTGGCTCCTGTGCGCTCGCACAGCCGCATGCCATCGTTGGGTTGGTAGCAGCGGGGCAGTTGGGCGATCTTCTCGGTGTAGAACTGGGCGTCGGTCAAAGGCGTGGTGATGGGGTCGCCAATGATGTAGTCGATGAAGTCCGCGCCGCTGCTGCCCGGAAAGCCCAGCCAAGCCGCCTGCACCGGGGCGGGGCGATAGGCGAGGGCGGCGAAGCGGCTGTTGGCGGTGTGGCCTTTGAGATCGATCAGTAGATCGACCTCCTCTTGTCTGATGCGCTGGGCAAGGGTGGCGAGATCCCCATCGCTCACGTCGATGAAGCGCTCGCAGGCTCGGCCAATGCGCTGACGCAAGGCCGAGCCGTCGTCCGGTCCATGCGAGAAAAGCAGGATTTCGAAGCGATTTCTGTCATGAGATTCCAGCACCTGCACCAGCAGGGCCGCGGTGGCATGGGCATGGAAGTCGGCGGACAAATAGCCGACCCGTAAGCGCTTGTTGTCTTGTCGCGGGGCTGGCTGGCGGGGGGGCAGGGGCCGTATGCCGCGGCACAAAAAATTGCTGCTCAGTCGTGCCGCCTTGAGAAGATCGCTGGGGTCGTGGGGCAAGCCGATCAGGGCAAAGGGTACGGCGAACTCATCGTTTGCCTCGGCTGGCTTTTTTCGCAAGGCTTGCAGCAATTCGCGCAGATTGCTTTCGTAGTGCTGCCATTGCACGGCCTGTTGGTCTCCATGGGCGCGATAGCCCTGGGCCATGACCGAGTCAGGTTGCAGCAGGGCGATGGTTTGAAAGCACTCGGCCGCTTCACGAGGCATTTGAAGGGACTGAAAGGCGAAAGCCAGCTGCAGATAGGCTTCGCAATCATCGGGGCGCAAGGCCAGCGCCTGCATCAGCGCTGTGATGGCGTCCTGGGGCCGGCTGAGCCGGCGCAAGGCTTCGCCGTGCAGCTTGTGAAACTGTACCGAAGCCGCAGCCGCGGGATCGCGGCAGCTCTGCAAGATGGCAAGAGTCTGCGCAAAGCTCTGGGCCAACATGGCTTGTTGCGCGCGCCCCAGTGTCTGCGCGAGAGCGGAGGCTTGGTTCAAGCTTGTTCCTCTTCGCGGCGGGGAGCCGCGATGGCCAGCAAGGACATGCGATTGAAAAAGTACATGGCCTGCAGTTCCCAGTTGGTGTACTTGCGCAGCACATTGGCAAAGGTAAAGGGGGTGTACCAGCAGTTGTGATCGGGATGCACCACCTCGACAAAGGTCTGGGCGCCGCTGCTGTATTCAAAGTGGCGGCGAAAGCAGCTGAAGGCATCGGGCACGGTGATCACGTATTGAGCCGCCCCAAGGGCTTGCAGATGCAGCAGAAAACCCTGCACATCGGGCACATGCTCCAGCACCTCGGGCACCAGCACCAGGTCGTAGCTCTCGCTAATGTCTTCCCAGCGCGAGTAAAGGCGGCCTTTCAAATGGGGCTGCATTTGAGCGAATGCCTCATGGTTGATGTCGAATCCGTCCAACTGGCAGTGTGGGTCGAGTTGCAAATGCAGGGAGTTGCGCAGATTGGTGATGGGCCAGTCGACACAACCCACATGCAGCACACGTTTGCCCTCGCAAAGGGGCTTGAACACTTCCATGCGTGAGCGACCGATGAGCTCTTCGCTGACGGGGACTTTTTGAACAAAGTAGGGCGCGTGGCCCAGTTCCAGGCTGGAGATGGGGGGGCAGGGTAAATCGCTCATGCGACCTTCCTTTTGTAGAGCTCGTCGTAATTCTTTAGGGTGCTGCCCCATTCCTGATCGGCAAATACCTGGCCGGTACTGCCGTATTCGGTGCCGGTGAAATGGCGTGGGATGAAGAAGTGGCTGGGCCAAATGCTCAAGCCGCCATATTGGTAGAGGCGGTGGCACTCGGTCAGGAAAAGTGGACCCACGCTTTGCCAGGCCATTCGGTCGTCGACCCGCGGCTGCTTTTGCAGGTCAAGAATCATTTGGCCGAAAAAGGGGTTTTCAGGGATCGATGCGACATAGCCGGCGGCAATCAAGCCGGGGCGCACCAACTCGTTTTCCCAGCATGCGCATGCCTCCCCTTCGAACAGCCAGGGCTCTAGCGGGCGCATGCAGACGCTGTCAGCGTCCACCACAAAGCCGCCTTCGTTGTAGAGGATTTCCCAGCGCATCAAATCAGCCACGCCGTTGAGTTCGCGCTTGGCCATATGGCCCATATGACTGGCATTCATCCAGCCGTAGTTGGCCAGTTCTTGATTGCCCCAGACGCGCAATTCCCAGTCCGGGTTGTGTCGGCGCCATGTGTTGATGCAGTTGTCAGGGCGCTTCGACTCGTCGCCGACCCAGATCACGTGAATGGTGCGAGGGATCATCGGATTGCTCCGCTATGGGGATAGCTGAGCAATGTAGGCCGATGACGGCGCGACCAAGGATGGAAAAGAGCGGGGATTGACTGCCTGTTGCCTCCTCTCGCAATTGCACCGCTTTGCCCGGGGTTTTGTTGGAACTTGTCCGCAAACAGTCGGGGTTGGCTGGCGGACGCTTTGAACGCATCGCTGCCTTGCAAATCCTCGCGATACCTCGGGGTATGGCTGTGGTTTGCGCCGGAACCAGAGAGTCTGTCCCTCGTTGGACTCAGCCTGGCCCTGCATCCCAATCGCCTCGCCATCCTCAAGCCCGCTATTGACGGACAAGTTCTGGCTTAATTCAGCCGCAAGAGTCAGCAGGCTTGTAGGAAAAAGCCTGACAAGGTGCAGGGAGGAAAGAGGACTTCAGGGACGGAAATGCGCCGATGTTGAGGATTACTTCCGGTCTTCACAATTCGTTGCAAGTTGATAGCAAATGCTTTCAACGCCCAACACAGTTTTTTACCGGAGCCGCAACATGAACGCAGAGCAAATCCTCGCCGAGATCCGCGAAGCCAATCTGTCCTATCTGATGCTGGCGCAAAGCCTGATCCGCGCCGACCGCGAGCAAGCGCTGTACCGCCTGGGCATCTCGGAAGACACGGCCACCCTGATAGCCACGCTGAGCCCGGCCCAGCTGATGAAGATTGCCTCGGGCAACACCTTGCTGTGCCGCTTCCGCATGGACGACGACCTGGTCTGGGGTCTGCTGACCAGCCACGGCAAGTCGGCCGCCAACGACGGCGTCAGCCGCCTGCACGCCAGCATCCTGATGGCCGGCCGCCACCAAGAAGCCGCCTGAAAGCTAGCCCCCGGCTGCGCGGGTACGCGCAGCCACCCCCCGAGGGGGTTCGAATCAGCAGCGGGCTGGACCCGCAACTGATTCGCTAGGCGGGGCGCTTGGGAGCGGCCCGGCGCTGCCCCGCAAATACCAACGCAGACAAGAGAGACTCCATCATGCGCAACAAAAGCATCCTGACCGAAGCCCGCCAAATCGAACGTGCGGTGACCCTGATCAATCTGGGTGCGCGCCTGCAAGTGCTGGAGTCTGAGACCGATCTGTCCTACGAGCGCCTGCTGCGCCTGTACAAGGAGGTCTCGGGCAAGAGCCCCTCCAAGGGCCAGCTGCCCTTCTCGACCGACTGGTTCATGACCTGGCAGCCCAATATCCACGCCTCGCTGTTCCTGAATGTGCATGAGTATCTGAACAAGGTCTCGGAGCTGGATGAGATCGA
>Ga0187843_10001353_pt1 | contig 15610 bp, 12 predicted proteins | sample SpaLakP09_SKY_43_FD_134516 | JGI IMG/M metagenome (GOLD analysis project Ga0187843, IMG submission 134516) | Oligotrophic lake water microbial communities from Sparkling Lake, Wisconsin, USA - SP09_SKY_43 | ecosystem: Environmental > Aquatic > Freshwater > Lake | place: USA: Sparkling Lake...
ACATGGTTCCCGGCCTAGCATTGATGGTGTGTCTTTTCAATGGCATGCAATCCTCACTCGCGATGGTGTATGACCGTGAAATGGGGGTGATGCGATTGCTATTAACTGCGCCACTGCCGCGCAGCTATTTACTCGCTTGTAAATTAGCGGGAGGTGCCTTTTTGTCTGTCATACAGGCGCTGGCTTTTATGATTTTGGTGGTGATCTGGAGTATCGGTCTCTCACCTTGGCAAGTGTTAACCGCCTTGCCGGTACTGATACTGGGTGCGCTTATGCTGTCAGCGTTTGGGCTAGTGCTATCGGTCTATATAAAGCAGCTAGAAAACTTTGCGGGCACGATGAACTTCGTCATTTTTCCGATGTTCTTTTTATCCTCTGCGCTGTATCCGATACAAAGGATGCATGATGCAGGAGCGGTGTGGATTTATCGACTTGCATCATTCAACCCATTTACTCATGCGGTAGAGGCGATGCGCTATGCGCTGTACGGACAGATGGCCACGCTATCGATCGTCGTGATTATCGTTTCAACGATCGTGTTTTACATGATTGCTGCTGCAGGCTATGACCCACAACGAGGATTAGTGCGAAATACACGCGGCGGCTGAATCACGCTAGAGCGGTTAATGAGCAACAAAGAGGCCTCAATGTGTGTGCATTGAGGCCTTTTGTTTTTATGCGGCGTGGCGACCTACTTCACGCACACCGGTCGTGATTGGTGTGAATTTTTTTAATAGCTCCGCTTGTTTTTCTTGCGCGTTACGCAGATGACGTTCTTTGACATGACCATAGCCACGTATATCTTCTGGCACGCTAGCTAATGCCACCATCGTCGATAAATTATCTTCAGACAGTTGTGGCAATAAACTCGTTAATGTTTCGCGATACTGAATAATTAATGCACGCTCAGATTTTCGTTCATCGGTATGACCAAATGGATCGATGAACGTACCACGCAAAAACCGCATCTTCGCTAATAGCGGGAAAACCCAGCCTACCCACGAACCGAATTCGCTCTTGATTAAATGGCCATTAGCATCTTTAGCCGATAACAGTGGTGGGGCGAGATGGTATTTGACGCTGTAGTTACCTTCAAACATAGAAGCAATACGTTGCTTAAAGGCTGGGTCGCTGTGCAGACGTGCGACTTCATATTCATCTTTATACGCCATCAATTTAAACATATAGCGCGCCACGGCTTCGGTCAACTTGAAAGGTCCTTGCGGCGAGAGCTTGCTTTCAGCAGCACGCACTTGCTCCACAAAACTTTGATAGCTAGTGGCGTAGGCTTTGTTTTGATAGCTCGTTAAAAAGCTAATGCGGCGCTTGATGACATCATCCAAGCTAGGTGCGCGTTTAAATTCAATCACTTGCGCAGGAGCGAGCGCTTTTAAATCTTTTTGAAGCGCATCGATATCATGCGCGGCCAGTCGTCCCCAAGCAAACGATTGCTGATTGAATCCGACGGACACACCGTTCAACTCAATCGCTTTCAAGAGTGCTGCTTCCGCCAGTGGAACCCAACCGCGTTGCCACGCATAACCCAACATAAACATGTTGGTGGCTATCGAGTCGCCCATTAAGGTCGTCGCAATGTTACCTGCATCGAGAGCGGCTACAGCCTCGTCGCCACAGGCTTTGCGAATGCTATCGGCGGCATCAGCATCGGGATATTTCCAATCCGGATTTTTGACAAACGCGGCTGTCGGTGCGAGTGTGGAATTAATTACCGCATGCGTTCTACCCTGACCCATACGCGCAATCGCATCTTTGCTCGCCGCCACGATCACATCGCACCCGACTACTAAATCAGCCGCGCCAGTACCTACACGTGTGGAATGAATTTGATCATCACGTTCTGCCAAACGAACATGCGACATCACCGGCCCGCCTTTTTGCGCCAAGCCACTCATGTCGAGCACGCTACAAGCCTTACCAGCCACGTGCGCTGCCATCGCTAAGATCTGGCCTACCGTCACCACACCGGTGCCACCGATACCTGTCACTAGCACGCCGTAGGCTTGCTCTAGTGTGGACAACACTGGTGCTGGCAATGCTGCCGCACGAGTTAACGCTGATTCTGTTGTACCACCGAGAGTTTTAACCGCGGCTTTCTTTGGTTTTTTCAGTTGACCGCCTTCGACGGTAACAAAGCTAGGACAAAATCCAGTCACACACGAAAAATCTTTATTACAGCTCGATTGGTTGATCTGACGCTTGCGACCAAACTCTGTCTCCATGGGTTCAACCGAGAGACAATTTGATTTCACGCTGCAATCACCACAACCTTCGCACACGGCTTCATTAATAACAGCGCGCTTTGCTGGATCGGGGAATTCATTACGCTTACGACGACGACGTTTCTCGGACGCGCAGGTTTGATCATAAATAATCGCTGATACACCTTTCACTTCGCGCAATTCACGCTGAACGGCATCGAGTTCACTGCGGTGACGCACGGTGGTACCGGGCGCCCAATCGGTATTCGACGGATATTTATCCGGCTCATCGGTCACAACCACAATCGGATGAACACCTTCGGCAGCCACTTGACGCGAAATAATGGGCGGGTCTAGTGGGCCATCATGCGTTTGGCCACCTGTCATTGCGACCGCATCATTAAATAAAATTTTGTAGGTCATGTTGACCTTGGATGCTGCTGCGGCACGAATAGCCAGTAAGCCCGAATGATAGTAAGTACCATCACCGATATTTGCGAACACATGCTCTTCGGTCGTGAACGGCGATTGGCCAATCCAGGTTGTGCCCTCAGCACCCATGTGGGTAAATGTTGAGGTTGAACGATCCATCCACAGTGCCATGTAATGGCAACCAATACCCGCCAGCGCACGACTGCCTTCAGGCACACGGGTTGAGGTGTTGTGTGGGCAGCCGGAACAAAAATACGGTGTGCGATCTTTTTGTGCGTCAGGCTTTACGCTAACTTTTAATACCGCCTCCCGTGACTCTAAATAAGCAACTCGTTCACGGACCCGCTGCTCAACCGGATGGCCTGCAAAATACTTTGAAATGCGCGCTGCGATTGCGCGCGCTATTTGCGTAGGATTTAATTCATAGGTACCGGGCAACAGCCACTCGCCATGACCGCTGCGACGGGTATTACTCCATTCGCCCGTGTCATCAAATTTACCGACGACACGTGGACGCACATCATTGCGCCAGTTATAAAGCTCTTCTTTAAGTTGATATTCCAGTAGCTGACGTTTTTCTTCGACGACTAAAATTTCTTCAAGGCCGGTTGCAAACTGACGTGCACCTTCGGCCTCAAGTGGCCAAGTCATACCTACTTTGTAGAGTCGCAATCCGATATCGCGCGCGACGTTTTCATCAATGCCCAAATCTTCCAGTGCCTGCCGTGTATCGAGATAAGATTTACCGGCTGTCATAATGCCAAAGCGTGCATTCGGGCTATCCCAGATCACACGATTCAGTTTATTTGCGCGTGCATACGCTAAAGCGGCATACCACTTGTAATTTACGAGTCGCTCTTCTTGCTCAAGAATGCCATCGGGCCAGCGTATATTCAGTCCACTAGGCGGCATATCGAAATCTTCGGGCATCACTATCTGCACACGATTCGGATCAATATCAACCGTCGCACCCGACTCAACCACATCAGTGACGCATTTCATACCCACCCACAAACCGGTGTAACGGCTCATGGCCCAACCATGCAAACCATAATCTAAATATTCTTGTACCGATGAGGGAAACAAAACAGGAATGCCGCAGGCTTTCAGAATGTGTTCGCTCTGATGCGCGTTGGTGGATGATTTAGCAGCGTGATCATCGCCTGCCAGCGCTAATACGCCACCATGAGGTGCCGTTCCGGCACCGACCACATGCTTGAATACATCACCAGATCGATCAACGCCAGGCCCTTTGCCGTACCAGATAGAAAACACACCATCGTATTTGGCGCCGGGGAATAAATTAACTTGCTGCGTGCCCCAGATCGATGTGGCGGCCAAATCTTCATTCACGCCGGGTTGAAAACGCACGTGGTGGGCTTCTAGAAATTTTTTCGCCTTCATCGCCGTTTGATCGACAGAGCCCAAAGGTGAGCCGCGATAACCTGTGATGAAACCCGCTGTGTTTAGCCCAGCTGCCAGATCACGCTGGCGCTGCATCATGGGCAAACGAATGATGGCTTGGGTGCCAGTCAGAAAAACACGTCCACGATCGAGCGTGTATTTATCGTCAAGGGAAATAGCGTCCGGCTGCAGTGCCTGCTGCTTGTCCAAAGGTGCGTTCATAAAGTCCCCAATCATTTTGTGGGCGGCGGCACTTAATGTGCGTGACCGACTCACCCGCCACTATAGGTTTTTGACCTATCTAAGAGCCAAAGTATAGGCAGACCCCTAGGTATCGTAAAATCACAAATACGCAAGCATCGTATCCGAAAAACGCATACCTTATCTAGACCATGGCCATCAATAACGTCACCCTACGCCAGCTGCGCTATTTCGTCTCAGCGGCCCGCAACGGCCAATTTTCCATGGCCGCTACCAGTGAAAGCGTTTCGCAGTCAGCCATCACGAATGCGGTGCTAGCGCTAGAAAAAGAGCTGGGTGTCAGGCTATTTGAGCGGCTGGCGCAAGGCGTATCGCTGACCGCTGACGGTCAGGATTTCTTTAATCACGCTTGCCATATTTTGGATTCGGTACGCGATGCCACACACAAGCCGCGTTATCGCACGAATGCCTTGCGCGGCAAGGTCAGCGTGGCGGCTTCGTACACCGTGTTGGGCTACTTTCTTCCTGATTTATTGGCTCGCTTTCGAGCCAGCTATCCCGAAGTGGAAATTGATCTGCGCGACATGGACCGGACCGAGATTGAGCGCGCTGTTGTTGATAAAGAGGTTGATCTGGGCGTGGCGATTCTTTCCAACATTGACAAGCTAGAACGATTCGCTCACGCCGTGCTAGTACGCTCGCGTCGACAACTCTGGGTTGCGCCCGGGCATGCTTTAGCAAAAATTGCTTCGCCCTCGTTCAAAGACATTGCGCAACATCCCTACATTATGGTGACAGCCGACGAAGCCGAATTATCAACACTGGGCTATTGGAAATCGCGTCGCATTAAACCGAATATTGTATTTCGTACCACTTCGATTGAGGCTGTGCGTGGTCTGGTAGCGCATGGCTTTGGTGTCACTGTGTTGTCTGACATGGTGTTTCGCCCCTGGTCACTCGAAGGAAAGCGGATTGAAGCGCGCCCTATTCTTGATCTTGTACCGCCCATGGAAGTGGGTGCTTTGTGGAATCCGGAAAAAGAAATCAGCACACCCGCAGAAGCATTTCAGCAATTTTTGCTTCATGCCTACGGCTATTAGCTGGCAGGCTCTGACAGATCTGTAACAAGCAGTAAATCCTCGGCGATATGTGGGTCGCGTGAATCACGATAGTGACTTCTACCACTACAACGAGGTCATCATGAAACACGTTTCTGCTATTTCCATGTTACTGGCTGCGCTCGCCACCAGTAGTATCGCGCTTGCTGATCATCATGAAAGTGGTGGTATGCATGGCGACAAAATACCTCCCGCCTTTTCAAAATTTGATAAAAATGGTGACGGTCGTATTAGCCGCGATGAAGCGCGCGAAGGAAGCGATCGCATGTTCAACGAAATCGATACTAATAAAGATGGCTTCATTTCAAAAGAAGAAATGCAAGCCCATCACAAAATTATGCATGACGAATTTCGCCAAGGCATGCGAGAAAAAATGCGTGATCACTGGAAAAGCGCTGACAAAGATGGTGACGGCTCCCTCAGCCGAGCTGAAATTGAGGCAGCAAGTATGAAACGCTTATCCCGCGATTTCGACAAGTTAGACACTAACAAGGATGGCAAACTGAGTGAAGATGAAATGAAAATGACTATGCGTCCAGGTTCCAAATAAACATTCCCTCACTTCGGCCTAATTTGAGTTTTTCAAAAATGGTGCTGTCAATTTTTTACTCCGCGGTGGCTTAACTGCCACGTCTCCACGCTTTACTATGTAGGCGTGTTTACGGATCCGATCAACCCATCGGATCCGTTTTTTTATCGACGGTCTAATTCAGCTTGCACTGCATTCACACGGGCGGCATGGACTGCGGCAGCAATGTGTGGTGTAGGATTTTGAGGATGATCAATCGCGACCGCTGCGGCGATCTCGCCTGCGTTAACCGCTTTTGCGGCTTCAAGTGAACCTTGCAATAGTTCGATTGAACTAAATGTGTCTTTGTTATGGCTACTTATATGAATTAATTCATGTAGCTTTAATAAATCAGCAAAACGATCTGACTTACGAAACGCATCGCAACGCTCAAGAAGTTTGACGATAGCATCCGCCGACATCTCAGCGGCACCATGAACCGCTACGCGCTCACGCGCGGTCAACACTGCAAGCTCTTTCACTTTATTCGGCAGCTTTAAGCGAAGACATAACTCCATCGCCTGCTGTTCACTGGCTAAGTGATAAGCAATTATTGAAAATCGAATAGGTAGCGACACCCCCGATTGTGCGGCGGCATCTAGTTCGCGCATTATTTTTTCAGCGACGACGACGGAATGTTGTTGGGTATGGATAGCTTGATCAAGCTCTGGCATCAAACGCTTGAGCGCCCCACACTCACGCAACACTGCAAACATACGTGAAGGCTGCACTTCCATTAAGCCACGCGCAATCTCTTGCCATACTCGTTCCGACACCAACGCATCCACTTCGCCTGACTCAACCATCTGATGCATAAGCGTGGCTGTTTGCGGTGCAACACTAAATTCAGTGAAGCGCGCCGCAAAACGTGCAAGGCGCAATATACGCACAGGGTCTTCCGAAAATGCAAGTGAGACATGCCGAAATACTTTGTTTTTAATATCGGCTTGACCATTACAAGGATCGATCAACGTGCCATCGGTATCTTGTGCGATTGCATTAATCGTCAGATCACGACGCTGTAAGTCTTGTTCCAGTGTGACATCAGGCGCTGCATGAAATGCGAAGCCCGTATAGCCCGGAGCAGTTTTTCGTTCAGTGCGTGCTAATGCATATTCTTCGTGTGTTGTGGGATGAAGGAAAACCGGAAAATCCTTACCGACCGCAATGAAGCCCGCTGCTTTCATTTGCTCAGGTGTCGCGCCAACCACGACATAATCTCTATCTTTGACGGCTAAACCCATCAGCACATCACGCACTGCTCCGCCCACCACATAGGTTTTGTAGGTCGGCGCCATCGTATTTAGTGAGGGGCAAGGTAGCGGGGTGCCACCGCTTCTAATGGAGTGGCGTGCCACGCTGGTGGTGTGGTGTGAAGCTCCGAGGCAACGTTATCCACTTTCATAGAATCGAGATTATCGCGACTCATGATCGGACCACCCGGAATATGCTCCAGCAAGAAAGCTTGTACGCGCGCGAGAGCAGCAGGCAATTCAATCACAGGCCGCGGATGACCGCTATACACACCAGAAAGATGCAACAGTTCTTTCATGCTGTAGACGGTCGGCCCAACCAATTCATAAGTCTGACCAATGGTGTCAATGTTATCGAGCGCCTGCACAAATGCCTGCGCAACATCACCAACAAACACCGGTTGAAATTTTGTCTGTACACCACCCAAAGCTAATACGGGCAACACAGACTGAAGTTGCGCAAACATGTTGAGAAATTTATCTTCAGGGCCGAATATCACAGAAGGACGAAATAACGTCAGCTCAAGGCCTGTTGCGGCTGACATTATTTTTTCGCCTGCAGCTTTGGAGCGCTGATACATAGAAGGGCCATGCTCGTCGGCACCCAACGCACTCATATGCAAGTAACGTTTAATTCCCGCACGCTGACATGCCGCCACTAAACGTCGTGGCAACTCGACGTGAGCACGCTCAAAGGCAGGACCCCACGGGTTCCCGCCTGATGAGTGCAGCACGCCGACTAAATTGATCACAGCATCTGCATTCTGCATCAACCGATCGAGTGCCACCGGGTCAAATACATCCGCTTTAACTAATTGAACTGTCGGCAATACGGTTAAGTGATGTGCGCGGTGCGGCCGGCGGGTGGGCACAATAACGCGGCGACCGGTCGCGGCAAGTTGCGCCACGATGTGTGAGCCGATAAATCCACTGCCACCAATAACTAAAATAGATTCGTGTCGCATAGTTGCCATCTTAGGGTAAATCACCGATTTCATTCAGCATGGCGTCGCGTGGCGATATGATGCCCAAACGAGATTTCAAGCTAGGTCCTTTATTCTCAAACAACGCTGAATAACAGGTCGCATTCGCCAATACATTTTTTACATAGCCGCGGGTTTCTGAAAAAGGAATCGTCTCTGCAAAGATAGCTCCTTCGATAGGTTTTTCCAGCGTTGCACGCCATAACCGTGGACGGCTTGGGCCGGCATTGTAAGCAGCTGTCGCTAAGGTCTGCGAGCCTCCGAGATTTCCCAACACCATATTCAAATAATGAGTCCCGAGAGTGATATTCGTTCGAGTGTCGTTCAGGTTACTTAGCGAAAAACCTGACATACCTATCTTGCGCGCCACATAGTTCGCCGTGGCAGGCATGATTTGCATCAAGCCAGATGCGCCCACACTCGAGCGCGCCGCTTTTACGAAACGAGACTCTTGCCGAATCAATCCATACACCCACGCTTTATCCAAACTCAGCGGCTGAATAGCTGTTTGCATGATGTCGTCATGCGGCGTTGGAAAACGCTGAGTGAAATCCAACTCCACCTTTGCACGATCGGCTGTTGTGACCATCCGATCTAACACGCCACTCTGTCGCGCAAATTCACCGGCCGCTAATAATTGACGGTCATTCAGTTTACGTAACTGCCAATTCCACTCGCGATTGCCTTCGAAACGCAAATCAAGATCAAGTAGCTTGAGTGAATTTCGAAAACCTGGGTTCGACATCGCCTCTGACAATTCTTCTGCAGTGGGTGCTGATGGACGCGTTGGCACCACGAATTTTAGACCTAACTCTTCCGAGGCCAAAATTCCATAAAAAGTAGTCTGACTTGCGATGGTTTGAAATAATTTTTGTGCATCTTCAGTGTGATGCTGTGCGAGGTGAGCGCGACCACGCCAATAAATCCAGGTCGGTTCTTTTTGAAGATCGCGCGGCATACTGTCGATCGCGCGTGCCACCATAGACCAATCACCATCGCGCAAGGCCGCACGAACGCGCCATTGATATCCATCGTGTGACAAAGTGGCATCCCAAGTCTTACGCCAAAAGTTAGCCGCTTCTTTTGAGAGTCCCATCGAGGCATGCAAGGCTATCTGCGCCCACGCTTGCGCTTGCTCTTCATGGCTTAGTCGAAATAATGATTTATGCAATGCGCGTTCTGCTTTGTCTAGATTCTCTTTCGCTACCCGACCTAAAGCAATCACAAATAATTCACGCACCGCTTGCGAACCTGCTGCACCTCGCTCAACAAATGCAGAGGACCGTTCAATCGCTGGCATCAGCTGGCGCTCGCTAACATCAATGAAGTACGCAATACGTCGCGCCGCACCCGTTGCACCGTATTCAGCAGCCAAGCGAACTTGACGCCAAACATCTTCTTCACCGAACTGCCTGTTCTGATACAAACGATGAATTAAATCAACACAAGCTTCGCCATAGTTCTTGGGTTGCACTAATAATTCGCGTGCTGCTTTAACGACGTTTTCACCTTTCGCAACACGCGATGACAGCGCATAGCACTTCACTTGTAAATCATCATTTAAAACAAATAAAGGATATTGTTCATCAAACAATCGCCAGTCGCGCGCTCGACCCAAGATCAGTAACCAATCATTCCGCAAACGATCTGCAATAGCGGTACCGTCATAACGATTCAGATAGCTACGAATTTCACCTTCCGGTGTCGAGACAAGACGCGGGTAGAGACGATAATATTCAACATACGATTGAATCGGATAGTCAGTTAAACGAGCCGCAAGGCGGCCGGTATCACCCATATCGCCACGCGCCGATGCATCGCGCAAGGTGATGAAATCTGCATCAGCACCACCGCCGACCAAGATGGCGCGTTTATTTGCTGTCGTGGCATGCGCCATCGGAACCAGCGCCGTGACTAGCAAAGCCACAGAAAGATGCTGCTTCATGGCCGAAAAAACCGTACGGGCCGTGCGCATCACCAATACATCCGAAATTTTCATGAATGAATTACTAGATAAAAAAAGTGTAAAAAATTTAAAGTAGTGACAAACTTTCATGCCTTTACAACATGCATAGCGTCGTTCCTTTATAGTCTCTTAGAATACCATGCAGCATTCAGAACTATCGACATGAAAGTGGCTATTTTTAGCAATGCAAACCCCAACAAATAAAGTGGAATTACGCCAGCAGCTGATCTCAGCTCGCCGCAACATGAGCGCTGATGCAAAAGCCTTGGCGGATGCACGCATATCGCAGCGACTCTCAGATTGGTTAGATTTACATCAGCCTGCATCACTTGGCGCTTATATCGCGATGTCGTCGGAACCTGAGCTTATAACTCTGTACGAAACGCTAAGCTCTCGCGGCATCACGCTGGCCATGCCTGTGGTTTTGGAAAAAAACCAAGCACTCATCTACGTTGGCTGGCAGCCGGGTGAACTACTAGCTCGAGATGCCAGTGGAACGATGGCACCTGCTCAACATGAGCACACCCTACAACCTGCCGTCGTGCTTGCACCCTGCGTAGGATTTAATGATGAAGGATTTCGAGTAGGTTATGGCGGCGGCTATTTCGATCGCACCTTGGCTCAAAAACCGAGACCCACAGCGATAGGAATTGCGTATGCCATCACTCGTACTCAGTTTGCAGCCGAAGCGCATGATATCCCGCTCGACCTCATCATCACGGATTAGCGCTGCGCTTTTACTGCTCTTTGCATTTTTTACTTAGTGCTTCAACCGTGATTGAGTTGCTGCCAGATAGCCGTCGTTGGGCCCGCTTGATTCAATGAATAGAAATGCAAACTCGGAGCACCGCCCACCAGCAGTCGCTCACACAGCGCAGTGACCACATCCAAACCGAACGCTCGGATTGACTGGCTGTCATCCCCAAAGCTGGCTAGCTTGAGCCGTATCCAACGCGGCATCTCTGCGCCACACATTTCTGAAAAACGCATCAATTGCGTGTAATTAGTAATGGGCATAACGCCGGCTACTACTGGTACATCAACACCCATTTTGTGCGCATCATCCACAAAACGGAAATACGCATCGGCATTATAAAAGTACTGAGTAATCGCTGAATTAGCACCTGCTTTTATTTTACGCGCAAAATTTTGCAAATCATCTTGCGGAGATTTGGCTTGCGGATGCATCTCAGGATACGCCGCGGCCTCGATATGAAACAAATCACCCGTTTCTGCACGAATAAACTCTATCAATTCATTGGCATGATTGAAGTCACCTGAAGAACCACCAAAGCCGCTAGGTAAATCGCCACGCAAAGCAACTAAACGCCGTATACCTGCTGATTTGTACTCAGCCAGAATTTCACGCAAGTCAGCACGCGATCGACCTATGCATGAAATATGCGGCGCGGCCTCAAAGCCTTCTTTTTGAATCTCGAAAACCGTGTCACGCGTGCCCGATTGGGTGGAACCACCGGCACCAAAGGTGACTGAGAAATACTCAGGTTTTAATTGTGCAAGTGACTGACGCGCAGCACGCAGCTTATCAGCACCCTCGCTAGTTTTTGGCGGGAAAAATTCAACGCTAAAGTGGCGCTTAAATACTTTAGATGACTCGACCATTTAATCTCGAATAAATAGCGTAGACAAAGCCCATGAAGCAATACTGTAGATCATCGCTCCCAGCATAGCCGCTCCAAAACTATCCACCTGAAAGCCGTTCACAAGATCAGCTACAGCCCAAAACATCAAGCCATTGATCACGAAGATAAACAATCCCAACGTGAGAAATGTGACCGGTAGTGTAAGGATTATCAGGATAGGGCGAATGAGTGTGTTTACCAACCCAAGTACCAGTGATGCTATTAATGCTGTGGAAAAGCTGTCTATATGTACTGTATCCACTAAGTGTGGAATGGCAAACAGAGCCAATGTATTTATGAGCCACAACAGCAGTAGTCGCATGGTTTGAAGGAATGATAAAGCAGGTTAAGGGCAAGTCCGCCTGCCACTGAGTAACAGGCGGAGCTTGTCATATCCCACAAAACCGTTTCAACAACCCAAAATAAACAGGCTATTAATAACGGTAGTGCTCAGGCTTGAATGGGCCTTGTTGCTTCACACCGATGTAATCAGCCTGCTCTTGGCTCAGCTCGCTCAACTGTGCATTGAGTGTTTTGAGTTGCAGACGCGCGACTTTCTCATCCAAATGCTTAGGCAAGGTGTACACGCCGATTGGATAGTTTTTGGTTTGCGTAAACAACTCGATCTGAGCAATCGTCTGATTCGCAAATGATGAACTCATCACGTACGATGGATGGCCCGTACCGCAGCCCAAGTTCACCAAACGACCTTCAGCCAACAAAATGATGCGCTTACCATCTGGGAAAATCACGTGATCAACTTGCGGCTTGATGTTTTCCCACTTGTACTGCTTAAGTGCGACAACTTCAATCTCATTATCGAAGTGACCGATATTACAAACGATAGCCTGATCTTTCATCTTCTTCATGTGCTCAAGCGTGATCACGTGGTAGTTACCGGTGGCTGTAACAAAGATGTCCGCATGCTCTGCCGCATAATCCATAGTCACAACGCGATAGCCTTCCATCGCTGCCTGAAGCGCACAAATCGGATCAATCTCTGTCACCCACACTTGGGCTGACAATGCACGCAGTGCCTGTGCCGAACCCTTGCCTACGTCGCCGTAACCAGCCACGACAGCAACCTTACCTGCGATCATGACGTCGGTCGCGCGTTTGATTGCATCAACCAAGGATTCACGGCAACCGTACAGGTTATCGAACTTTGACTTGGTTACCGAGTCATTGACGTTGATTGCAGGGAAAGCCAATTTGCCTTCGTTATGCATCTGATACAAACGATGCACGCCAGTGGTGGTTTCTTCGGTCACGCCTATGATGTGTGCCAAACGTGTCGAATACCATGTTTTGTCGGTTGCGAGTTTTTTCTTGATTGAATTAAACAAGCAAACCGATTCTTCTGAATCAGGGTTGTCCAACACACTGATGTCTTTTTCTGCACGTGTACCCAGGTGCAAAAGCAGAGTGGCATCGCCACCATCATCAAGAATCATGTTGGAGTAACCGCCATCCGTCCATTCGAAAATACGATGCGTGTAATCCCAGTACTCATCCAATGTTTCGCCTTTGTAGGCAAACACGGGGGTACCGCTTGCAGCAATCGCTGCCGCAGCATGATCTTGTGTGGAATAGATGTTGCATGAAGCCCAACGAACTTGGGCGCCGAGCGCTTCTAAAGTTTGAATCAGCACGGCGGTCTGTATCGTCATGTGTAACGAACCAGTAACGCGCGCGCCTTTCAGCGGTTGTGACGCAGCAAATTCTTGACGAATCGCCATCAAACCAGGCATCTCGGTTTCGGCAATACGCATTTCTTTATTGCCAAAGTCAGCCAGACTGATGTCAGCTACGTGATAGTCGTGGGTAGTTGCGGATTTTAATACGGCGCTCATCACGCCCTCCTTTTCTTTGAAAAAAAGTAACGTGAGCGCAGTTGCGGTATGAAGGCCAAGCCTGGCAAAGTATGAACTCTGTCGCAACGCTCCTTGGCTGGGCAGCATTTTAATCGAAAATCACTTTGCGTTCACTTACCCACCACAAGCACAGCCAAAGCAAACCTGAGGCAGCTCCATACACATGTGCAACAGACACGACGGGCATGCTCAAAACTGAGTGATTAAACAAAATTAACTTAACAACTAAAGCAATTCCTGCACAAATGGCCAAACCTTGACGCCCACTCAGCCATGTCAGTACTGCGCCCGCCGCCCACAATCCATACAACACACCAGATAAACCGGCATACCACAGCAAAGATGATTGCAAATACCACAACAAACTGCTAACACCCATTGCGCTTGTCAGTAGCAAGCTCGTTAATTCGAGCGCAGTCATTGATTGACACAAAATTTCTAGAATTAACAGCAACCCAAATAGATTCAATAGCAAGTGAGGAGCATTCAGATGCACCAGATGAGCCGTCAGCAAGCGCCACCACTGACCCGCAGCTATCGCTGCGCGATCCCACATAAGTAACTGCAGTGAGCCTGGATAGATAGATGCTATTGAAATACACAGCACTAACGAGATCAATAGCGCGAAAAAATTCGTGCGCTGGCGATCATTCATAAAACGTTGAGAATGTTTGATAAATTCAGTTCAGTGCACACGTCGACAGCGAGTCATAACGAGTAAGCTCGTGATCGCTATTAACCACTCGGCATCGATAGCACCACCGCCGCCCGAACTGCTACCGCTACTGACACCTGCGCTTGTCTGAAGGCCTTGTGGCACTTCAACAGTAAAGCTCATCGTGCTACCCGTGGCATCTAGATCGCTGGCAGCCACGCTAATGGTGTAAATCCCCATAGGTGAAGCATACGCCCAATTGAACACACCTGCAGCACTCAGTGTCGCCCCATCAGGTAATGCAATCGCATGAAATACGGGTTTGTTGCCATCCGCATCCATCGCTATTAACTTAATTGTTAGAGTTTTTCCTGCAGCTACCTGATGCGTTGTCACACTCTGAATGACCGGCGCGCTATTGATGCGCACAGTGGCACTCGCGTTACTAGTAGCCCCGCTGCTGTCGGTTACGAGCACTACGAACTGATACGTGCCCGTAGCAGGCGCTACAAAACTAGCATTCGCCGTATCGGCATTTAAAACGCTAATAGGGATTTTGTTGGAGGGCGATGCATGCCATGCATAGCTGGTAACTTGATGGCCGCTAGGCGAAATAGCGCTGGCATCTAAATTAACTAGCGCGCCGGGCGACGCCACCTGAGATAGATTCGAAATATGTATAGCGGGCGCAATGGATGTAAGCGCTGCATAGACATCGAGAGTACCTGCACCGCACATGCCACTATTCGCACGCAAGAGACAAGCACTCCCTACAGGAAAAGCTCGTGCCGAAGCACGCAATAAAGAAACGATTTCATCACGTGATAGCGATGGATTAAGTGACAGCATCAACGCAATCGCTCCGGACACGTGGGGTGCTGCCATGCTGGTGCCGTATTTAATTGAGTAGCCATCGGATGCGGGCCTGCTAGCTCCAGTATTTCCAAGCGAATAAATACCTAACCCGTTAGATGAATGTATTTCGACGCAATTGCGTGCGAGAGTTCCACAACCGCCACCGGGTGCGCTAATTAACGTTTGCACACCAAGATTGGCGTAAGTCGCGCTATCACCATCAACGCTGTGCGCAGTCACTGCAAGTGTGCCCGCGCAATTGGCAGGTTGATTCACGCTGCTATAACCACCATTACCGTTCGAGACCACCACGATAGCGCCTGCAGCATTCACATCATTGATCGCTGCTTGAAACGCTCGCGAACACGTGCCAGGTATACCTGGCACGTGTTCGCGAGCGTTTCAAGCAGCGATCAATGATGTGAATGCTGCAGGCGCT
>Ga0187843_10001355_pt1 | contig 15586 bp, 13 predicted proteins | sample SpaLakP09_SKY_43_FD_134516 | JGI IMG/M metagenome (GOLD analysis project Ga0187843, IMG submission 134516) | Oligotrophic lake water microbial communities from Sparkling Lake, Wisconsin, USA - SP09_SKY_43 | ecosystem: Environmental > Aquatic > Freshwater > Lake | place: USA: Sparkling Lake...
ATGTGGTGCTCGATGAAGCCGACCGCATGCTCGACATCGGTTTCTTGCCCGATCTGCAGCGCATCCTGAGTTACCTGCCCAAACAACGCACGACCTTGCTCTTTTCCGCCACTTTTTCACCTGAAATCAAACGCCTGGCCTCGAGTTATCTACAAAACCCGGTTACCATCGAAGTGGCGCGTCCGAATCAAACTGCGTCCACGGTCACCCAGTTGTTCTTCAGCGTGGGTGAGGATGACAAACGCAATGCGTTGAAACAAATCGTCAAAGAGCGTGGGATCAGCCAAGCCTTTGTTTTTGTCAATAGCAAACTGGGTTGTGCACGCCTGGCCCGTGCCTTGGAGCGCGATGGATTGCGCACGGCGGCATTGCATGGCGATAAGAGCCAAGACGAACGCCTCAAAGCGCTGGAAGCCTTCAAAAAAGGCGAGGTTGACTTGCTCATTTGTACCGATGTCGCGGCACGTGGCCTGGACATCAAAGATGTCCCTGCTGTATTCAATATGGATATTCCATTCAACGCTGAAGACTACATCCACCGCATTGGTCGCACTGGCCGCGCTGGTGCAGAAGGTTTAGCGGTCAGTTTCGCGTCGGGATCAGATGCCCGCTTGGTCAGCGATATTGAAAAGCTCACCAAGCAGAAAATTGAACTACTGCCCCTGGAATTTGCCGAAGATCGACCACGCAGCCGCATGAACACCGGTCGCCGTTATGGGGATGACGATAAGCGCGAGGAATCACCTAAAGAGTCCCGCACACGCTATTCGCCAGCACCCAAAGTCGTGGATCCATTCTTTGACAAACCCTACGAAGAAACGGCCAGCACAGATCTGTCCCATACGCCAACAAACTCACCCAGCACGGCGCGCGGTATTTCACCCAACATCAAACCCAAGCGCAAAGTCGCGGCCTTGTTCAAAACCACTGAAACGCTTTAATTTGATATTTGTTTTTCTGGACCACACTGCACTTGCAAGCGCTGATGCTGTCCCAGGCCAAGGGCATCCAATTGAATGGCGCTTAAGCAACCGCCCCACACACATCCCGTGTCCAGCTCGATCACATCTTGTCGGTGCATGGCCTTGAGGGCCGACCAATGACCAAAGGCCACGGTGCTGCTTGCAGTTTGACGACCAGGCACATCAAACCAAGGCAAGTACCCGGCAGGTGCTTCATCAATGCCGCGGTGGTGCGCAAATTCCATTTCGCCATCAGGCGTGCAAAACCGCAAACGGGTGAGGGCGTTGACGATGACCCGCAATCGCGCCATGCCTTGCAATTGATCGTCCCACCGCGCGGGCAAGTTGCCATACATCTGCGCAATGAAGGCTGGCCAATCGTCGCCTTGCAACGCGGTTTGCACTTCAGCCGCCAGTTGCAAGGTTTGATGGGCAGTCCAAGTTGGTAAAACGCCGGCATGGACCATCAGTACACCTTCTTGTTGAAGTGCCAAGGATTGATGACGCAGCCAATAGATCAATTCAGCGCGATCGGGTGCTTGGAGAATGTCATTGACCGTGTCGCCGGGCTTCAAGCGATGGATCCCGAGATGGATGGCCAACAAATGCAAATCATGATTGCCAAGCAGGCATTGGGCGCTGTTACCCAGTGCCATCACACGACGCAATACACCCAGGTTGTCAGGGCCGCGGTTGACCAGGTCACCCAACAGAAACAAGCGGTCACGGCTGGGCGAGAACTGCAGTTTCTCCAGCAGTTTTCCCAAAGCCGCATTGCAGCCCTGAACATCGCCGATCAAGTAAAGTGCCATGGTGAGATTGTCTTACATCGTTTGCAAAGGTTGTCATGGATTTGCTGCTGATTTTTTTCCTGACCGTGCTCAATGGTTTGTTTGCCATGTCCGAAATGGCCTTGGCCTCAAGTCGCAAAGCCTTGTTGGTGAGCTTGGAAAATGCGGGTGCATCTGGCGCACATGCCGCCTTGGAATTGCAAAAACAACCCACCCAGTTCTTATCCACCATTCAAATTGGCATCACCACATTGGGCGTGCTCAACGGCATCATTGGTGAGGCGGCGTTCAGTGAAGATGTCGCGGCATGGTTTATGCAAATGGGTTTGCTTGAAGGGGCCGCACAAATTCTGGCCACGCTGACGGTGGTCACGCTCATTACGCTCAATACGATTTTGTTTGGCGAATTGGTGCCCAAACGGATCGGCCAAATTTACCCGGAAACTGCCGCCAGATTGACGGCACCCACCATGTACGCTTTGTCAGTGATGGCGCGGCCTTTGGTGCATTTGTTGTCCATCAGTACCACCGGGATTTTGCATTTGTTCCGCATTGACATGAAGCATGTGCGGCAAGTGACCGAAGAAGAAATCACCGCGAGTTTGGTCGAGGGTGTGGACGCGGGCTTGATTGAGCAGCACGAGCATCAGATGGTCAAAAACGTTTTTCACTTGGACGAACGTACTTTGTCGTCATTGATGGTGCCACGCACGGATATTGTCTGGCTCGAAGCCAGTGTGGACGTGAAAGAGGCCATGCAGCAATTGCACGATCAGACCACCCACTCTTGGTATCCAGTGTGTCGTGGCAGTTTGGATGAAGTCGTGGGCATGGTCAGCATGGCCAGTTTGCTGACCCACTACGACAGCCCAGACCATTTAGAGACATGGGCCGAGCCAGCGGCCTTCGTACCGGAAACGCTCACGGGTTTGGACCTGCTTGAGCAATTTCGCAAACCCCACATCACCACACCCGGTCATCAGGCCGCCGTCAGTGGCCGCATGGTTCTGGTGGTGGACGAATATGGTGTGGTGCAAGGCGTGATGACGCCCCGCGATTTGCTTGAAGCCATCACCGGCGAATTGGTGCAGACCACCTCGCCACAAGAGGCTTGGGCCGTACAAAGGGATGATGGCAGTTGGTTGCTGGACGGCATGATGCCCGTGCAAGAGCTCAAGTCACGGCTGAACTTGGACGAGTTGCCAGAAGAGGACCGGGGTCTGTACAACACATTGGCAGGCTTGATCATGATGATCTCCGGCCAGCTCCCCAAAGAAGGTGAGCACGTCACCGTCATGGCTTGGCGTTTTGAAGTCGTGGATTTGGATGGTCGTCGGATTGACAAGGTGCTGGCCTCGCGCCTGCCTGTCCCAGCCGGCGATTGACGACCTCAAGCGTTAGCGCTTGCTTGGATCCTCATTCGACAGCGCATCCAGATTGTGGTTGATGCCAGAAACCGTTTTGCGAATCGCTTCAACCCGGCCAAGAAACGCTTCAAGCTTCTTGTCTTTTTCAATTTGGGCTTTTTGTAAGGCTTGAGAAGTAAGCGTCTTTGGCGTTGCCGATGGAGACAGCGCGTGATGCGCATCGGTTGAGGCGATGTCAGCAGACCGCTCGGTCAAAGTGCTGGACGAGGGCAAGGCCACGATGTGGTCTTGCAGATGTTCTTGTCACATTACCACGCGATGCGTTGCCTCGGCTTCTTTGGCAACGCCGACCGCGTTGTCATGGATCGCCTGATTGGCCAGGCCTTGGTGGTGATCTTCCAGACCTGATGAGGCGATAGCTTGTAGGTTGTCCTTGATGGACGCGTTGTCGATGCCCGCATGGTTGTCATGCAAGGCCTCTTGGCCAATGGAAGCCTTGTTGTCTTGAATACCTGGGTTGTCAATGCCCGCATGGTTGTCATGCAAGGCGTCTTGGCCAATGGAAGCCTTGTTGTCTTGAATAGCCTGGCTGTCGATGACTTGAAGGTTGTTTTCCTCAGAAGCTTGCGCAATGCCTTGCAGGTTGTCATGCAAGGCGTCTTGGGCAATGCTTTGCAGGTTGTAGCGAATGGCATCGCTGGCCTCAGAAAAATGATTGTTGGCCAATGACCGGCCTGCTTGATCCCCTGCAAGGCTATCTTTGAAAGCGTCGGCATCAATCAACGTGCTTGGGGTTTCCACGCCCAGGACATCATCGGGGACTTTGGCCAAATGGTCGTGATCGGGAGGGGTGTCCAGATGTTGCAGAGGACTGGGCAGCTGATGGTCTTCAGAAAACCCGCCTCCGTGTAAACCAGAAGTCTCCTCATGAACAGCGGCAAATTTTTCTTGATCAAGTTGGGCTGCATGCAACTGCGATGACTTTGAAGAAATATCCAGCTCATCATTGGCAACCACCTCACTGCGCCGTGCTTTGGCGCTGTTGGAGCCCTCCGGAATTTCCACCGAAAAAGCCTTGCTGCTGCGGATCAGAGGAGGGGGTGTTTGAGAAGCCATGGCCGGATCTTACTATTTATCAGGGTTTTCCTTGTGTTTAGCGTGATACCACCAACTTCACACTTCGCAGTGAAATACTGGATCTGCTTTTACATCTAGAACCTACAGGAGACATCCATGCGAACCATCCCCATAGCACCCGTTGCTTCAGAGTTCAGCGACTGTGAAGAAAGCGGCGTTGTCCCGAAACAAAACCTTCCTTTGGCGCGTCGCGAGTTCCTCAAAGGTTCTGGCGTGTTGATGGGCAGCTTGGCTGCAGGATCGGTGCTGGCGGGCCTAGCGCCATCCACCGTTTGGGCCGTTGAATTAAAAACCCTCTCTCAAGCTGAGGGGGAGACACTGATGGCCATGGGTCGCACCATTTACCCGCACAAAAAGTTACCCGATGCGGTCTATGCCATTTTGGCGAAGGATCTCGATGGCTCTGCCGCAGGGAGTGCCGATGTTGCCAAGATGTTGCGTGAAGGCGTGAGCAACCTCAACAGCATGGCCGGTGGCAACTTCAAAAAAGCCAGCGACGCCAAAAAATTGGCCATTGTGAAGGGGCTTGAAGGCTCTGCCTTCTTTGGTGCGGTGCGTGGTCAATGTGTGACTTCGCTCTACAACAATGACATGGCCTTTGCCGCATTTGGTTTTCCCGGCTCAGCTTGGGAAAAAGGCGGCTACATCACCCGTGGTTTCCAAGATTTGAAATGGTTGCCTGCGCCTCCCAAAGACGCCAGCCCTGCGCCGTATTTGGGCTGAGCCCACCCCATCACAATAAATTCAGGAGAACACACATGGCTTCTATTGCTTTCAACGACGACAGTGCGGTCATCATCATCGGTTCCGGCGCTGGCGGCGGCACCTTGGCCAACGAACTCTGTCAAAAGGGCATCAAAGTGGTGGTGCTCGAAGCTGGTGCGCGTCAGTCCCCTCAGTCATTCGTCAATGACGAATGGAAATCCTTTGGTCAATTGGCTTGGCTCGACCCCCGCACCACCTCCGGCACATGGCGTGTCGCTAAAGACTTTTCTGGCTTACCCGCCTGGATTTGCAAAACCGTGGGCGGCTCAACAACCCACTGGGCTGGGGCTTCATTGCGCTTTCAAGAGCACGAGTTCCGCGCCAAAACCGTCTACGGCGACATCAAAGGTGCCAATCTTCTCGACTGGCCGATCACCCTGTCCGAGTTGGAGCCCTATTACGCCAAAGCTGAAAACAAAATGGGCGTGACCCGCACCAATGGTATTCCTGGTTTGCCTGGCAACAACAATTTCAAAGTGATGTATGCAGGTGCTAAAAAAATGGGCTACAAGGAAGTTCATACCGGCAACATGGCCATCAACAGCCAACCGCGTGATGGCCGCGGTCGTTGTATGCAGTTGGGCTTTTGCTTCCAAGGTTGCAAAAGCGGTGCCAAATGGTCCACGCTTTACACGGAGATTCCCAAGGCCGAAGCCACTGGCAACCTCGATCTGCGCCCTGAAGCGCACGTGACCCGCATCGAGCACAACGAAAAAGGCTTGGTCAGCGGCGTGGTGTATTTCGACAAAGATGGCAAAGAGCAGCTTCAAAAAGCGCGCGTGGTTTGCGTGGCCGGCAACTCCATCGAAACACCTCGCTTGTTGTTGTTATCTGCTTCCAACATGTTCAAAGACGGTTTGGCCAACTCCTCTGGCCAAGTGGGTCGCAACTACATGCGCCACATGACAGGTTCGGTGTATGCGGCGTTCAAAGACCCGGTTCACATGTACCGTGGCACCACCATGGCGGGCATCATCCGTGACGAATCGGCCTTCAATCCAAAGCGTGGCTTTGTGGGCGGCTATGAAATGGAAACCCTGTCCTTGGGGCTGGCCTTCATGCCTGCTTTCTTAGACCCAGGCGCTTGGGGTGCCGACTACGCATGGTGGATGGACCACTCACCAATCTGGCCGGCATGTGGCTGGTGGGTGAAGACATGCCGCGCGAAACCAACCGCATCACCTTGAATACCAATGTGAAAGACAAGTGGGGAAGCCCTGTGGCCAACGTGCACTTTGATGACCATGAAAATGACATCGTGATGCGCAACCATGCATTCACCCAAGGCGAGCGTATTTACCAAGCAGCTGGTGCCATCAAAACCTACCGCACACCGCCTTACCCATCTACCCACAACCTGGGCAGCTGCCGTATCAGTGCCAATGCGCGTGATGGCGTGGCCAACAAATGGGGTCAAACCCATGACATTCCCAACCTGTTCATCAGTGATGGTTCACAGTTCACCACCGGTGGTGCTGAGAACCCCACCTTGACCATCGTCACTTTGGCCATTCGCCAGGCGGACTACATCGCCAAGCAAATGACCGAACGCGCGATCTAAGCAACGCAGCGACAGCCAAGGAGCAATGCATGTGTGAGTATTTCGTCAAAGCCGATCCGATTCTGTACGAGCAACGTACGCGGTCGATTCGCATTCGCGGCATGCTCACCAGCATTCGCTTGGAAAACACTGTGTGGGATGTGCTGGCCGAAATGGCCGAGGATGAGGGCTGCACCACCAACGCCCTCATCTGCACACTGCATGATGAAATATTGGATCACCGAGGCGAAGTCTCCAACTTCGCCTCGTTTTTGCGTGTCACCAGTTTGCGCTACCTCAGGCGATGTCTGATCTCGCAAGAAAAGAAACACCAGGCGGTCGATCCAAGCTTGAACCTCGATCCGCCAGCGCAACGCACAAGCCCACGTCAGGTCCAAGCAGTTCGCTCGGCAGGCTTAAGCGCCGTTAAATCTTAGTTCTCTCCACCATGGCCTTCAATACTGAAAAACATCCCGGTGTCTGTGACCAGCCCACGGCTGAATCCAAGGGTTTTGTCCTCAACCATTCCATGCTTCGGGTCAAAGATCCGGCCGTTTCTTTGGATTTTTATAGCCGTGTGTTTGGCATGCGTGTATTGCGCAAACTCGACTTTCCAGAGATGAGGTTCTCGTTGTACTTTTTGACCATGGCCGAGTTCGCACAGCATGCACCGACTGACCAAGGCGAGCGCACGGCGTGGACGTTTTCTCAAAGCGGCATTTTGGAACTCACGCACAACTGGGGCACCGAGAACGATTCAGATTTCAAGTACCACGACGGCAATGCGCAACCACAAGGTTTTGGCCATATTTGCTTTTCAGTGCCCGATTTGGCTGCTGCTGTGCAATGGTTTGACGCCAACCAGATCACCTATGTCAAGCGCCCAGAGCAGGGCAAGATGCGCGACGTGGCCTTCATCAAAGACCCCGATGGGTACTGGATTGAAATCGTTCAGCCGAATTTGCTGAACAACCTGGGCACTTAGTTCGGTTTTTTCAAGCCACGTGCCGACAAAAAATCCTTGTTCGGTTTCAAGGCTTCTTTCATGCCTTGCTGTATTTGCTTGACCAACAAGTTGCGGGTTTCATCTTGCATGCTGGCTGCGCGCAAGCGTATGTAGGCCGACTTGGCTTTGGCTTTGTCCGAACCAGATTCCGCCATGGCTTTGGCCCACAGGCCATCGCGGATGATGCCGTCTTGCATTTCGCGCAGTACCAGCGCATGGATCAGTTCACTGGGCGGTGTGGCCATGTTGTTTTTTCCTTCAAGGGCGGTTCATTTGGCATGAGGTGGGTTGGGCGCTCACGTAGGCATCCCACACCACTTCCGAACGAAAACCATAACCGGTATTTTCAGCATCGTACTTCACACCTTTGCTGCCTTGTTTGGCCCACATGCCCAAGAACAAAGGGGCCAGCAACTGATGGTCGGTTTTACGCATTTCCACTTCACCCACGGGGCTCTTGAACTTCATCCCTTCCAAAGCATAAGCGACCGCTTTGGGTTCGGTGCTTTTGGCTTTTTCAATGGCTGCACTCAGCATCTGCACCGAGTTGTAATGGGCGGCAAAAATGAAGTCTTCATTCGACTGTTTTTTGTAAGCCAGGTAAATTTTTTCCAACTCGGGGGTCGGTGCGTTGTGGCCCCAATTCCAAATCACACTCACTTTGTTCTCGCCCCATGAACCCATTTGTGCAGGTACACCAGGGTTGTTGGCGTTCATGGTGAAGAAGTTGATGTTCAAACCGTAATCTTTGGCCGCTTTGAGCAACAAACTCAAGTCGGTGCCCCAGTTGGAGGTGATCACCGTGTCCGCGCCTGACGCTTTGATCTTGGCGATGTAGGGTGCGAAGTCCCGCACCTGCGCAATCGGCACAAAAGTGTCCCCCACAATTTGGACATCTGGGCGTTTGCGCGCCAGGTAAGCCTTGGATGCCTTGGAGACTTGCTGGCCGTGCGTGTAATCTTGGTTCAACAAATAGACACTTTTGATGTCGGGTCTGGTCTTCATGTAGGTGGTCAAAGCCTCGATTTTCATTTCGCTGGACGGGTAGAAGCGAAAGTGCCAGAAGTTGCAGCGATCGTTGGTGAGTCCGGGGTCCATGGCCGAGTAATTGAGAAAGAGCATGGACTTGCTGGGTTCACGATCGGCTATTTTCATCACCGCTTCGCTCAGCGCAAAGGCCACGCCGGATCCACCGCCTTGGGTGACATAACGAATGCCTTGGTCGGACGCACTTTTCAACATCAAGGAACTTTCCTGTGGGGAGCCTTTGCCATCAAAGGGCACCACCTCAAACTGCGTGTCGCCGGGTTTGGCCTTGGCATTGCGGGCCGCCACGACCGCACGCAATTGATCCAAGGAAGATTTGCCAGCCGCTGCAAACGGGCCCGACAGCACATCAATGAAAGCGATCTTGACCACTTCGGCCTGTGCAATGCCGCTCAACAAGAGTGTCAAAACCAGAGCGGTTGGAAATTTGAAGATGTGCATAGGAACCTTTGTGAGACCTGAAATATCAACTTGCTTGGTGCAGTGCAGTCACGCGCTGCACCTCGTTCTTTGAACCCAAGAACACGCTCACCCGTTGGTGCAATTCTGTAGGCTGAATATCCAAAATGCGTTGCTGACCATTGGTGGCTGCGCCGCCGGCTTGTTCGACCAACCAAGCCATGGGGTTGGCCTCATACATCAAGCGCAATTTACCGGGTTTATGGGGCTCGCGCTGATCCCACGGGTACATGAATACGCCGCCACGGGTCAAGATGCGGTGCACATCGGCCACCATGCTGGCGACCCAGCGCATATTGAAGTCTTTACCGCGCTCGCCCGATTTGCCCGCCAAGCAGTCGTTGATGTATTGCTTCACGGGTGGAGCCCAATGCCGCATATTGCTCATGTTGATGGCAAATTCTTGTGTGTCCGCCGGAATTTGAAGATTTTCTTGTGTCAGTACAAACGAGCCTTGCTCGCGGTCCAAGGTGAACATCGCCACGCCATCGCCGACGGTCAGCACCAGCGTGGTTTGGGGGCCATACACACAGTAACCCGCGGCCACTTGCGCTTTACCCGCTTGCAAAAAATCTGTTTCACTGACACCCGCGCTGCCTTCGACTTTTTTGAGCACGCTGAAGATAGTGCCAATACTGACGTTCACGTCAATGTTGCTGGAACCATCCAAGGGGTCGAACAGCAGCAGGTATTCGCCTTGAGGATAGCGGTTGGGTACCAGGTAAATGCTGTCCATTTCTTCCGAAGCCATGGCTGCCAAATGGCCACCCCATTCGTTGGCTTCAATCAGAACTTCATTGGCGATGATGTCAAGCTTCTTTTGCACCTCACCTTGCACATTTTCGCTGCTGGCCGAACCCAGCACACCACCCAAGGCGCCTTTGTTCACCGCATGGCTGATGCTTTTGCAAGCCCTGGACACCACTTCAAGCAACAAGCGCAACTCTGGCGGGATGTTGTTCTTGGCGCGTTGCTGTTCGACCAGGTATCGGGATAAGGAGGTGCTCATGGTTCAGTCCTCTAAGGCGGCGTTGATCACTTCGCGCACATCGGCGCTTAAGTCGTCTTTGGCAGCGACACGACGAATCGCTTCATGGGCGGCGCTGCGGTAGGGCTCAACCAATTTGCGCCAACGATCCATGGTACGCGCCAAACGGGCAGCCACTTGCGGGTTGAAGCTGTCAATCTCCAAGACGCGTTCACTCCAGAACACATAGCCTGCGGCATCACTGCGGTGGAAGGCTGCGGCGTTGACGCAGAAACTGGAGATCAGACTGCGTGCCCGGTTCGGGTTGTGCACATGAAAGTCGGGGTGTTGCATCAGTTGCCGCACCGTGGCCAATACATCGGACTGGCTGCCACTGGCGGACGCTTGCAGGGCAAACCATTTGTCCAACACCAGTTCCTCTTTGCGAAACAAGTCATGGAACTTGGCCAGTGCCGCAGCGGCCAAGGGGTGGTCGATGTGCACCAAGGCAGCCAACCCGTGCATTCGTTCGGTCATGTTGCTGGCCGTCTCGAACACGGCAAAGGCCTTGTTTGCCCAAGTCGAGTCGGCTTGACGCTGCCCGGCCAGGCACAAAAACACCAAGGCCATGCCGCGCAGGGCGCGTTGCCCGCAAGATGCGGCATCCGTTTGGTAACTCCCTTTGGGGGCCAGTTGATGAAAAGTCCAGGCCCAATCTTCGTGCAGCGCCAAGGCCAATTGCAAGCGCATGGCTTCACGCACCGCATGGATTTTTTGCGGGTCTACTTGGGTACATTGCTCGGCGATGTAACTTTCGCTGGGCAGGGTGAGGACCAATTCTTTGAACGCGGCGTCCAAGTCTGGATGACGCAGTACCTGGCGCAGGGCCTCTACCAAATCCAAATCCAATGGCAATGGTTGGTCGTGAATCTGGTCGCTGTTCAGGGCTGCCATGGCCGCTTTTAAGCTCAGGCGTTGCGCAGCCTCCCAGCGGTTAAAGGCATCGGTGTCGTGCGCCAACACGGTCAGCAATTGGGCATCGCTGTAGTCGAAAATTAAATGCACAGGGGCGCTGAAACCGCGCAGCAATGAGGGCACAGGCTGCTCTGGCATGTTGTCAAACACCACGGACTGTTGTTCGTCATGCAATACCAACAACTGTGGTGCCAGCAGTTCTTCGCCGGTGGCTTTGAGCAAGCCGATTTGGATGGGAATGACAAAGGGATGCTTGATCAGTTGACCCGGCGTCTCAGCACAGCTTTGGGTGAACTGCAAGGTGTAGGTTTGTGCGGCGGCGTCATACATGGCGTTGACCTGCACCTGCGGTGTGCCGGCTTGTGCGTACCAGCGTTTGAACTGAGTCAAATGTTGCGCCAAAGCAGACTGGGGGTTGGCATCGGCAACCGCTTGGGCGAAATCATCACAGGTCACCGCCTGACCATCATGACGTTCAAAGTACAACGTCATGCCTTTGGCAAAACCATCACGACCCACCAAGGTTTGCATCATGCGCACCACTTCAGCACCTTTTTCATAAATGGTGACGGTGTAGAAGTTGTTGATTTCCATGTAGCTGTCAGGGCGCACCGGATGCGCCAACGGGCCCGCATCTTCGGCAAACTGGACAGTACGCAGCAAGCGCACATCTTCAATCCGTTTGACGGCACGTGCCGAGGCCGAACCGGCCAAATCTTGGCTGAATTCTTGGTCACGGAAAACGGTGAGACCTTCTTTCAACGACAGTTGAAACCAGTCGCGGCAGGTGATGCGGTTACCGGTCCAGTTGTGGAAATACTCGTGGCCAATCACGCTCTCGATGTTGGCATAGTCGTTGTCGGTGGCCGTTGCAGGGCTGGCCAAAACGTACTTGGTATTGAAAATATTCAAACCCTTGTTTTCCATCGCCCCCATGTTGAAGTCGGAGGTGGCCACCACCATGAAGCGTTCCAAGTCCAGACTCAGACCAAAGCGCGCTTCGTCCCAAGCCACACTGGCCATGAGCGAATTCATGGCGTGCTCGGTCTTGTCCAAATCGCCAGAACGAACATATATTTGCAGCAAGTGTTCTTGACCACTGCGTGCGACGATGCGTTGCTCGCGGCAAACCAATTTGCCAGCGACCAGGGCGAACAAATAGCTGGGTTTATGGTGGGGGTCAAACCATTTAGCAAAATGTCGGCCGTCTTCTAAGTCGCCTTGCGCGAGTAAATTGCCATTGGAGAGCAACACCGGATAGTTGGCCTTGTCGGCCCGCAATGTCACGGTGTAACTGCTCATCACATCGGGGCGATCTAAAAAATAAGTGATTCGGCGAAATCCTTGCGCCTCACATTGTGTGAAAAACGAATCTTGGCTGACATACAAACCCGACAGTTGCTTGTTTTTGCCAGGGTTGCAGGTGGTGAAAATCTCCAGCGTGAAGGCATCCAGGCCTTCAGGCAAATTTTCTAAAACCAGCACGTCGCCGTCCATCTTGAACGAGGTGCCTTGGCCGTTCACCAATAAACGTGACAAATTCAGCTCTTCGCCATCCAAGCGCAGTGCTTGCAGCGGTGCGTCGGGGTTGCGACGCACTTGCATGGTGTTGAGGACGCGGGTTTTAACGGGGTCGAGATCGAATGTCAGATCGACCTTGTCGATCCAGAAAGCCGGAACTTGGTAGTCTTCGCGCCGTGTCAATACGGCTTGTCCTTCACGAAACATGCATATTCTCCAAGTGAGACAAAAAGGCGGGGTTAGACACCCTGCTTGAGCGAGGCTTCGATGAAAGGATCAAGGTCCCCATCGAGCACCTTTTGGGTGTTGCTGATTTCCAGATTGGTCCGCAAGTCCTTGATGCGGCTTTGGTCCAGCACATAGCTGCGAATTTGATGACCCCAGCCCACATCGGTTTTGGTGTCTTCCAGTTTTTGTTGGGCTTCCATGCGTTTGCGCATTTCAAAGTCATACAAGCGTGAACGCAAACGTTTCCAAGCCACATCCCGGTTGCTGTGCTGACTGCGGCCATCTTGGCACTGCACCACGATGCCGGTGGGGATGTGGGTCAGGCGCACGGCAGAGTCGGTTTTGTTGATGTGCTGCCCGCCCGCGCCTGATGCGCGAAAGGTGTCGGTGCGCACATCGGCCGGATTGATGTCGATTTCAATCGAGTCGTCCACCTCTGGGTAGACAAACACGCTGGCGAAACTGGTGTGTCGACCACCGGCGGAGTCGAAGGGCGATTTGCGCACCAGGCGGTGCACACCGGTTTCGGTGCGCAACAGGCCGAAAGCATATTCACCTTCAATTTTCAAGGTGGCACCTTTGATGCCGGCCACATCGCCAGCGGACTCGTCTTCCAGCGTGGCTTTGAAGCCTTTGCGTTCGGCGTATTTCAAATACTGGCGCAGCAACATGCTGGCCCAATCGCAGGCTTCGGTGCCGCCGGCACCGGCTTGGATGTCTAAAAAAGCATTGCACGGGTCGGCCGGGTTGTTGAACATGCGGCGGAATTCCAGCTTCTCGATATCTGCTTGAATGCGTTGGGTGTCCTCGGCGATGGTGAGAAGTCCGGCTTCATCGTTGTCGGTCTTGCTCATTTCAAACAACTCGGTGTTGTCTTCAATTTCCTGGGCCAAGCGGCTCAGGGTGACGACGATGTCGTCAAGTGATTTTTTTTCTTTGCCCAGTTCTTGGGCTTTTTTCGGATCGTTCCAGACGGTCGGGTCTTCCAGCGAGGCGTTGACGGTTCTCAGGCGTTCAGCTTTGGCATCGTAGTCAAAGATACCCCCGTAGGTCGAGGGTGCGGGCACCCAAGTCGACCAGCAAATTGCCAATGGTGTTGATGCGTTCTGCGTCCATGTCTTCTTCCAAACTGCTTGCAAAGAGGGGGATTATCCCCTGTGACGCGCTGCTGAGGTGTTGTGCGTTTTCAGGCCTGTTTCGCGGACAAGGGCAAAACCGCTGGCAAGGCTTGCAGACCTCGCAGCACGTCACCAATGATGATGATGGCCGGGCTGCCCAACTGTTCATGCTTCAGCAACTGCTGTAAGCCGTCAAGCTGCCCCACGGCGCGGCGAGCGTGTTTTTGGCTGGCATTCTCCACCACGGCCACCGGTGTATCCGGCGGCAAACCCTTCAGCAGGCCTTGTTCCAGGTGGGCGGCGCTTTGCACCCCCATGTAGACCACCAAAGTCAGCTTGCAAGTATGGGCGGTTTGCGCCAGTTGCGGCCAATCCACCGGAGGCAGAGGACCGGCACCATGGGCGTGACCGGTCACCATCACCACGCCATGGGCATGGGCTCGGTGGGTCAGGGCCGCGCCCAGATCATGAGCGGCCGCCAAGCCGGCTGTGACGCCATTGATGACACGGACTTCGATGCCTTGCGCTTGCAAATGGGCTTTTTCTTCGCCAGCGCGCCCAAATACCAGGGGATCGCCACCCTTCAAGCGCACCACGGTTTCACCGGCCAAGGCTTCTTGCACCATCAGCTTTTCAATGAAAGCTTGTGGCGTGGATTGGCAACCGCCGCGCTTGCCCACATGGACAATGCGTGCCGATGCGGGCGCATGCGCCAGCACATCGGGGTGGACCAAATCGTCGACCAGCACCACACTGGCCGCTTGCAAGGCTTTGACGGCTTTGAGCGTCAGCAATTCGGGGTCGCCGGGGCCGGCACCTACCAAAGTGACCAAGGGTTGGCGGGGCTTCATATTGGGGATATTTCTTTCGTCATGGCCGTGAGTTTGGCCACTTGCAGTTGCAGTGGCAAAGGGATGGCGGTGTCGCCTTGCAGCATGGATTGAATCAGCTGGGCGGTGTCCCGGGCATTCAAGCCATTGGGCAAATTCATGAGTTCCACCACATTAGACGCGGGTTCAGGCGATTCTTTGGCCACGCCGCCCAGCAAAGCCAGCATGTGCGGGGCGCGCCGAAAATCAGCAACCGGTTCACCTTCGGTGCCGCGCAGCAACAGGGCGTTCGCTTGCAACAGTTGCAGCGTCTCGCGCATCGACACAGCGTATTCGGGGTGGGTATAACTCGCGACCTGCAAACTCAGGCCTTCTACCGGATTCATCAGTTTCACCAGGCTGTGGCCGGGATTGCGCAAACCCACCGAACGGCGCACTTCCAGTAATCGCCAGAGTCCCGGGCTCAGCAGGGCGGTGGGCACAAATACCACCTCAGCAGCCGCCAATGGGCGCACAGTGTTCAACACCGGCAACCCCAGGGCATGCATGACATCGGCCGTGGCCACACGCTGGTCTTCGGTGTTGCCGCCATGCACCAACACCGCGCAGCCTGTCCGTGCCAAAAGCATGGCCAGCAAAGGGGTTAACAGGGGCAGACGCCGCGAACCGTTGTAGCTGGGGAGCACGATCACGGGTTGGTTGCTCGAATTAGGCAACTTATTCAAACGTTCGTGAGCGGCATCCAAAAAACCGGCCATTTCATCGGGCGTTTCGCCCTTGATGCGCATGGCCACGCAAAAAGCCCCGAGCTCCAAGTCCGACACTGCACCATCGAGCACCAAGCCCATGAGTTCATGCGCTTGTGCACGCGAC
>Ga0187843_10001356_pt1 | contig 15584 bp, 16 predicted proteins | sample SpaLakP09_SKY_43_FD_134516 | JGI IMG/M metagenome (GOLD analysis project Ga0187843, IMG submission 134516) | Oligotrophic lake water microbial communities from Sparkling Lake, Wisconsin, USA - SP09_SKY_43 | ecosystem: Environmental > Aquatic > Freshwater > Lake | place: USA: Sparkling Lake...
CCGACATGCACCGTGCTGCCGAGCGCGCCGAGGCTGCCGATTTCATCCAGACACTGTCCGATGCGCATGGCCGCAAGGCCTTCGAGGCCCACGTGGGCGAGCGTGGCGTCAAGCTCTCGGGCGGGCAGCGCCAGCGCATCGCCATCGCACGCGTGATGCTGAAAGACGCGCCCATCCTGCTGCTCGATGAAGCCACCAGCGCGCTCGACTCCGAAGTCGAAGCGGCCATCCAGGCCAGCCTCTACAAGCTGATGGAGGGCAAGACGGTGGTGGCCGTGGCGCACCGCCTGTCCACCATCGCCGCCATGGACCGCCTCATCGTGATGGACAAAGGCCGCATCGTCGAAGAGGGCAGCCATGCCGAGTTGCTGGCGCAGGGCGGGCTGTACGCGCGGCTGTGGTCGCACCAGAGCGGCGGCTTCCTGGTGGAGGACGACGCTGCCTGACAGCGGGCCGCCGGGGAACTCAAGCCCGCGGCGCTTGCCCCGTTGCGGGAGGGGGCAGATGCAGCGACAGCAAGCTCGCCACCAGGTCCCAGGTCTGCGTCACCCAGTCCTGGCCGCGGAAAAGGTTGGCCTGGACGATCAGGCCGTCCAGCACGATCAGCAGGTGGCTGGCCAGTGCCTCATGGCGCACCACCCCAGCCTGGCGCAACAAGCCATCCAGCAGTTCGCGCAACCAGTCCTTGTGTGCACGGGACGCCTCCCGGATGCCTGAGCCATCGTCGAGGAACTCCTCCGAGGCCTTGATGAACATGCAACCATGGAACCCGGGCTGGGCGAACCAGCGGGCATGCCACTCGAACACCGCGCGCAGCTGCGCCACAGCCCCCTGTGCCAGCACGTCGGGCTCGGTGATGGCCATCCACAGGCCCTTGCGCATGTGCTCATCGCGGCGCAGCAAGACCTTCTCGATGAGGATGTCCTTCGTCGCAAAGTGCTTGTAGAGCGTCATCTTGGCCACGCCCGACGCATCCTTGATGCGGTCCACGCCGACAGCGTGGTAGCCGTGCGTGGCAAACAGGGCCAGAGCGGTCTCCAGCACCAGATCTTCCTTGGTGGCTCGGGGCATGGTGTGTCCTGCAATGGATGGCGCCTGCGCCCGGATGGGCGCGGATGGCGATGACCCACACCCCGATTGTGGCACGCATCATAGACAGACCTGTCTGTATTTAATAGACTGCGTCCAGTTCCTGCCCATCCACTCCTTTTGAAAGAGTCCTTGCCATGTTGCTCTCCAAACTCGCTGGCGACCGCGCCCCCCTGCCCCCCCGGCATCCACTGAAAGCCGTGCTGGTGGCTGCGCTCGGCGGCTTCCTCGCCATCGCCACGGTCGCGGGCCTCAGCGACTGGCTGCTCACAGCCCTCACATTGGGCTCCTTCGGCGCGTCCTGCGTGCTGGTGTTCGGCTACCCGGATGCGCCCTTCTCGCAACCGCGCAATGTCATCGTCGGTCACGCAGCGAGCTCGCTGATCGGGCTGCTGTGCCTGCATGCCCTCGGGCCGCATTGGTGGTCGGCTGGCATCGCCACAGGCTGTGCCATTGCCTTCATGATGGCCACCCGCACCGTGCACCCTCCCGCGGGCTCCAACCCCGTCATCGTGTTCCTGACCCAACCAGGGTGGCAGTTCCTGCTGCTGCCGACTTTGCTGGGCGCGGTGTGCATCGTTGTCGTCGCCCTGATCTTCAACAACCTGACCCGGGAAGCGCGTTATCCGAAGTACTGGTGAGAGCGGAGCCGCCAGCCACGGCGCCATCGCTGTTCCCCAAATTGGAACAATGAATTGCGCAAGAGGGGCATTCCTCTGCCGAATGGCTTGGCATAAGGTCCCGACAACGATCTTCGAAAGGCCATCCCATGCCCCGCGCATTCGCCAGCATCGCTTTCACCCCCGGCGTGAAAGCGGCACAAACCCAGTACGGCAGCCGTGAGGTCAACATCGGCTTCGACTTTGAGCCAGACCCGCGCAACACCCTGACCGAACACGAAACCCGGTTCATCGCTGAACGCGACAGCTTCTACCAAGCCACGGTGTCGGAGACCGGTTGGCCGTATGTGCAGCACCGTGGGGGCCCGGTCGGCTTCCTCAAGGTGCTCGATGCGCGCACCATCGGTTATGCCGACCTCAGCGGCAACGCCCAGTACGTGAGCGTGGGCAACCTCCATGCCGACGACCGCATCTCGCTCATCCTCATGGACTATGTGAACAAGCGCAGGCTCAAACTCCTGGGCCGCGCGCGCATCGTCCACGACAAAGACGATCCCGCCTTGTTGGCACGCCTGGAGGTACCCACCTACAGGGCCAGGGTGGAACGCGGCGTGCTCATCCACATCGAGGCATGCGAATGGAATTGCCCGCAGCACATCACGCCGCGCTGGACCCAAGCCCAAGTGGAAGACATCGTGGCGCCTTGCGCGAAGAACTGCATCGCCTTCGAGCCCTGCCACGCGACGTCAACCGCCCACCCGCGCCGCTGGGCGACGGTCCGCTGCCGTTGCGCATTTCGGGCATGCGACAGTTGACGCCCAGGGTGCGTGCCTATGAGCTTCGCCATGCCGAGGGGCTGCCCTTGCCCGCCGTGGCGGCGGGGGCGCACCTGCCTGTGCCTGTGACGCTGGCCGATGGCAGCCTCGCATGGCGCCATTACTCGGTGGTGAGTCTGCCCGCCGGAGGACAGGCTTATGAAATCGCCGTGCTGCGTGACGACGCAGGCCGCGGCGGCTCGGTGGCAGCCCATGCGCAATACCAACTGGGCCGCGTGTTGAACGCCCAAGCGCCCCGCAATGCCTTTGCCTTGCACGACGGTGCCCCAGCGGCGGTGCTGCTGGCCGGGGGCATTGGCATCACCCCGATCCGTGCCATGGCGCACGCCCTGCGGGCGCGTGGCACCCCTTTCACCTTGCACCATGCCGCTCGCAGCACGGCAGAGGCGGCCTACGCCGAGGAACTCCGAGCCGAGTTGGGCGCGGCTTACACGCTCTACACCGACGACCAGGGGCAGCGACTGCCCCTTGCCAGCTTGCTGCGCGACGCCCCCGCCCAAGCACTGTTCTACGCCTGCGGCCCAGCAGGCTTGCTGGACGCGCTGAGCCAGACGGCGCAGACACTCGGCATCGCGCCACAGCGCCTGCGCTTCGAACGGTTCCAGGCCGAGGCACCACAGGTTCGTCCCCATGACCAGGCCATCGAGGTCGTCCTGCACCGGTCCGGCCAGACCCTGCATGTTGCCGCCGACCAGACGGTGCTGGCCGCCGTCCAGTCAGCAGGCGTGGTGGTGCGGTCAAGTTGCCTGACGGGCAACTGTGGCATCTGCGCAGTGCGCGTGCTCGAGGGCGAACCCGAGCACCGCGACCATGTCCTCACCGACACGGAGAGAGGCCCGGAGCACCAGATCTGCATCTGCGTCTCACGCGCCCACAGCCCACGCCTCGTCCTCGACCTCTGACACCACAACACACCCCCACCCAGGAGCCACCCATGATCACGCTGTACGAGTTCCCCCTGTCAGGCCACAGCCACAAAGCCAGGCTGATGCTGTCATTGCTCAAAGTGCCCCATGAGCGCGTCACGGTGAGCGGAGCCGAGCGCGCGCACAAGGCGCCAGAGTTCCTGGCCATGAACCCATTCGGCCAGGTGCCCGTTTTGCGCGATGGCGATCTGGTGCTGCGCGACAGCCAAGCCATCTTGACCTACCTGGCCCGCCGCCACGGCGGCGACAGTTGGCTGCCCTCAGACTCCGCACAGCACGCACAGGTGGCCGCCTGGATGGCCACCGCGGCCAACGAGATGACACGTGGCCCCAACGCGCTGCGCCTGCACCACAAGTTCGGCCGAGACATCCAGGTCGGCGAGGCACAGCAGATCACCGCGCAACTCCTGGCGGTGCTGGAAGCCCGCCTGAGCCAGTGCGACTGGGTGGCGCTGGACCACATCACCATCGCCGACATTGCGCTCTTCCCCTACCTGGCGCTCGCACCGGAAGCGCAGATCGACCTGACCCCCTGCCCGCACGTTGTGGCCTGGCTGGGGCGCATCCAGGCGCTCGATGGCTACGTGGGCATGCCCGGCATCCCCGACCACCGCCACCCGCCCGGGCCCTGAGCCCCCGATGGACACGCCCGGCAAGCGGCGCCCTGCAGAGGCGCTGCTTGCCGGGCGTGTCGCATCGGTGACCGCACACCGGCCCGCGTGAGCCGTCCGGCGCCAGCACATACCCTGTGACTGAACGATTGTTTCCCATTTCAAAACTGAGCATTCGGTCGCGCCTTGTAGGCAGGCCGCCAGGCTCTGGGCATAGTTGACCGGCGCTCACCCAACGCGCTCAACCACACCCAAATCAAGGAATGGACATGAACCAACTCAATCAACTGGCCATCGCTGCGTGCATGGCTTGCACCGTCTTCAGCGCGCAAGCGCAACTCGACGCCACCGTCGCCCGCGACGCGATGAGCGACAACGTCGTGCGCGCCAAGCTCGCCGAACTGCGCAACAAGGCCCACGACTACCTGCCCTTGAGCATCAAGGGCGATGAGATCCCCTACCGGTTCGCGGTGCTGGACAACACCAGCTTTCAGCCCAATGTCTTCACGACCCAAATCCCGGGCGTGAACGACAAGGCCACGCCGACCGCCGGAGGCCCCGGCACCACAGGACTGGTGCGCATGGCCATCCAGCGCAAAGCCGGCCTGCCCACCGACCCCAACGATCCCCGCACCCAAGTCAGCGTCTACCTTGACGTCGCCGGCCTGAAATCCATCAAGGCCGAAGGCGGCAACTACGAGCTGCAGCTCTGGTACGACTCGCACGTGCCACCCGTTGGTCCTGCGCGCGCCGATGGCACCGCCTCTTTCGGCACCATCACCGCCGAAGATGCGGCCATCCTGGCCCGCATGGGCACCGGCAACAACGTGCCCGGCAACGTCTTCACGCTGGACGGCAAGGCACCACGCTACCCCTCTCCCACCGATGTCTGGCCCAGCAAGATCAGCAACGTCGTGCCCTTCCCCTTGAACGCTGGCGCCTTCAACACGCTGCGCCAGGACGACGGCCACCACTACTGGGAATTCAAGCCCGCCACCAACATGGTGTTTCCGCACTTCGAGTTCCCGCACGTGGGCGGTCAAATCGCCTTCTACCCGCCTGCAGGGGCGTTTGCCGCAGGCGTTCTGGGTCAGTTCCTGTCGTCCATCCCTGGCTCTGGCCCTGCTGGCATCCAGAACGATGGCCGCATTTACGGCGACAACCCGGACATCCCCCGCGACCCGGACCGCTCTGAAGCCAAGGTGCCGGAACAGCTCGAATTCCGCCTGCGTTCATCGCCATCCGGCATGAACGAAGAGATCCATGCCGACGTGTTCCTGCGACGCGCGTCCTTCATGCCTGGAGTGACCGATCCCCAGACGCGCCTCTACGCCTCGGTGGCGCGTCAGGTCGCGCTGATCGACCGCAACAACGATGGCGTCTTGTCGTTCACCGAGATCGACATGAATGGCACGTCCGACGGTGGCCTGCCCAACAGCCGCTTGTACTTCCCCATCAGCAAGTACTCGCGCTTCACCATCACGCGTGAAGCCAATGACGGGCTGGTCGCACCGCGCTTCGCCAACACGCAGCGCGCCGTGGTGCTGCAGGGCTACATCAAGGACTTCGTCAAAAACGCTGACACGCGCCAGTGATGCCTGAACGGGTCGCTACGCGGCATGCCAATCCCTGACCATGGCGACCCAGAACCCGACCAAGCCCGCCCTTTCCAAGCGCCGACCATGGACCCATGTCCGGGTCGGCGCTTCGTGACTTTCTCTCATCACCCACTCAGGAGATCCACATGCCCTTCATTCACCTCTCCATCCGCGGCGCACAGCCCAATGTCTCGGACGTCGCGCACCTCCAGGTGGCCATCACCCGGCTGATGGCTGACATCCTGCGCAAGAAGGCTGAACTCACTGTCGTCCACGTCGATGCCCGGGCCGACGCAGCCTGGTCGGTGAACGGCCTCCCGCTGGCGGATGGCCAGTTGGCCTGGCAGATGACCGCTTTCATCACGGCAGGCACGAACACGGTCGAGGAAAAGGCCAGCTTCATTGCGCATGCCCATGAAACGCTGCAAGGGATGCTGGGCCCATCGCTGGCACCCACCTACATCGTGGTGCAAGAGCTGGCCAACACCGACTGGGGCTACGACGGCAAGACGCAGGCTGCGCGAGCACAGGCAACCGCGGCCCCCTGACACCCCGGGGCCCAGGCATCGGCGCACAACACCTGCAGCACTCAAACACAAAAAGCCCTGCCGGCGTCACACCGGCAGGGCTTTTGACTGGGGGCTTCAGAGCTGGGGCCTTCAGAGGCCCGACACCTCCCGCACGCCTTCCGTCCGGCCGACCCGGCGCTGGCGTGTCAAGACTGCCGGCACACGCTGACGCTGCTGTCGCTGGTTGAAGGCCAAGGCACAGGCGCGCGCATGGCGGGCATTGATGTCCAGGGCGCTGGTGAAGAAGAAAGTGCCGTTGGTCAGCTCGCCCAAGGCACGCATGGACGGATTGCGACGACCGGCCGCATCGATCACCTCGTAGCTGACAGGATCGACCTGCAAGCCGCCCATCGAGTGGGGCGTGACTTCACCACGGCGCATCAGCTGCGCCATCAGGTCAGACTCCACGGACGCCAGCGCACGAGGACTGCCCGTGGCCTTGATGACTTTGTCGTAGCGGCGCGGCGACAAGTTGCCATTGGACGGTGTCATCACCGGGCGGCCCTGCGCATCCAGCCCCAGGGAGAACTCGCCAGGGTGGAAACTGAGTTGTCCGCTCTCCAGGTAACCCAGGATCTTCTGGGCGTTCTCGACCGGGATGGAGACGCGAAAGGCCATGAAAGCGCTCATGTACTCGGCCATGAACAAGCGACGCTCGCTGTCCTCCAGCGCTTGCCACAGCCTGTCCACGATGGCATTGGTCGCGTACAGCACGGCCTGCCAGGGTCGGTCATGGCGGGACGCTGCGATCTCGGCCTTGAGGTGCTCCATCAGGTTCTCGGGCGGCGCAGGTGGTGCATCCAGCGTGGGCACAGCGTCCAGCGGGATCTGGCTGACTTCGGCGATTTCCTGGCGCACCAGACCCATCAGGTCCGTGACCTTCAAGCCCCCGCCCTTGCGGCACGCCAGCGCCTCGACCTTCTCGGCCGTCAGGTGTTGCGTGACGATGCGCCCCTGCGTGCCGCGCACCGAGGGGAAATGCCCGCTGCGCGAATAGATCGCGATGTGCCCCGTGTGTCCGCCTTCGACCAGGCCGATGACCGCATCGATGCAGCTCAGGCGCGCGCCCACGACGGCCACGCGGGCCGCGCTCGGGATCTTGCTTGGCAATGCGGCCACGGGATAGGGGCTGGCCAGCACGCGGGGCGACAGCGCGATCTCCCCCTGCTTGCGTTCCGGCAACGTGCCACAGGTCAGAAAAACATGGTCGGCCTTGAGGGTCAGGCTGCAGTCCGTCTTGACCACATGGCTGCGACCCATCTGCACCACGTCCTTCACCTCGGCATGGATTTGCACGATGCGGATGCCCTTGGCCAGCGCTTCGCGGATCAGCCAGGACATGCGGTCCTGGAGGTACATGCCAAACAGCGGGCGAGGCGCATAGCTGTTTGGATCGGGTTCGAAGTGCGGGAAGTGGGGCCGCCACAGGTCTTCCTTGCTGCCGAGCCAGGCGTGGAAATCGCCCGGCCGGTCGTGGAACGGCGTGATGAAACCTGTCTTGGTGTTGAGCAGGTTGGAGGCTGTGTCCGGCCCATACGCGGCACCGGGCCCAAAGCAGGCCCGTTTCTCGAACAGATAGATCGTACCGGGCAACTGGGCGTCAGCCTCGTACTCTTGGATGTAGGTGTGGGTGAAGGCCAGGGCGGTGGCACCCCCGCCCACCAGGGCAATGACTTGGTCCATGGGAATTTCTCACTGATTGAATGATGGTTGGAGACCGGCAGGCTCTCGCCAGGGACCGGCCATTTCGCGAAGTGACGGAGATACTGCAAGGTCAAAGGGAACTTGTTGTTGCAACTGCTTGGGTGACACACCGGGCGCCACCTCGGTCAGGACCAGGCCCTGTGGGCCCAGCACAAACACCGCACGCTCGGTGATGAACATCACCTCACGGTGCTCTGCCACAGCCCGGGGGCCGTTGAAGGTCAGGTGAGAGACCGCGTCCTGGAACTTCACAACGGCCCCTTCGTTGAGGACCAACAGCCCCTCGCGGCCCAAGGCCACTCGCAAGCCATCGGCGCTGAAAGTGCCGCAGAAAACAATCTTTCTGGCGGCCTGGGAAATGTTGATGAAGCCGCCCGAGCCGGTGAGCTTGTCCGCGAAGCGGCTGACGTTGACGTTGCCCAGAGCATCGGCTTGCGCAAAGCCCAGAAAGGCCACATCGATGCCTCCGCCGTCGTAGAGGTTGAAGAGCGCCGCCTGCTCGATGAGGGCCACCGGATTGCGCACCGCTCCGAACGACAGCCCCTCGTCGGGCACACCGCCGATCAGGCCGGACTCCACGGTCAGCGTGTAGTCGTGCACCCCCAGGCTGGCCGCGATCGGACCGATCAGCGCCGGCACACCGATGCCCAGGTTCACCGTCGCCCCCGGGTGGCGCGCCAGCTCCAGGGCGGCACGGTGGGCGATGATCGTTTTCTCCAGCGGCACCGGGCGGCGCGCCGCTGCCGTCACGCCCTGACCCTCGTTGCTGGTGTAGCGCGGATCGTGAGCGCAGCCGTAGGTTTGTGGGTGCATGTCCGCACGGGCCACGACGACCCTGTCCACCAAGAACCCTGGCACCTTCACGCTGTGCGGCTGCAGGCGCTCGCACACGCGCTTGACCTGAACGATCACCAAGCCTTTGCTGCGCTTGGCCGCCTGTGCCTGTGCGAGCGCATCCATGTAGGAGGTCTCGTCTTCGAAACTGATGTTGCCTGCGGCATCGGCCGTTGTGCCTCTGAGCAAGGCGCATTGCACAGGCTGCGCCGGATAAAACAGCATCTCATGCCCAAAGACCTCGGTCTTGCGCACCATCGTGGCCGACCCGCGGCCATCGATGACACCCCCTTCCACATCGGGGTCGACGAACGTGCCCAACCCGACCCGGCTCAACAGGCCAGGCTCTCCGCTGGCGATGGCCGAAAACATCTTGCTGACCACGCCCTGTGGCCAGTTGTGGGCTTCGATGGTGCCCGCCCTTGCCATCGACGTCAGTGTGGGACACAGGCCCCAGAAGCCACCGATGGCGCGTTCAACCAGGCCCTCCAGCGCGATGGCATCCAGGCCGCGCCCGGCCTTGTCACCGGGCCCAGCTGCGAACAGGTAGGTCAGCCCCCGGGGACGTCCTGTCTGCTGGAATCGCTCCCGCAGCGCCTGCGTGAGTTCATCTGGGTGTCCACAGCTGCCGAAGCCTCCGGGTACGATGGTCCAGTGGTCCTCGATGGCACTGACGGCTTCGTGTGCGGTGACAATCTTCATGCTGCTCGCTCCCCTCGCGTGGTGCGTTGTGATGTGCTTGGGCGCCAGTCGCGCTCAGGTCAATTGCTTGACCGGGATGTCGCGCATGGCCAAGATCGTGCAACCGGGGTTGGAGCGCATCTCGTGCGTTGTGCCAGGGGCGCGCACGATCAGCGAGCCAGGCAGGTAGGTGATGTCGTTTTCGACGTACTCACCTTGCAGCACAAACACCATTTCGTAGCCCATGTGCAGGTGGCGCGGCGTGAAAGCACCGGGCTCATAGCGGATCAGGGCAGCGTCAGAGCCTTTCGGATCACCTGGTTTGTTGTCGAACAGCACATGAATCTGAACCCCTCGGCGCAAATCCGGCTGGTATGGCTGAAATTCAATGTCGGGCAGATCCACTGCACCCACGCCGAGTTTGAGAACCTTGTCAAAAGGTGACTGATTACCTGTATTTCCAGCAACGGTCATTCCTGGCTCCTTTGTGGCCAATCATCGATTGAGATAATGAAAAAATGCGCATTGAAAATTCGAATTGTCGGATTTCCAATGCACGATCCCTTGCGTTGCCAGGATGACGCCAATGTGACTGCAGGCTGCACCCAGGCAGTGAACTGCTCAGACGATGACCCGAGGGTCGTCGCCCCGAGAATCGCTCCATCCAACCCATCGGCTTTGAGGGCCCAAACTGTTGTCGTGAGCGGGCGGATTTCGGACGTCCGCCATTTCGTTATTATTGTGTGTGCCTCAGTTTACCCAAACCCCAACGAGGGTGTCCGGATCATTTACCTCGCGACACAAATACCTTTTGAATTCAAATGTTTTGAATTCAAAAGAGGTACTCAGGCAGTCAATGCAACCTTGGGGAAGTCAATTTCGACACGCGAGGCCTTGCCCAAGATATTGGTCAACACGTTCAAGCCGACGTGGGTGATGATCTCCACGATCTCGGCATCGCTGTAGCCAGCATCACGGGCTTCGCTGAGTTCTGCCGTGGTGATGTCGCCCTTGTGCTCGACCAGGCTGCGCGCCAGCTTGACCGCGACGGCAGCCTTCGCATCCTGGCTGGAGCCGGCGCGGTTGGCGGCCATTTCATCGCCCGTCAGGCCCGCATTGGCACCGAGCGCGGTGTGCGCAGACAGGCAATACTGGCAGCTGTTTTGCTGCGCCAGGGCCAAGGCAATGCGCTCGCGGGTCTGGGGCTCCAGAGCGCCCTCATTGGCCACACCGAACAGCCCCAGGAAAGCCTTGAGCGCGGCGGGCGAATTGGCGAACACTTTCAGGAAATTGGGCACCATGCCCAGCTGGTTGTGGATGGCGTCAAGCAGGGCCTTTTGCTCGGCATTGGCGTTGTTAAAGTCGATGACGGTGAGACGGCTCATGGAAAGCTCCTTGGATGGTGGATGTGCGGGGCCTTGCGCCGGGGTTTGAAAACGTTCACAGCGCAACGCAACTTTGATTCCTCTCACCAAAGAAGTGAATGCCTCAATCCATCAATGCACCATTCCCTGATTTGAAACTGTATGGACCAGCTCTACGCCATGACGGTGTTCGTCACCGTCGTCGATGAAGGCGGATTCGCCAGTGCGGCCAGGCGGCTGAACGTGTCGCCCCCGGTGGTCACGCGCGCGATCGCCGATCTGGAAGACCACCTGCAGGTGCGACTGCTCACCCGCACCACCCGCGTTGTGCGGGTGACCGAGGCCGGGGCCCGCTATGCCCAGGACTGTCGCCGCCTGCTGTCGGACATCAAGGAGGCCGACGAAGCCGCGCAAGGCGTCCACGGCGCACCGCGGGGAGAGTTGACGCTGACCGCGTCTGTCCTCTTCGGCAACATGTTCGTGATGCCCATCGTGACGGACTACCTGCGAACCTACCCCGATGTCAATGCTTCATGCTGGTTCGTCGATCGGGTGATGAACATGGTCGAGGAAGGCGTGGACGTGGCCGTGCGCATCGGCGATCTGCCTGACTCCTCGCTGCACGCGGTGCGCGTGGGCGCGGTACGGCGCATCGTGTGCGGGGCGCCTCAGTACATCGAAGCCCACGGGATGCCCTTGCACCCGCACGACCTGTCTCGCCACACCATCATCTCGGCCACCGGCATCACCGCATCGGCGCATTGGCGCTTCGTCGTGGACGGACAGACACGCAGCTACGACCTGCAACCGCGCATCGCGACCAACGCCAACGAATCGGCCATCACGGCGGCCCTGGGCGGCTTCGGGCTGACGCGGTTGATGTCCTACCAAGTGGCAGACCACCTGCGCAGTGGCCGCCTGAAAACCTTGCTGAGCACCTTCGAGCACGCACCCCTGCCCGTGCACGTGGTTTACCAGGAGGGGCGCCAGACTTCGCAAAAAGTCCGCACCTTCCTGGACTTCATGGTGGAGCGTCTGCGCGCCAACACCGCCCTGAACTGAAGCGTCACCTCACCAGGGCAATGTCTGCCCCAGAGGGTCGATCAGGGTCCCCGTTCGGCGGGCGTCCAGGCTCGCCAGCACAGCCAGCAACAAGGCAGCGGCCTGTGCGGGCGCACGCACGGTCAAACCTGACCGCGCGAATGGAGCCGACAACCCCGTGTCCACTGTGCCCGGGTGCAGGGCCACGCACACCGCCTGCGGGTGGCTGCGGGCCAGCTCGATGGCCGAGGTGCGCACCAATTGGTTGAGCGCCGCCTTGGCCGCGCGGTAGCTGTACCAGCCGCCCAGCTGGTTGTCGCCGATGCTGCCGACCTTGGCAGACAGCGTGGCGAACACAGCCTGCTGCTGGCGGGGCATCAAGGGCAGGAAGTGCTTCATCAGCAAGGCCGGGCCAATGGCGTTGACCGCGAAGGCGTGCGCCATGTGGGCCGCATCGAGCTGTCGCCAGGTCTTCTCGGGCGACCAGCCCTGCCCGTGCAACCAGCCGGTGGCGTCGATCACCAGGCGCACAGGGCGCCCTGAGGCCTCGGATTGCCCACGCACCCATTGCGCGGCATGGGCGATGCTGGCTTCGTCGAGCAGGTCCAGCGCCGGGTCGCTGCGCCGGCCCAGACACAGCACCTGGTCACGCCCCTGTGGCGCCAGTGCCGCCAGGGCGTCGCTCAGCCCTGTGCCCAGGCCACCCGACGCCCCGACCACCACGGCCAGGCCATCGGCCCACCAGGCGGGGTCACCCAGGACGCCGGACGACGCGGCACTCACGCGGCCACCTTGCGCCCAGGCACCGCCACGCCCTCGACCTGGGCCACCGTGGCCAGCCCCTCCTCCATCAGCGCTCGGGCATGGCCGGCGACGCGGTACAGGTAAGCGTGCAGGGCCACATCGGCAGGCTGGCGGCTTTCGCAGTCGGCGCTGTAGGCCTCGAACTGCCCCAGCATCGTGATCAACTCCGCCATGTGCTTGGGGCACTCGCACGCCACCTTGGGCATGGCGGCGGTCAAGGCCACCAGGTCGGCGGTGTCGAAGCGCGCAGCTGGCGCCGGGTCGGGCAGGCTGAGCAGCGCTTGGCTGACACTGCGCCAGCCGCGCACGGTTTCCAGCACGGTCTGGCGGAATTCATCGGGTGCCAGTGGCGAGCGACGCAGCACGGCAGCACGGGCACGCAGGGCCTCTTGCACCTGGGTGTTGGCAAAGCCGTAGATGACGATCATCTGGCGCGCCCCCACAGTGCGCACCATGCGGCTGAGCCAGTCCACCGACTCCATGTGCACAGCGCCCAGGTCCGCCAAGACCATGTCGGCCTGCACCTGCTGCAGCGCCAACTCCGAGGCAGCGCTGTCGTCCACGCTGCCCACCACCTGCAGGCCCTCGATGCCCCTCAGCGCGTCGCCCCACCGGGCCGAGGCCCCCGAACCCACCAGCAGCAAGCGCACCGAAGGCACGCCCGAGGCGCCGGTGACCCTGGCTGGCGCACCCGCCGGCAGGGGAGTGCCGCGCGACAGCGTCGACTCCGTCAACTCGGCTTCGTTGACCAGGTCCTGCAAGCGAGCGGTCTCGACACGCGCCAGCATGCCAATGGCGTGCCCCTTGTTCACCAGTTGCTTGATCAGCACCAAGCGGCGCACGTCCTGACTGGAATAGAGTCGGTGGCCAGAGGGAGCTTGCGTGGGGCCCACCACGTTGTAGCGACGCTCCCACACACGCAAAGTGGCCACAGGAATGTTTACCATGCGGGCAGCCGCACTGCTTCGGTAGCGCGGCATACCGGCATCGACCGGATCGGTTGAATCAATCATGACGCTGGTCTTTCACTTCAATGAACCCGAATTGAGTTCAATGAAGCGATTCTGAAGCCTGGCGTTTTGTTTTGAATCATCTGAAAATGCGTCAACTCTAGGTCAACCCCTCTGCAACCCCCACTCACCGGAGCTCTCCATGACCAGCCGTCGCCAATTCATCATGACCATCGTCCCCGCTGCCGCTGCCCTCGGCGCCGCCACTTCGGTGCGCGCCGCCGACGCAGCCAAGGTGGATGAAAAAGACCCGGCCGCCACCGGCCTGGGCTACAAGCACGACGCCACCAAGGTCGATGCCAAGAAGTACCCCACCTACAAAGCCGGCAGCGTCTGCGGTAACTGCCAGTTTTACCAAGGCAAGGACGCCTGGGGCGTGTGCCCCTTGCTGGGCGGCAAGCAAGTGAACGGCAAGGGCTGGTGCTCGGCCTGGGCCAAGAAGGCCTGATGCACGCCTGACCACACACTGACGCAGCGCCCTCACAGCCCTGCGTCAGGTGTCAAAAAAGCCCGTCCGGCGCAAACCGTGACGGGCTTTTTCGTGGGCAGGATGGCGGCGACGGTGAAGCGACCGCAGCCCCTCGCCCTGCTCAGACCGGCTCAGCGGGTCAGGACTGCGCGGGCGTGATGCCGGCGATGGCCCAGTCGCGGCTGTCGTCCAGCGGCTTGACCAGGTGCCAGAGTTCGTCGAAGGGCTCCGCACCCTGGTCGATGGCTTCGCGGATCAGGCCGTGGAAGCGCACGGAGACGACCCACTGGCCCTGCTCCTGAGCGGTGTCCACCACCTCGGCGTCCAGTTGCATCACGTCGGTCTGCTGCTTGGCAGTGCCTCGCTCCTGCAGGTCAAGCCGCAGGGACGCAAACAACTCTGGCGTGGTGAACTTGCGCAGGTCGTCGAGATTGGCCTCATCGTTGGCCGTCTGCATGCGGATGAAGATCATCTTGGCGATGCGGGTGAAGCCGGCGGCGTCGAAGCCCGCCGGGACGGCTGCGGCCGACGCTGCAGCACCGCCAGCACCAGCGCCTGCAGCAGCGCCCGAGCCGATGCCCATGCCACCGGCGGCGAAGCTGTCGCGGGCCATGGGTGCCTGCGGGGCCACCGGTTCACGAGCACCCTGAGGGAATGGCGCACCGGCGCCAGCCAACTGCGGCCCAGTGCCTGACGCCGCGGCACCGCCTCGCATGCGGCGCATGACCCAGCCGATGGCCACCATGGCGACCACAGCCAGCAAGGCCATCATCATGAAGTTGCCAAGTGCCTCACCAAAGCCGAAATGGCTGGCAAGCGCGGCCAGGCCCAGACCCGCGGCCAAGCCGGCGATCGGGCCCATCCAAGAGCGCTTGGCCGGCTGAGCAGCGGCAGGCGCAGCAGCGTTGGCAGGCGCCGCCTGGTTGGGGCGGGCAGCGGCGTTGTTGGTGGCGCCGTTGGTCGCGTTGTTGGGCGACGCCGGCGGCGAGGTGTCGGCCTGCTTGGCCGGCATCTGTCGCTGCATGCCTGCAGGACGCCCGCTGCCCAGGCGCTTGGCCTCGGCGTCCATAGGTGCCACGGCCACAGCCGCGCATGCCACAGCCAGCATCAGGGTCATCAATCTGGACGCCAGTCCTTGGCGCATCGAAATTCGTCGCATGTTCAAAGCCCGAAGGCGTGGATGAAACAGGCCCCCATTGTGCTCAATTTGCGGGGCGCATGGGACGCCGTCCTTGCCGAACCCTGTCACCCCATCCGAAGACCCTGCTGCGCGGGGCTCTGCCGGCAAGACCACACCCGGCCAGGGGCCTCTGAGACCCCCTCACGCGGTCACCGACAAGCGACAATGGCGGGTTGTCTGCCGACGCCCTGGTGCGTCACCCCCATGCCCGAACTCACCGTCGCCCCGCCCCCCCCTGCCGCCAAGCC
>Ga0187843_10001358_pt1 | contig 15580 bp, 18 predicted proteins | sample SpaLakP09_SKY_43_FD_134516 | JGI IMG/M metagenome (GOLD analysis project Ga0187843, IMG submission 134516) | Oligotrophic lake water microbial communities from Sparkling Lake, Wisconsin, USA - SP09_SKY_43 | ecosystem: Environmental > Aquatic > Freshwater > Lake | place: USA: Sparkling Lake...
ACTATATACATTGCATATGATACCCAAATAATAAAAGAGAAAGCCAGAACGTGTAAATCACGTTTAAATCGTGGAGTTCAACCTGATTATCCGAAAGATAGTTTAGGACTTTTTCTGGATATTATTAATTTGTTTACATATTTGGCAAGTGCGAATAATTAGTATCCTAACCGTTTACATGTTCTATTAAGATATTATTTATGACATCCTGAAATAGCACCTTTTTTCTTAAGGTCATTAACTTTATTTTTAGGTATTTTCTCATAAAAATCATTTTTTAATATATTTTCTTTTTTTGATATCATTTTACGTAGAAATAGTTGTAATTCATCTTTAATTTTTGATTTTAATTCATATTCAGTATTTTTACATGTAGGATTGCAATGTTGTTTTTTACATAACTCTTGCGTCATTTTAATTATTTTTGCATTTTTTGATATTTTTCGTGTTGCTTTACTGGCTCCAAGTAGTATATTTAGTTTATTCATACGTTTCATAGTACGTTTAACATCTTTTGAACAAAATTTCTTTACACATGCTGTATTCATTCTATTTATGTTTAGATTAATATCCTAACCGTTTCGTATTAAGGTCAGTAGCATTATCAGTGATGACCCTCTGCTTCATCATATCATGATAGTTCTGGTTTCTAACAGACATTTCTGCCATTTTCCGTTCGCGCATAGAATCCATCTGATGCTGTCTACTTTCAAATGCACGGATTCCTTGCATCTCTTGAGCAGATAGAGCTTCAGGGGCTTTTTCACGAGAAGCACGGTATTGATCAAAGCTACGTTCACCAACTGTTACATTTGCCACCTTATCAGATACAGTATTGTCTGTAGTGTAAGCACCTCGTAAATCTGTAAACTGAAATCGCGAATTAGGCGCAGCAGTATATGTATCAGGACGTGTCCCCAACAAGTCTGTCCCTGAATTAGCATTGAGGGTTAAGGCCATTTCACCAGGATGAACCAATTGATTTGATACTTGTTTTGCTTTTCGTGTTTCTTCATCAAACATTCGGTTGAATACATCACGATTGAATTTTTCACTAAATTTGGGTCCAGCTGATCCTCCATCCGTGCTTTTCAACCAATCACCATATCCATCTGCATCTGGATCGGGCATATGACTTTCTTCAAATAGTTTATTGAATGCATTCATATCTAGATTCTTGGCATTTAGACGAATGGGTTCAGCATGTTCCCATTGTTTCGCTTCTTCTTCACGTGTCCCTCGTAAATGATCCGCTGCACCAGTATGAACGGGAGCTTCTGCTTTTTTCTTACCTCGTTGCATCACTGATAGAATTTCTGTGAGATAGGCGTAGGCGCGGGTAACTGCCTCAAAGTATTCGGATGAACCGCCACGATCGGGGTGGCTAATTTTTGCCATTTTCTTATAGGCTGTTTTCAGAGATTCATCTGTGAGTGCTACTTCTTCTTGAATGTTGAGAACTTCAAGACAGGAGGAGAAGTAAGAGATGGCTTTCTGTTTGGGTGTTTCTGTTACTATTTTCCAACTGGGTGCTTCTTGACGGATTGCAATTTGCTGTTTAGCTTTCTCACTTCCAATCAAAGAAGGATGGGTTGCTGCAATACCGTGCATATGTGTTTGTAGGGAACGAGGTAGAATTTCTTGTATATTTTGACTGCTTTGTCCGTTTTGTCCGTTTTGTCCATTTTCACCAGGGAGTCCAGGAGGATTCCCTCCGTTGTGCACAGTGGAAATGTAATTGAGAAGATAACTGTATATGCCCGCTCTCTTGGCTGACTGCACATATTCCATAGAAGCCATACATGTATTGATAATTTGGACTCGTTTCATAGGATCACGAATCTGTATCATATTGGTATACATCCGTAGATGAATTGGATCTATGGACTGTTGCTGACCCATCTATCTTTTTAGTTGGTTACTCTTTAGTATCATGATACGCATTAGGGGTTTAACCTCATTAGGGATTTAACCCCGTTAGGGGTAGTAGGCCTTAATTAAGGCCTTCCCCCGTTAGGGGTAGTAGGCCTTAATTAAGGCCTTCAGTTCCAAAACAGTAAGAATAGGAATCATCGCCTCACATTCCCAGAAGAATCGCTTACCCACCGATTCAAATTCAAATGTACTCGGAAAAAATTGTGGTGCAATCATACTTAGTACTTTCTCAGGACATGCAGGAATTAATGACCAACTTTCAAGAGGCAATACAAGAACGAGCTGTTCTACTGGTCGTAACTCTTCTATTCGCACACATATTGGCATTTCTGATTGCAAACACGTATTATGACTATTTAGATATGTAACAAGAATTGACCACAGTGGTGGTAAAACATAAGGATAATACCAATTATAACAAACAGATTTGCCCGTATAATATGACCAAATCCATTTGATTCCGTTTATATATTCTTTACATGATTCTATTGAAGGTCCAGCCAGTTTTGTATAGCGTGCTACCCAATCTCCGCGTAAATCTTCAATCTGGGACAAAGGCCAGTTCTGTTCACCGAGTCCCTTCTCTGTACTATATGATGCCTGTCGCTGTTTTACTTTAATATAATTCATAATACGATGATGTTCTGTCTGTGATAAACGCCTAAACAATTCAATTAGATTTTCTTCTATGATATTCATATCTGCATCAATTAATTCTAACAAACAATGCAGTAATTCATCGTGACCTCCGTCACGCATTTTTAATCCGAGGGAACTGGGTAAGAAATCATTTCCTAAGATGGACATGGCAAAGCAGTAGGAGATAATGGAATAATTTTTACAAAGTTCTGAGGGACGCATCAAATGATCACGTAACATATCAATTGAAAACCATTCATATAACTGGTCCACTGGTTTTAAGGCATTAACTGCAGTCGCCGACTCTAAGGGTTTCACTTCACGAAACAACCAGATGGATCCTAGTTGATTCATAGCTTGACCCAACAGAGACAAAACAATAAGATCTGCATCTAATCCATATACTGCAATGGGGCCTTTATAAATACCGCTACGCCATTGTGCCATAATTTTATGTTCTCCTTCACCTGGTTCAAGACATCCACTAAACATCCATCGTTTTTCATCACACATTGTTTGGAGCCGTGTGCAGAGTTTATCCATAAATACTGTTCCTGGAGTGATTGCATTGGTGTTCCATTTTTTGGCATTAGTCACACAATTATTATGTTGATCGGCCTTATGGCCTTGTTGATCGGCCGCACAGCGATCTTTCCCATTCTTCTCGGCCTTATGGCCTTGCTCCCAGACAGATTTAAACCGTCGCAATCTCTGTTGTCGCATCTTCGCCATCGGTACAACTCCATCAATTGCAATATAAACTCCTTCGGTCGGTTTCACTTCCTTTACAATCTCTTTACAACAAGATACAACAGATTCAATTAATCCGTTCTCCCAGGTATCCGATCTATCATATTCAGGTTGCAACCCAATACAGTAATAAATCAAACAATTAAAATCCATAAAGAGCCATGCTACTTCATGATGATGTGTAGAGACTAATCCTGGGACAGAATGGGTTAGCTTTTTGTAATAGGCTGGAATACCCATTTATATTTAATTGATAATCTGTAGCTTTTAATCTGTAGCCTTTAACCTCTATATAAATCACAATAATGCTTTAGACTAATAGATATGGGTGTATGGAATTCTATTGTAGAAGTAGTTACACAACTTCATTCTACATTACCAGATTCTGTCCTATTTGGATCTATCATTTTATATGTACTTACACTTAATACTTCTTTTTTTGTGTTTGCTCTATTTATTATTGAAATCATAGGAACTCATAAATTCATATCATGGATGTTTAAAGAATCAAGTGGTACGTCCGGATCCAGAGTAGAAACTGCACAATGTTATGCAGGCTATAAACTACCACGACAGAATGCAAATAGAATTTTTTCTAATCATGAGTATCCATCCTATGGCGTATTCTCATTTACTGCGATTACAACGTATCTTGGATTAAGTACCTATAAATTTTCAGCAACAATGAAATCTATGGGACCACAATGGGAAGGTCGTAGTGCCATTGCAGCTTTATTTATTACGGGACTTCTTCTTGCATTTATTATAGTTCGTCTTGTAATATGTGATTCGCTTAATGAAATCCTTGTGTCAGTTGTCTGTGCAGTACTAAGTGCTCTTGTCTTCTTTTATATTAATACGCTCTTTTTTGGACTAGAAAGTGTTAACTTTTTGGGACTTCCTATGCTAGAATCAAAAATAGAAATGAATAAAAACATTTATATCTGCAATGCATCCAATGATCAATAAAACGTACTTTCATTAGTATGGATTCATTAAAGGACATTCTAACGGATATAAAAATCCTTTTTACAAATGGCCTACAATTGTTTCCATTAAGTATTGCATCTACAATGCTTTTTATTGGTCTATTTACTGCAAATTATGCCATGTTATTCTTTTTGGTTGGATTTCTGATTGTATCACCCGCTACTGCTGCAGGGATTAATCTACTAGTAGATTTTATTTGCAAAGCGATGAATTTAACTTCACCCTTTACAGTAAGAGATACCAATATATGCCGTGTAGCAATACCATTTACTACACTAGCGAATAAAACACCGAGTGTACCTGAAACCGTTGTTATTTCAGAATGGATGGGGATGACTCTGTTCTTTTTTGGATATATGATTACGAATGGAGTTAAATTTATTGATAAAGAATCTCCTAGTGATTCAGATAAATCTAAAATAGATGAATCTAAAATAATCACACGTAAAACACAAGCAGGGTTATCTATTGCGGCTGCAATACTTCTATTAGGTTTTATTATATATATGCGATACAAATCAGGATGCGAATCCTTTATGAATGAAGGAATTAATTGGCTATCGCGCATTATAATCATTGTAGTTGCTGTATGCTTTTTAGGAATGGGTACTGGATGGTATTATGCATTAAGTAGTGTAGGTGAAGATCGGTTATCGGATCTGTTTGGTATGGCAAATCGTATGTTATTGCCGAAAGTATTTGGAGATAAACCTATCGCATGTTTACCTTGTGCTAAGTGATTCACGACCAAGTGAATCATGACTAAGTGATTCACGACCAAGTGAATCATGACTAAGTGATTCATGACTAAATGAATCATGACTAAATAAATCACTTTATCCGCGCTTTAATCACGCTTTATCATTGAATCATTCTAATCACATTTGCACATACATAGCTGATCATAACACAGTCTATTTCACCATTTCTGCTGTATCTACGTATGAGATGTTGTACATTATTCCATAGAAGTTCAAATGCCATTTCAGAATGATATGTTCCATAAAAAGTTAAAAAGATGGCTTTGGGTAATCCATTGTTTTTGAATCGTTTGTCATGTATCATTTGAATGGCATCTTCTACTCGTTCAGAGTCCCGTGTTTCAATGACATCAAATATCTGTGGAAAGAACCATGATTGTAATACATTATCTTCTGAGAGTGTACTATCATCTGAATAGATAATGAGGCGCCTACTGCTAATTGGAGCCCGCTTTAAATAAATATATATATCTTTCCTTCCATGATTTTGTATCACATATTCATGCAATGGGGTGCCACGGATTATCATGGAGTCAAGTGTATAACCAAATGAAGGAAGAGGATAAGAGGATTCTTCCCGTTTTAAACGAATAACAACATATTCATTAGAATCTATACTACATTGTATTAAATCGGTAAAGGCACGTTCTAATGTACTTCCATTTGTATTAATATAATAAATATCACTGAGTTTGTACCGAAGGTCAAAGAAACGGATACCGAGTTGATATTGTTCAGTTAATGTCATGTCTTGTATGGAAGATTCCCAGCATAAACAGGATGAACTAGGTTTTCCTTTGCATCTAGCGGAATCGTATGAACCGATGAGCATCTATAGGGTTTTTAGAACTTGTTAAAAAAAAGTCTGGAAAAAAGCTGTTTTCTTAAAGCCTTAAAAAGCCTAAAAGAAGTCATAAAAACATTTCATCTCTGTTAAGAACCGCACCGTTCTCTGAACATCATTATGAGTAGACCATCCACGACGAACAGATGCTATCATATGATGATGGAGTATATTGTAATGTTCTGTAAAGTTAAATGGCTGTTCATATCTAGTAAGTTCTTCAAATGGGATGGATGATTTCTGTGTACGCTGATTGATTTCATCGTGAAGATTAAACAACCATCTACGAATGATATCCTTTTTAACAGACATAATGGGAGTTTGACTAGAATAGGTTGTATAATGTTTTTTACATTGAGGACAAGGAAGAGAATATCGTAGACTTTGAAGTAGTCCGAACCAAATTCGTGATTCTTCAAGAGGAAGTCGTTTTACATTCATAGATCCAATTCGTTCACAGCTGGAATGAAGAATCATCCATAAAGCGGGTCCCCATTCATTATTACTAATAGGTTGAGCCATTTATAGGAAGTGTATACTTTCGTAATATATTTTATACACATTAGATAGAATGTCTACTGTATTTATTAATGAGGATGGAGATCCTTTAGATGAAAATCCTATTCAGGATTCACCTTTAGGTCAGGATTCACCTTTAGGTCAGGATTCACCTTTAGGTCAGGATTCACCTTTAGAAGATCCAAAAGATTTCACTCCTATTGAATTAGAAAGTGAAATAGATCCTCAGCCTTCTGATGAAGAAATCAAAGAAATAGAACGATTAAATGCAGAAGCAGTCCAGATGAATGCAGAAGCAGTCCAGATGAATGCAGAAGCAGAAGCAGAAGCAGAAGTAGTACCTATTATTACAGATCCACTTAAAACAGAAAATATTGTGATTCCTTCCAAACAGTTACTTGAATCTAACCGTATTATACAACAGCTTCGTAAACGCAATCGCTTTACATTGCATACAGCTGATTTGAACAGACTCAAACAGATTATTATAGGAGAAGGATTAACATGCGAAGATCCTATGATAAGTGAAAAAAAGAGTAGACCTGATCTTACCTTAATGGATCAGGATAATGTTCAAGTCAAAGTCAATTTTGTATTATGCAATCATGCTGATGTGGATGACAGAACAAAATGGTATGTTCATTTGTACTTTTTTGAAGTAGAGCATCCTACCATTAAAAGTGCAATTGTTGATTTCTTTCTTGGTATGGATGAACTAGAGGATGAAGCTGAAGAGTTAGAAGAGCTAGAAGAATCCGAAGAGCTAGAAGAACCTGAAGAGCTAGAAGAGCCTTTAGAAGAACCTTTAGAAGAACCTTTAGAAAAGCCAGAAAAGCCAGAAAAACCTTTAGAAGAACCTTTAGAAAAGCCAGAAAAACCTTTAGAAAAAACTTTAGAAGAACCTTTAGAATCAGTAAAACCTAAGCCATATACATTTTATCCTATGAAAGAAGAAAATGAAAATGAAAGCTACCAAATGAAACCTCCAAAGAATTCATTAGAAGTATACAGACTTAGAAAGGAACTAGATAAATATAAAAAGCTATTACAAACATATAAAAGACCTTATGATCGGTCTGATAGACCTTATGATCGGTCTGATAGACCTTATGATCAGCAAAGACAAAGGCAAAGGCAAAAGCCTTATAAACCTACTAAAAAGTATAAACGTAAGTTTCATACACGTAGAGGTTATAAAAAGCCTAAGAGACAAACAAGACGTAAACGATTTTATAGATAAAATTGAAGAACTAATTCTGATAAACATAATCAAATCATGGAGTATAAAGTTCCTAGGACTCTCTGGGAGAATCTGGAAGCAGTTCTTCTGGCTCAAAGTAAGAAATATATTGAAGAACTTGCCGATCGGTTACAAGTTTCTGCAAAAGAATTACAGAAACGTGTAATGCCCTCTGCTGATTCCATTAAAGTCATGATACAAGAAGTAAATGAAGGAACCTGTCAGGCTTTTGTTCAACAAGGACAATTTACTGTATATTGCAGAAAATCTGTTCATAATGCAATGTACTGTTCAGAGCATCAGTTTCATCGCCAACAAGTGTTGACACATGCAGCCATACCGATTCAGCGTGTAAAAGATATAGATTCATTGCCAGTAATGTGGAAGAAAGGGAATGAGTTATATCATGCGAATGGGTCGCTGGCAGGAAAAGTCAATGAAGACGAGCAGAAAATAAAAATCTACTGTATAGAGCAATGAGGCTTTTTAGAAGAAAAAAGTCTCTAAAAAAATCATTATCCGCAGTAGCCGTCTTCAAAACCCCCCAAGTGGAAGGAGAGGTCATCATTTGTAAAAAAGATAAATCCCGTGTAACTCTGAAAGCAACATTTACGAAGTTGCCCAAAGGAAATCACGGGTTTCATATTCATAAAGCAGGTGATCTTCGCGGTGAAGGCTGTAAAGGATTATGTGAACATTATGACAAAGGAAAACATGATCACGGATCGTATCATTCAACTGTTCGGCATATAGGTGATCTGGGTAATATTTCAAATAAATGCAAAAAAACATATACCATTAAAAGTACAGTACATGATTTATTAGGACGATCATTTGTAGTTCATGAAGATGAAGATGATTTGGGGAAAGGTGGGTTTCCAGATTCTAAAATAACGGGTCATTCTGGTGCACGGATCGCATGTGCATTGATTGGACGTGCTATGTGCTAAGCTTTTAACAAGTTTTTAACAAGCCTTATATTTTCGTTGCAATGGTTTCATATTAATCTCATACATATCAAGTTTAATCCCAGAAATCGGATGGAAATCCGTCATGGTAATGACAGAATTCCAACAGAGTCGTGCAGGTTTTGAAAAGTGGATACGTGTATATTTTTCTACAGATAGTTCGGGTCTGAATGAACTATGTGATTTTTCTTTTTCTGGTTTTGTCCATTCATCTGGAATATCATCTGGAAAGTACTGATCATAAAATGTATCTTTATCTAACTCATTGGCTACTGTTATTAAAGCCTCATTGGCGGCTACTGTTATTAAAGCCTCATTGGCGGCTAAAGCCTCGTCCCAAAACGGACACCCCTTCATATATTTTTCTACATCGTCCAGAGCAGTGGTTTGCTTGATTCCATACAATGCTACTGACGGAATAGAATACATCCTTGCTGCCCGTCTTCCTATCGGAATCATCATAGGGCTCCATTTAATCATTCTCGGCATGAAACTACTTTTTCTTTTTTGATCAGATAAACACAGCATTAACGTTGCAAAACACAGAATAACTGTGTCATATGCTTCTGACCGATATCCAAGAAGTGTTTCATACTGTTCCAAGATGCTAAAGACTTCTTCATATTCTGCGGATAAATGCCCATATTCTTTAAGAATTTGCCAAACATTCTCTAAGCCATTCTTTTGTAATCGTTGTACCATTCGCCAAGCACTTCTTGCTTTTCCTTGATGCAATGCACGATATAGATAGAGGATTTCTAAAGAACTTGTTTTAATAGAAGGAGTTTTAGGAGTAACACGGTCAGCACCTTCTGTACTGGATAGAACTGCAAGAAGTGAGTTATCCCATTCGCCACATGAACTGAGTTCAACTGCTGCTCTCAATATCTCTTCCTCAGTTACTGTCTCTAATGTAAGTGTTTTTGCATGAAGAAGCCATCGTAAATAGAATGGACCGCGTTGCCATAACCATGATTCAAAGAGAACCGAGATGGCTTCACTGCTGTATCCACTGATAAGTAATTCTCTGCACCAGAATTCAGTTTCTTTTATGTCGCGTCTGGATGAAGAATAGAATAGGGCTGAAATGACTTCATCGGATGCATAAAAGTGTCTTGTCAATGGCATGATTACCTTATTTTATGGTATAATATAGATCAATTTTATTAGGATCTGTGATCTGACTCGTTAAGGATCTGTGATCTGACTCGTTAAGGATCTGTGATCTGACTCGTTAAGGAAATCCGACTTGTTAATCAGAATCATCCGAATCATCAAAGATTTCAATTTTTCTCAATATTTAGTATGATGTTTGCTCTGGGTACATTTTTTGCTACTGAATCACACCTTACTGAAGAGCAAGGGAAACAAGAAAAAGCTACAAAAATCCCCATCCTAGTAGAATCAGCATTACAAACAGGTGACATTATTCTGTTTCACGGGACAGGAACCATGTCCTATCTCCTAGAGTATTTTGGACGTAGTAAGTATTCGCATGTAGGAATTATTGTTAAAAACCCCAGCTTTATCAATCCTTATATAGAAGACGGTCTCTATGTATTAGAAGCGAAACCTACAAACGGAGTAGATGCAGAAGACGGTAAAATAAAAAGTGGCGTGACACTGCATCGCTTGGATGATGTCTTAGCAATGTATTCAAAAGGATCTGTCTATGTACGTCATGTAGAATGTGTAAGAAACGAAGAGTTTTATAAGAAATTCATTAAAGTCCATTATCAAGTCCATGAGAAACCCTACGACCTGAATTTGTATGACTGGATCTGTGCAGAATATAATATCAATTGTCCGCTTCCTGAAGAAAATCGGTTTAAACTCACAACCACATTCTGGTGTTCGGCATTGGCTTCCTATGTTCTCTGTGAATTGGGTGTGATCCAGAACAAGATTAATTGGTCGCTTATTGCACCGAGAGAATTTAGTTCAGAAGGTAAACTCATCTTTTTATGTGGTGTTTCGGATGAGAAGTTGTTATACTAATGATTAGATGACCCGAAATAACGCAGATGAAATTATTCCACGTATCTGGCTTGGCAATGTCCGAGCCTCTACTGATCAAGACTTTATCAAAAAAAACAATATCCAAGTTGTATTCAATTGTACCAAAGATCTGCCGTTTAGCCCACTGATTCCTATCAAATATCGTGTACCTGTGGATGACAATTTACGCGAAGAAGAAATACGTAACTTGGAACTCTGGTCGCCCGAGATTACGCATAAACTTATGACAGAATATCATAAAGGGTATAACATTCTTGTTCATTGTATGGCAGGGATGCAACGATCTGCGGCATGTGTGGCCTTTCTTCTTATTGCGGTGGAAGGAATGCATGGATTAGACGCAATGCAATTTATTAAACAGCGACGACCAATTGCATTTCATCCGAATGCAAACTTTGGACGATCTATTGACTATTTTGATCGTGAATTTCATAGTAATATTTTACCTATATTACGACGAAATCAGAGGCAATGGTAAGAGATGGTATATAAACTTAAAGTATAATCCAGACAAATACATAAATGCGAATTGCATATGTCATTCTAACATGTGAGAAATATTTTGATACGCGTGTAAAATGGCAGAAACAGACATCGCTTCTCAATGTGAAGCCAGAAGACATTTACTATTTGGGGCATAAGATGGATCCTGATCAACGTCTGTACAATTGGGGTGCATCTGATGAGTATCATAGATTGCCAGAAAAACTATCAGATTGTTTTAGATATTTATCATTTGAAGGCTATCAATGGATTGTTATAGCAGATGATGACACCTACCTATTTATAGACAGATTATATAAAGCACTGTGTATTTATCCTTCTACTTCATTGATTTCAGTTGGCAAGATGCTAGATCATGTTAAACGTGAATTTTTTGAGTATCATTCAGGTGGGGCTGGAACTTGCTTTTCTAGTGGACTTTATAATGAAATTGCAGCACATATTCGTAGTGATGGTAATCGTAAAATCTATCACTGGTGCGCTGACCTCAATAGCCAATATTGGATCAATGAAGTGAAAAAGAAGGCACATAATCATTTAAAAATAGTATCACAACTAGATTGTGCTACTTTTCATCCCGAATACTACAATCCTAAGACAGATAACATTTCAAATGCAATCACCTTTCATCATCTGAAGACGAGAGAACAATATCTAGAACTGGCGCTGTATAATTATACACAGGTGATTTAATAATCTCCGAATAGAACAGAATAGAGTCACATAGTCACAGAATAAAGCTACATAGTAGATGGCGGCTGCACAAGAAAGAAATAACTCTCAAGGAATTTATGAAGGTACTATGGATTATTGTAGTTTTATAATTAGTCAACGCCCAGCATTTAACTTACAAGAGATATCTGCATTTATGCAACATATGTATGTAAATCAAATAAAAGAACAAGGTAAACCGCAAATTGAAGGGTATTATCAAGAAAGACATGCTGATTTAAAAACAAGAATTGATGATTTTACATATGACAATTTATCATCTATTTTTTTAGATAGCATTGATTCAATTTTAGAATCAAATAAAAATAACCCATTCTCACAATTAAGAGCAAATCGTAATGTATATGCAACTGAAGAGGAACAATATTATTCTCAATTTAATAATTCTAATATACAAGAACCCCCTGCTCGTTTTGCATTAACACTTAAACATAGAAATCCACGTAAACCTATTCGGTCTAAATACTCTTTTAAGTATTCTCCAAACGTAGCAGGAATTAAATTAACAAATAAAACACTTAATAAATATATTAAAAATTTTACACATCAATCAAATAAAGTAAATTATAAACCATATACATCTGCAAGAAATAACGAAAAAAGAGGATCAGTTAAAAATGGAAAAATGAAAGGAAGAATTACACGAAATTATAATGTGTTAAATAGATTAGTTGAGAATGATTTAATTAAGATATATACTACATTAGAAGATGGGTCAAAATTACCTACATCAACACTTAGATTAGATTCACGTTATAAAAATGTAAATATTAAAGAACAATTTGGATTTGCTACAAATTCATTTAGTTTAGTTCATACATCTCCTGAACATATTCCACGACTTTTACATAGTATTAAAAGTTTATGGGCAAGGTTACAACCAGGAGTTCATCCACTTATATGTTATGCAATTCATTGGTTATTTGCAATTGCATGCCCATATAGAAGAGGTTCTGCTGGATGTGCTAAAATGTTATTAAATGCTGCTTTAATAAAAATAAATCTTCCTATTGTAAAAGAATCGCCCCAATATGCAAGAAAAACAGACTGGGTAGCAATGTTTAGTCCATCACTTGAAATATATCATACTAAAATAGCTAATATGTTTATTAATGATGAAGAAGGTAATAGAAGAATTGAAGAGTATAAACGACTTGCATTATTAGAAGCACAATAAGAAAATCAAAATATCTAAGTAAAAAAATTGAAAATATATCTATAATATAAACAATTAAGTTGCTTATATTATAAATGGCACAATTTCCTACTCTGTTCGGTACTGCTACAAACGGCAAAGTCAAGCAATGGTCTGTTGAAGTCTTGGATGGAGCCATCATTCGGACCAGCCATGGATATGAAGGAGGCAAGATTCAAGTAGCAGATAAAGTGATTGAAAAAGGAAAGAATATTGGAAAGAAGAATGAAACGACTCCTATGCAACAGGCCATTTCAGAAGCACAGAGTTTGTGGCAGAAGAAACGGGATGAGAAGTATTCCTCAAAAGATGAAGAAAAAGAAGCCCCATCAAATCATCATGCAGTAGATGACGATGTACCAAGCCCCATGCTTGCACACGATTACAACAAACGTGGAAAAAGTATTGTATTTCCCTGCTTTATCCAGCAGAAGTTTGACGGAACTCGTACCATCGCAATGCCACAAAAAGGACTCTTCTCACGAAACCGAAAAGCCTATCCTCATTTAGAACATATCCGTGAGGAAATTGATCGTATTCCTGCTGACATGATCCTAGATGGCGAACTCTATTCTACTACACTGACCTTTCAGGAAATCGTGGGGATTGTGAAGAACACGACGGTTCAGCCGAATCAACGTGAAATCCAGTTCTATGTCTATGATCTGGTCAGTGATGAGACATTTGAGAAGCGATGGGCCATGCTTCAACGAATCTTTCAACAGAAATTCAAGTATTTGGTACTGGTTAAGACAGAAGAATGCAAATCGGAAGTGGAGATGAAAGCCAAGCATGCGGAGTATGTGGAAGCCAATTTTGAAGGGATTATGCTCAGAAACAAAACGGGATTATATGCGAACAATCGGTCGGTTCATCTGCAGAAATACAAAGAGTTCTTTGATATGGAATGCCGAATCGTGGGGTTCAAGGAAGGAGAAGGATTGGAAGCAGGTTGTGTGATTTGGATTTGTGAAGTGGATGGGAAACAGTTTGCATGCAGGCCTCGTGGATCTAGGGAGGATCGTCAGGAATTATTCCAGAATGGTGCTGACTATGTGGGGAAGATGTTGACTGTGAGGTACCAGGAGAAGACGGATGATGGATTGCTACGATTTCCTGTGGGGATTGCAATTAGGGATTACGAGTGAGCTCTAAAGAACAAATGCGAATAGGCCTTAAAGAACAAACACAAATAAAAGAAACCCCACTCAAGTAAAAAGTATTTGTGTAGCCGGCTCCCTCAATAAAAATTGAAATAAAATAATCCTTATCAGAAATCTAAACAATCACCAATGGATATGGATAAGATGGAGGAAAAGCACGAAGTAGAGCCTATTACTAAGGCCACAAAGGCTAAAAAGGAAAAAGCCAAGAAAGAACCAAAGGTCAAAGCAGTCAAAGCAGTCAAAGCAGTCAAACCCAAAAAAGAAAAGCCCAAGCAATGCGAAGTTCCAAGCAGAAACTCAAAGATTGAATCTATTCGTTGGGCACGTCATGTATACGAAATGATGACCGAAGCCAAGATAGAAATCACGGACGAAATCATTGATCTCTACAATCATCTGGTCAATACATTGAAGAAATTCAATATGAGCACAGGATGTCCACCCAAACAAATTCGCTATGATTATGGAATTTGTTTGGAGTTGACACAATATTCATTGAGAGGAACATATATCCATTTTGATCATAGTGTTTCATCAGTAGAGAAAGAGACTGCGTATAAAGAGATTATGACTGCGTATCAGCCGTTGTTTGATCAGATCAAGGATATCGTTCTTCCGTTTATGAAATCACAACATACAAAATTGCTTGCAGCAAAAACGCTGGAATACAAAAAGAAACTATTGGTCAAGGCACATGATGAAATGGAGAGATTGATGACAGAGCATACATATAGAATGAAACATTTGCATACGTATGCGACGGGGATTGAAGAGGAGATTAAAAAATTGGAGAGTGACTGCATTTAATTTCATTAAGATTTCATTAGACCGGCACTATTTTCTAACAATATAGTATAATGGAACGAGGATTAATGATGGTGGTGCATTCGGTGATCATTGGAATCGTATTATATATGATCATGTTCGGACTAGGACAAAGACAGAGTGTTGCTGAAAATAATAGTATTTTAATTGCAGCATGTGTGTTGATTTATATGATATTATTTGGACATGAACTTCCAAGATTAAAGATGTTTATGTGATAAAATTCTTAACCATATTTTTTGGTGTGCTTTTTAACAAAAAGCACATAAATACTTAAAGTATTTTTTATTGTACAGATTAAGATCAAGTATGGCAAAATACGTACCACCATTCAGAAAGCAAGAAGTGAGCGAGGTGAGTGAGGTGAGTGAAGCAAGCAGATGGGGAAGAAGCGAACCTACCTATGGTAAAAGCGAAGCTACCTTTGGTAAAAGCGAAGCTACCTTTGGTAAAAGTGAAACTACCTTTGGTAGAAGTGAAGCTACCTTTGGTA
>Ga0187843_10001359_pt1 | contig 15569 bp, 17 predicted proteins | sample SpaLakP09_SKY_43_FD_134516 | JGI IMG/M metagenome (GOLD analysis project Ga0187843, IMG submission 134516) | Oligotrophic lake water microbial communities from Sparkling Lake, Wisconsin, USA - SP09_SKY_43 | ecosystem: Environmental > Aquatic > Freshwater > Lake | place: USA: Sparkling Lake...
CTGACGTTAGCAGCAAGCGAGTTCCGTTTTCGCCTCAGAGCGGCAATTTTCCAGCGGGCTTTCGAGCGGGAAAGGGGTGCCTTTCTTTGGGTACTTTCTTTGGCATCAAAGAAAGTACCGGCTAAAACGTGCAATCTTTGGTTACTTTCTTTGGCATCAAAGAAAGTACCGGCAAAAGTCGACTTCAAGTCAAAACCAAAGAAATCCAATCAACACTGCATGACACCCCACAACCACTGCGGTGAGTTGTTGGCGCAACTGCAGGTAGGCTGGGTGATATTGCTCGTCGATGGCAAACCAGCGCTCGCCGAGGCGCAGCGCTACAAACAGCGCGAGTTCGAGTGCTAGGGTGGCGATGGTCGGTAAAAATCCGGCGAGGAAACTTAAGATGGGTAGGCTTACCGCAAATAACGCCAGTGGCCAAACTGACAGTCGCTGCGACCAAACCGGCCACAATACTCCGGCCATAAACCCCAAAATAATGGCGCTATAACGTTGAAACATTGCTAGGGCGTCTAATTGCGGTAGCACAGGTACCACCACAAAAAACGCCAGTAGTAAAAATGGCAGCAACCCTAAATAACCTAGTACATGAAAAACTGGCATCGCCGACTTAATCCATTTGGCTTTAATACAGTTTGCATACGCATGAACGGCAATTGCCGATCAGTCGGAGGGCTGCCGCGATAACGCCTAGTTTTTACTTCAACCAACCACGACTGATTTGGCGAAATTGCTCAGTGCCAGCCCGATTCAACCACTCAAAAGCCACCATCTCACGACTGACGACCACCCCGCCTGCTTGCTGAAATCGCGCTAAAGCGAGCTGTTTATCGGCCTCGCGACGCGAGCCTAACGCCTCAGGCACCAAATACACTTGCATCCCTTTGGCGATTAAACCAAGCGCAGTTTGCAATACACATACATGCGATTCCGCGCCAACCAACACCACTTGCTTGGTTTGATGATCCAGTAATGCCGCCATAAATTCTGGCGTTTCGCAGGCATTAAAATGAATTTTTTCAATAATTTGATCGCTTTTCAACCGAGCCAATAAACTCGAAACCGTGACACCAAGACCCTGCGGGTATTGTTCAGTGGCCAAAACAGCAATATTGAGTTCATGAGCCACGTCAATTAACCAACCACATTGTTGTTCAACTTCCGCAAAATTACTGATCACCGGCGCTAAGCGGTTTTGCATATCAATAACCACCAAGGCGCTATGCTGTGCTTGCAATAACATAGAATTCTCCTCTTTCGATTGCAGCCTAAAAAGCTTACAGCTAGTTTTGCACACTAACTGCGGTTTTGCCGAAAAATGCAGCCATCAGTCCCATTGGCAACTCATCCCAAACAAGCTAGATTTGAGCTTTTCACCGCAGCAAGTTCATTTGACTAAGCTTTATCATTGAAGATTCGGGTGGGCGGCGAAAGAGCGAAAACAACAACCCCGAATCTTCAAGGAATAAGGGTAAATACCCAAAATCACCCAAATTACCATAGTCCCAAGGAGCTAAATATGCGCACTAATCCAGTTTGTTGGTTCGAAATCTATGTGCAAGATATGCATCGTGCCAAAGCCTTCTATGAAGGGGTATTCGCCGTAACCTTAGAACATCTCAATAGCCCTGGCATCGAAATGTGGGCGTTTGGAATGGATGACAACACCCCTGGCGCCGGGGGTTCTTTGGTGTGTATGCCAGGCATTCCATCAGGAGGCAATAGCAGCTTGGTGTATTTTGCTTGTGAAGATTGTGCCGTTGAAGAAGCCCGGGTAGTTGGATTTGGCGGGCAAGTTGCAAGACCAAAAATGTCGATCGGCGAATATGGGTTTATCTCGCTTGCTGTAGATACCGAAGGTAATACGATTGGGCTCTATTCGCAGAAGTAGCCCATTGCCCCGTGCATGTTGCCATCACGTTTTGATGGCGGCGGCTACGGCACCAAAACGCAGACATGGTGTGAATATGTCGTGGCGTTTTGGACGGCTACGGCACCAAAACGCAGACATGGTGTGAATATGTCGTAGCGCTTTTTGCCGCTACGGCACCAAAACGCAGACATGGTGTGAATATGTCGTGGGGTTTTGGGCGGCTACGGCAGCAAAACGCAGACATGGCGTGAATATGTAGTAGCGTTTTGGGCGGCTACGGCACCAAAACGCAGACACGCCGTGAATACATCCATGTAGGCTCGTAAGCAGCTATCCCTGCTGCTTACGGTCTGCTTATTTGATGCCGCAGCACGCAGTTTTTGTACTAAAGGCACGAAATGCAGGAAATGCAGGAAATGCAGGAAATGCAGGAAATGCACGAAATCAATACAAATTTCTGGTCAATTTTGCACAGAGTCAGAAAGAAATTATCGTGATGGCGGTTGGGGTATTTCCATAATCACAATACGATCTAGCTGTGTGGCGATTACGGAGTGACTGCCTTGTAGTATGAGTCGGTCGTTGGGACGTAATAGGTCAAAATCTACTGTCGACAGCTGACAAAAATGAAGTGGCGCTTGCGCGGCCCCCTGCACCTCAATCAGTACGCTGCGATGGCACCATTGTGAGTTTCTCTGCAAATCAATAATCTGCCCTTGTTGCTGCAATGGCGTTGCCATCAAATAGTGAGTGAATAGCATGCTTGGCAATTGCAAAGAAAACGACAATAAGCCGACATTGCATAATAACAACAGCTGTTCCGCCCACCACTTGAGCACTGGAGTCTGAAAGTCACGTCGACTAAACAACGCCATAAGCAGCGCCGTAATACCAAAACCACTATAAAAAACCATCAGAAAAATGTCGCTCACCGCATACGCTGGAATAAAGCCAGTACTTGGCAGTATCAGACTAAAGAAAGCGAGGAAGATTGCGACAACAAACACCTTATCGCCACGCAACTGCGACCAATCAATCGGCACCGCCCCAGACAGTGACTGACCGCGCGAAGGCGCGACTGCTTCGCGCCGACAAATTTCTATCCGACTTTGCCCCAGCTCACTAACCACTCGCTCGGTAAAATAGACCCTGCGCAGGCCCAGCTCAGCCCGAATTTGCTGGATTCGTTGCGCATCCCGCCGACGATCAACCGTGGCTAATAAATCCAACAGCACATCGTCTGGAGTCCCTTTGATATCAAACGAAGTGGATCCGGTCATTTGGCTGGGATGATCACAATTCGTTGGCTATCGGCATTGACACCCAATATAGAGCTGAATCGGGCAATCTGAATGCGATCATTGGGCCTTACACGATCAAGGATATGACTTGGCACCTGACAAACCTGAAACAATTCCGACTCGCTAGTCTCGAGTAAAATGCGTGCATCACAATTGTCACTTCCATTATAAATTTCCAGCACTGTGACGGTTGGTTTGCTTACATCAGCAATCAACTTGTGTATTTGTTCGGTAAAAAATGGTACTGCACTTAAGCCTAAGGCGACATAGAAAAACAGCATTCGCTTGGAGTGTTCTGCGACGACAGCATCCTTGCGTTGAAACGCTTTAGGGCCCAACGTCAGCAAGAAAAAACCAATAAACAACAACATCAGTGATGTCGCCACCATCGACGGTTGAAAGTCAGCACCCAAGCTTCTAAACCACCAAAAATATGCACAGACCACTAAGCATGACGTCAGCATTGAGATAGTATCGAAATCGTTATCCTCATCACCCATTTCAACGTCATGACTTGGATTTTGCCATTGTTTGGATAGCGTTTCACTGGGTACGGTCTTTAATAAGCGCACTTTGTAGCGAGGTTTACCATCGACAACTTCACGAGTTTCGTCATAGCGTACACCGCGTCGCGCCAACTCTGAGCGAATATCAGCCAACCGGCCAGCAAACCGCTCGCGGTCAACTAAGGACAGTGCATTGAGTAATTCCGTGGTGCTATAACCGCTGTAATCAGGCGCAAATTCGAACATCAAAATCCCTTTTTCTTTTATTTTTTCTGATTTGTTATCGCCAAATCTGGCCAGCAACAATGCCAACAAATAGCACTAAGCCCACGTAATGGTTGGCTAAAAACGCCTTAAAGCAGCCATCTCTGCCACGCAGAGCCAGCCGATTTTGGTAAAAGAACATCAATAAAGCGGCAATCAGTGCCACCGAAAATGGCGAACCGAGCCCGGCCAATGCCCCCGCCCACTCAAGCAATGCCAAGCTTGCGAGTTGCAATAAGCCAATGACCCAAAATACATAACGCCCAAATAACCGCGCGGTTGATTTCACCCCAATTTTTTCGTCATCATCTTTATCGACTAACGCGTAGTAAGTGTCATAGGCTACTGTCCAGCAAAGATTCGCGGCATACAATAACCACATCACGAGCGGCAATTCGCCTTGGATCGCCATAAAACACATTACCATGCCCCAGCTAAAAGCTGCGCCAAGTACCACTTGCGGCAAGTGCGTGTAACGTTTCATAAAAGGGTAAATAGCCGCCAGCGCGACGGCAACCAAACTTAACAACGCTGTGTGCCAATCTAAAAACAGCAGCAATAAGGCGCTGAGTAACAACAGCACCGCAAATAACTGCAAGGCTTCACGAGGCTGCACCAGCCCTGCCGCCAACGGGCGTAATTGGGTGCGCGCTACCGCGCCATCAAAATTGCGATCGGCATAATCATTAATCACACAACCTGCGGAGCGCATCAACACCACGCCCAAACTAAACACCAACAACATTTCAAGTGATGGCGTGCCGTGACTAGCGATCCACAAGGCCCAGAGTGTCGGCCACAATAATAAGTAGATGCCGATGGGCTTGTCTAACCGCATTAACTGCACGTAATAGCGCCAATTGGCGGAAGTTAAATACCACTGCATGAGTCGAATAATCCTGGCAGAAATAGTTCCTGCACTAACAATTGATGGTTATCTAGAGTGAAAAACGAGCGACGGCCATAAAGCGCAGCCTGCGCGCCAAGCGTCGGCAGCAGCAAACCTTCGGCAAACTCAGCAACCTCAATGTCGCCGCGCGCTAAACTCGCCTGCTGAAAAATAAATTCGCCCAGCGGCTTATCGCCAAGCGCAGCTAAGGGGGTCAAGGCAAGCACCGTCGAAGTCGGAATAAAACTTTGCGCGTACACATATGGCACATTCGCCACCTTTAGCACCACTTCCCGCACCACCCCGGTCGCGCAGCGCCAACGGTTTGCTAAGGCGTTTGGCAACTCAATCGACGTTTCTAACCGCAGCTGCAATGAAAAATCACCTGGCAGCGCTTTTAGCCGCGCCGTTAATGAGGCGGTATTGAGCAACCAATCTCGCTGGGTCAATGCTAAATCTAGCTCCGCAGCAGGCCGCCAGTGCGCCTGCCAAATTTCTGAAACTTCGGCGCTCATGGCCACCTTCAATGCAAACAAATCCTCGGCATCATAACAAGGAAATGCATGACTGTTAACCGCAAGCACTGTGCTAACGACTGGCAATAACTTGTTGAACCCACAAAACTTCGCTGCGACACGCGGCAAAACCGCCGCGTTTTCCGCCACGCCAAAGAAAAGTTTTCAGCAAGCCGTTGCCAGTGCTTAAAAAATTGCTAGAGTAATTAAACCGAACCCTGACTGACTCGCTATCGAAAGATGGTCATCAGGGGCGGACTCAGGTACACTTGTTAACGAATTTAATGTTCAGACTCGAGCGTGGTATCCATGAAATATATTTGTGTGCTGTTGATGATGCTAGTTAGCTCTGGTGTTTGGGCTGAAGATCCGCCGCCAGCCGATGCGCCGGCTAAGCCTAAAATCGTTTATTTTGGTTTTGACCCTGATATTGTCACCAACTATGTCACTGCGGGCCAAAAAAGTTTGGGCTATGTACGAGTCACTATGGAACTGATGATTAAAGATGAAAAGTTCCTGCCACTGATTGAACATCACGAGCCAATGATTTTGGACGCCATCGTCGGTGTGTTTGGCAAAGAAGGTGAAGCGACAGTGAAATCACTGACTGGCCGCGAGGAAGTCCGCATTAAAATTTTGAAAAAGCTCAACGAAATCCTGAAAAAAGAAACAGGTGGTGAGCTGGTACAAGACGTTTTATTTACCAAATATCTCTACCAATAACTTACAGTTTCTATGCGCATACTTGCGATATATACCCAAACTACTTGAAGATGCGGGGTTGTTGCCATCACTTGTTTGCCGCAGTCACATAGTGCACTATGTTCCTGCGGTCTCACTCACTCGGCGCCTACCCGAATCTTCAATGATTTTGTGTATAAAAGGCAGCTAAACTGCCTTTTTTTATGGCGTTCTCGATAGACAACTAAGTTTCACTTCAAACAACCTGCTTTGCCGCAATTAGCTGGCAATTGGCTTTGCTGGTTTAAAGGGCAAAAGAGCGAGCAACAAGCCGACAATCAGTCCACCCAAATGCGCATAGTTCGCCGTATTCACCCATAACAGATCGGCAAAACCAAGCCCCAAGAAAATCAGCGACACCACAAAGTCACTGCGCTCAGCCCGCAACACTTGCTTGGGATAACGCATCCCGTAAACCCAAGCAAAACCGAACAAGGCAAAGCAAACTCCAGATAAACCACCGAAATTCGGCCCTGTCGCCAACCATTGCAACAAATTCGAAGCGACTGCGGTCACTAGCAAAAACCCGAGTAAAAAACGGCTACCGAGCTGGCGTTCCATCCGCCCCGCGTAAATCAACCATGCCAATAAATTAAATGCCAGATGCTCAACCGAAAAATGCAAAAAAGCCGGCGTCAGCCAACGGAGGCTCAACCAATCACTGCTGATAACCGTTGGTGCTAACAGTGCGGTTATCACTACTTCGGGAAACAGTTGCTGCAGAAAATATAAGATAAGGCAAAGCGCACTAATCAATAAGGTGAAGGGACCCGTGACTAACCACAGACGACGCCAAAATGGCTGCGCATTGGTCGGATGTTGAAAATCCTTCGGCACAGATAACTGCCAAGCCGCCGCCTGATAACGAGAATCTGTTGGATGCTGCTGGAAGTGCCTTAATTGCTCTTGCACTTGCAGAATGAACGGAGCAGACACATACAACGTTGTCCGCTCGGAATCTAATGCGGTAACTTTAACTAGCCAGCCTTGTGCCTGACAATAATCGGCAAAGATTTGCGCATCACGCCGATTCGCAAATTGCGCAAGCTCAATCATCGCGCCAAGCGCCAACATTGCATATTATTCCTCGCCTTGCACAAAAGGATGCGTGTGCCGCCAGCCCTCGAAACCACCATCCATACTATACACTTCATCAAAGCCTTGCTGCGTCAAATACTGCGCCGCACCTTGGCTGGAATTGCCATGATAACAAACCACAATCACCGGAGTTGCAAAGTCAGTTTGCTGTAAAAACCCGTTTAAAGTGCCATTGGTTAAATGATAAGAACCTTCGATATGGCCACTATGAAAACTTTGTTCGTCGCGAATATCGGCGACAACAGCTTGGCCTTGGCTCATCTTCTCAAGGGCTTGGGTAATCGAAATGCGTTGAAACTCACTCATAACATCCTCACTTGGTGCGCAGTATGACGAAATTGGCTGCCATACTAGCCCAAAGCCGACCTTTTTGCAGCTAGCTTCATCCAGCGGCATGCAGCTTCCGGCTTAGATATTGGCATGCTTAGGCAAAAAATTTGCGAATTGCTGGACAAGCTATTAATTTATTGTTACCAATGTATCAATCAATGAACCACCGGAGCTTTTGGCATGACCAGCCTTATCACCCTCGCAATTCTTGCCTTACTTGTATTTATTGTCATTCAGATTTTTAACAAGTTAGTCGCATTGAAGAATCGCTACCAAAATGCCTTTGCCCAAATTGAAGTGCAATTAAAGCGGCGCTATGACTTGATCCCAAATTTGGTAGAAACAGCCAAGGGTTATTTAAAGCACGAACGTGAAACTCTCGAAGCCGTGATCGCCGCTCGCAATAGTGCAATTTCTGGCCTGAAATTAGCGGCAAACAATCCTGGCGATGCGAGTGCCATGAGCGAACTGAGTGGCGCCGAGACGGCATTAAACGGCGCAATGAACCGTTTAAGCGTAGTGATGGAAGCTTACCCAGATTTAAAAGCCAATGAAAACATGCTGCAGGTGTCGGAAGAATTAGCCACGACAGAAAACCGTTTGGCCTTTGCTCGGCAAGCTTTTAACGATGCGGTTACCGATTACAACAGTTATAAACAAAGCTTCCCTCCGGTAATTTTTGCCGGCATGTTTGGCCATCAACAAGATGCAAAACTGATGGAATTTGCCGATAGTGCAGCGTTCCAAGCTGCACCTAAAGTGAGCTTTTAATCTTATATGGCGATTGATTTTTTTGGTGCGCAAGACAAAGCTCGGCGAAATACCGGGCTTTTAGTATTTTTGTTTGCCATCGCGGTAATTCTGCTGCTTTTTTTGACCAATCTGGTGGTTTGTATTGGTCTTGACTTGATCCAAGTCGAAAATATCCGCTTTGCTTATCAGCAAAAAGGCACTTTCCCGTGGCATTTATTGCCGAGCAAGGCAATTGTCATGACCACAAGCGCAGTGCTTGGTGGAATCATTTTGATGGTCACGCTGAAGTGGGTGTCGTTACGAGATGGCGGCCGTGCTGTCGCCGAAAGCTTGGGTGGCGAGCGGGTCACATACAGCAATGCAACGCCACAACAACGGGTATTGCTTAACGTGGTGGCCGAAATGGCATTGGCGGCCAATGTACCGATGCCGCCAGTTTATGTATTACCCGAATCAGCGATTAATGCCTTTGCTGCCGGTTATTCACCGGCAGATGCCGTGATTGGTGTGACCGCAGGTTGTATTGCTCAGCTCAATCGCGACGAACTACAAGGCGTCGTGGCGCATGAATTCAGTCATATTTTAAATGGCGATATGCGGTTAAATATCAGGCTAATGGCTTGGTTATATGGCATTTTATGTATTGCCGATGCCGGTCGCTTTATCCTCGAACACAGTCGTGGTAGCAGAATTAGCAGCTCCAATGACAATAAATCCAATCCTTTGCCACTCATTGGTTTGGGGCTTTTGGTTATTGGTGGGCTAGGCATTTTTTTTGGCAACATCATCAAAGCAGCGGTCAGCCGGCAGCGTGAATTTTTAGCGGATGCCAGTGCGGTGCAATTTACGCGGAATCCACACGGCATTGCTGATGCGCTGAAAAAAATTGCGGTTTATAGTCAACACGGCGAACTAAAAGCTGCTGGTGCTGAAAGTGCTAGCCATATGTTTTTCTCCTCAGCGATTGCGCATTTCTTGGGCATGTTTTCTACGCATCCGCCGCTAAGCGACCGGATTAAGCGCATTGATCCATATTGGGACGGTAGCTTTGCCAGCGCTAAAACAAAGAAGAAAGTGGTGAAAACCAATGAAGAGCCGACTGAAAGTGGTTTTAATGTGGCCATGGCGTCTTCAGCAGCAATTGCCAGTTTACTGGTTACAGCGCCTTCTGCTGAGAGCCCCCTCCCGTCGCCATTAGCTCAGTTACCTAAGCTGTTATTAACTAGTTGTCAGCACCTATCGTCAGCATCAGCTTTATATTTATCGACGTTACTCCACCCCGAATATTTAGCACGTCAGATGTTTTTGATCCGCGAGTTAGGCAACCCAGACTTAGTCTCCAATGTCGACCGACTTTATGATCATGTGATGGCACTGGATAAACATCAGCAGCTTAGTTTGCTCCAGTTGACGATCCCAACGTTAAAGGAACAAACTGCCAGCCAATTTCGCAACTTCCAGCAACTCGTGCATGAACTTGTTCATGTTGATAGCCAGCAAGATTTATATGAATGGGTGATTCAAAGCTGGCTGTTGCATTGTGTTGCTGTGCACTGGCAATGGTTGGAAGTGTCTTCAGCCGCGCGTACCGAGTCGCTGGCCAAGCGTCAAACAGAAGTATTGTGCTTATTGAGTGTGACCAGCGCGCATGCCAATAGTGATCCTGCCAAGCAAAAACAAGCGTGGTTGGCGGGCTTGGCTGCTTTGCAGCTACCGGTAGAAACGCCAAATCCGAAAAGCAAATATGCTGAATTATCGGCAGCACTTAGCGGATTACTCAGTTGTGGTCCGATGCTGAAGCGGCAAATCTGGTTGATGTTGCAAGCGGCCATTCACGCCGATGCTGAAGTTTCAACTGAAGAACAGCTGTTACTTCAAGCATTTGCCTTCTTATTAGAAATTCCAACTATGCCCCAACGCAGTGCAGTCGCCTCATAACGAAATTTATGCTTTAGCTAAGGCCGCAGCTTAGGTAGAATATGCGGCCCTACTGCTTCGAGAGTAATTATGTCTGACCAACGCCTATTTCTAATTTACGATTCTGCCTTCGATGATATGGACGCAGAAGGCTGCCCGGCATTTGGTTATGTACTGCTATTTAATGAAGACGATGTAGTTGAATATCGTTCTGGTGAAAATCCCGCGTTCCCTGCGGTTTCCTTGTTATTTACTGACCATGCGGACGGGAGCATTAGCGGCGATTTACTCGGCTGGTCAGCACTTGATCACGACATTTTCCAAACTTTTGCCCTAGGCAACTTTTTTATGTTAATGGAACAAGCCGCACAAGTCGCGATCAACGCTTACCGCCAAGTCGGTCATGTTCCGGACCGTCTGATTGCCCTAAGCATGCCGGAAGATGATTTAATTCAATTCGATGTACATTTTGCTGATTTACAACTGGAAAACAGCGATGCAGAACTGCAATTAGCGCAAACCATGATGGCTGGTCGGCCTTACCTCGATTCTTAAGCAATCCGATTCCGCTAACGGCAACTCTGGCCCAAAGCGGATCTCAGCGCAGACCAAGCCCCTATACCCAAAATCATTGAAGATTCGGGTAGGCGCCGAGTGAGTGAGACCGCAGGAACATAGTGACCTATGTGACTGCGGCGAACGCGTGAAGGTAACAACCCCGCATCTTCAAGGAATAAGGGTATGAGCCGCGTCTTTCGGTAACAGACCGTTCAAGCTGCGTCGCAGCTGACGACGCAATAAGTAAAAACTCAACAATCCCTGCAGCATCACACTTGCAGCTGAGCAGTACCAAACCGTCGCTGGCGAAAAATCTGCGGTCTTTGACAACCACAAAACCGGTAAAACAAAAGCCACAATTCGAAAGGTCGAGCTCAGCAAGGATGGCCAAGTATTGCCAAGCCCTTGAAACATTCCCGAACAACTTAGCACCAACACCACTGACAAACAGTTCAGGCTGATGATCCGTAAAAACAATTCGCCTTCCTGTAATACCAATGGATCTGCGCTAAAAAGTGCGACCAGTGGATGAGCTAGAGCTTGGCACACAATAAATAAGCCAAACATCACCATCGCCATTTGTATTAAGCCAAGACGAAAACTTTGCCGCACGCGGTCGGCATAACCAGCACCGAAGTTTTGCCCGACAATAGCTGGCAAGGCGAACGACAATGCTACCGCCGGCATAGTAATGGCTTGCAAAATCCGATTACCAATACCAAACGCAGCTTGCGTGGCGGTCCCAAAATCTTGGATCACCCAATACACAAAAGCAGTGAACAAAAAAATCAACGCAAACTCACCGCCGGCAGGCAGACCGATAGCAGCAATTTGACGCCAGACTTTGCTATTTAGCCGCCAGCTTTTCGGTGATTGCAATACCGAATGGTCGCTACGTAAAAAATAACGCCACAGCAGCAACACCCCCACCAACACGGAAATACTACTGGCAAGTCCTGCGCCCATCACGCCTAGCGGATAACCAGTGCCCCAACCGGCAATAAGTATCGGAGCCAAGAGAATATTTAGTAAAACCGTTACCAACTGCACTTGCATTGTTGGCTTCACCACACCAACGGCACGCAGTGCTGCGGCAATCGCAGTTGATAGAAACATCAGTGCAAGGCCAGGCAGATATGCGGTCAAAAAGGCACTCGCTTGCTGCTGAACTTTTGGGTCGCTACTTAGCAATTGAATATAATAATGACTGCCGGCAAAGCCTAGCAGTAAGGTCAATAAGGCAAGGGCTGCGCCCATCAACATCGACTGCTGGAATACCTCATTGGCATCATCATATTGCCGAGCCCCGGTATAACGGGCAATTAGCGCGACGCAGCCAACGTTGAGCATTTGCGTTAATGCCATAATTAACAACATCAAGTTGCCGCCAGCACTAACCGCAGCTACCGCTTCAGCCCCAAGCCCTGACACAAAATATAAATCGACAAAAAAATATAACGATTGCACAAACATGCCAATCATCATCGGCAACGCCATTACCCATAAATGGCGTTGCAACGAGCCTTGCGTTAAATCAGTCATAAAATATCCCTAAGACAAGCGTCCCAATAAATCAGTGAGTTGTTCTTGCTGCCGCGCGGTCAGCGGTGCAGTAAATTGCTGTGCAAAATACCCAAGAGTTTGCAGCGCATCTTGATAAATTTCGCCGCCAATTGTGGTTAGTTTCACCAGACTAACCCGAGCATCTCGTGCGTTTTGTGCCTTTTCGACTAGGTGAATTTTCTCTAAGGGCAATAATATGCGTGTAACGCCAGATGCACTAAGCCCAACCCCATTCGCCAACTCAATGCGACTCAGTTGTTGTAAAGGCGCATCTGCCAAGCGATGCAAAATAGAAAACTCGGTAAAACTAATACCATGCACACTGAGCTGGCTATCCGCGCGTTTAACCATCTGTGACCATAGCGATGCGCTTTGCAATAACAACGGAAGCGATGGGTTTGGATCTAGCATGCTGAATTCCCTTGCTTACAAAAACAATTTATACTTGACTACACAAGCATATAGCAAGCTTTTTCTACGTAAAAATTAATGAATTTCAACACTAACCTACTGAACACTTTACAAGCAACGCATTAATCCTTTGCATTCGTTGATAGTTTCAAACGTCGCTCTTTCGCCAGAATCAACCACAGCGGGCAGATCTGTTGACCGACCTGTGCGTATTAAACAAGCGTCATATCGAACTGCACTTAGGCTGAGCGCAATAATGCACAAAGGCTGTGCGCAATAATGCGCTTGGTATAATTCAGGAGAAATTCAGGTGGCACACCACAAATTGAACTTACCAACCAAAATTTGCCAAAGCTGTCAGCGGCCTTTTGCTTGGCGAAGAAAGTGGCAGCGCGATTGGCAAAATGTTAGATTTTGCTCCGAACGATGTAAACGCCAACCCCATGCTCAGTAACATCTTGCAACGGTTCAGCACTTTACGCAGTGAAAAAAGCCTGAGCATACTGGAACAACTCATTCACAAGGATTGATCATGAAAAAAATTAGCTTTTATTTGACCCTGGCATTATTTGGCGCTGCCAGTTTTCAGAACTTCGCTCAAACCGCACCAGATCTCACAGCCTTGCAAGATTTATTAGACCAACACAAATATCGGGCCTTGTCGGCACAAATCGAGCAAATCCCCAACCTTCAGCAACAACCAGAATTAGCATTGCTGAAAGCCAAAGCCATGTATTCATTGCAAGACACTGAAGCGCTGGATAGCTGGATGGAGCAACTGCTGAAAGATAATCCGACCCATGCGCAATTGCATTATATTGCGGCGCTGAATAAGTTTAATTTGGCGCAAGAAGCCAGTATTTTCTCAGCCGCCGGCTATGCCAAAGATGGTTTAGCACTATTAAAACAAGCCGTTGCGCTAGACCCGAACGACTTAGAAATTCAAAGTGGTTTGATTGGTTTTTATTCTGGCGCGCCCAGTATTGCTGGTGGCGATGAAAAAGAGGCGCAACGTTTAGCCGATGCCATGTTTGCGAAACACCCTGTGCAAGGCTCAGTGCAAAAAGCGATATTGCTGCTTGCTGATGATAAAGAAGATGAAGCAAAAGCATTGATTGAACAACAACTGGCAACACAGCCACAAGATGTCGACTTGCTTGAAATGAAAGCGACTATTTTGACGAAGCAAAACCAAGATAAAGCTGCATTCGAACTCTACGAACAAGCCGCCAACCTTGCGGAAAAGAGCAAAGATAAATATCCCAATTTATACCAAGTCGGCCGCCTTGCTGCCGCCAAGCAACAAGATGCCAGCAAAGGCATCGCGGCTTTAGAACAATACATCAACTTTTATCAAGATAGCGATGACCGTCAATTGCATTGGGCCAAACTGCGTTTGGCCCAAATTCACTTCGCACGCAAAGATTTCGACAAGGCCAACGGGCTGGTGCAACAGCTGCGCTCAGAAAAAAATGAACAAGAAAAGTTCATTGATGAGTTAAAAGCCTTTGAAAAACAACTAAAAAAAGTTAAAACTTCTTAACTAACTGTGCAGGATCGCAAAAAACTTTGCGATCCTGCTGATTTTGCTAATCTCACTACTTCAGTTCGGGCAATTAGTAGATATACTTGAAATTCTGCTGATAACTGGAGTAGTTCAGATGGTAAAACCTATTGATATGTCGATGGTCGAGCAAGCTTTAATTGGCTTTACTATCCCACCGCAACCCGAAGTCCTGTTGCGGATCAAGCAGGAAATTGAACTCGAAGACCCCAACATCAACACCATCGCCAGTTTAATCAACATGGATATTGGTATTGCTGGCTTCACCTTAAAAGTGGTGAACTCGGCTTATTTCGGCCTGCGCCGCAAAATCAGTTCTATTGAACACGCGTGTAAATTTCTCGGGCTTACTCGTGTAGTAAAACTGGTCAGCAGCGTGGTATTGCGTTTTACTTTAAGCAATGGCCAAAGCGACCCTTTTACCTTACGCCAATGGAACAGTGCAATGGACGTGGGCAGCGCCGCGATGCTCATAGCCCAACATTTACGCTTAGGATCTGATTGCGCCGACGATAGTTATTCTTTAGGTTTATTTCACAATGCCGGTAGTGCACTGATACATGCGCAATTTCCAGATTATGCCAAACTGGTGAAAGTTGGTTTAAATAAGCAAATGACTCTTCCCGATATTGAAAAAGTCTATTTTCATGTGACCCACGAAACTTTAGGTTTTATGATTGCGCAGTCTTGGGGGCTTGCCCAAGAGATCGCCAATGTCATCGCCTATCACCATCACCCCGAGCAATTGCTCGCCTCAACCGATCTATATGAAAAACGCTTATTTGCAATTTTGAAATTGGCCGAACATATGACGGGCGAAGAAGCGAGTGTGTTCGATACGCAGATGGAGTTTGAATGGGAACAATACGGCACGGCCATTTTAGACGTCTTGGAACTGGATGAAATGCATTTGCTTGACGTCGGTGACTTTTTGCTAGAAAACGGTGTTGAGAACCATTTTCACCGCTAATTTCTTAGAATTTCTCCTACTTTGGTTGCGAAGCATGCGTAACCAAAGTGGGCAACCCAAGCAACAAGACCCGCGAATTAACCACAGCCACTGCCTTGCCCCTGCAAAATTTTCGCCTCTCCATGACAAATCTAGCATTCTCTTCTAGGCTGATTCAATCAGCGCTTTAAGGTTAGTTTATGTCAGAGCAGCTCACACCTAATGAACAAAAACTAATGCGGATGATCTTGGCCGAGCGAAAAGCTCGTGCTGAGCTGGAACAACGCTTAGCCAGTCAAGAGCAAGCCTTATTTCGTTGCGATGTCATTACTAC
>Ga0187843_10001360_pt1 | contig 15557 bp, 14 predicted proteins | sample SpaLakP09_SKY_43_FD_134516 | JGI IMG/M metagenome (GOLD analysis project Ga0187843, IMG submission 134516) | Oligotrophic lake water microbial communities from Sparkling Lake, Wisconsin, USA - SP09_SKY_43 | ecosystem: Environmental > Aquatic > Freshwater > Lake | place: USA: Sparkling Lake...
AACGCCAAGCATCATCACACATTGCCTCCACCCCTAACTCAGCACACCAGCCTAATTTTTCAGCTGCTAGTGTTGGATCGGCATAGCAACATGCAACATCACCAGCGCGCCGCTCAACAATCTGATAAGGAATTTCAATGTCGCTTGCAGTCTGGAATGCATTGACCATGTCTAGCACACTCAAGCCCAGGCCAGTGCCCAGATTAACTGTCAATAAACCCGGATTTTTTGAAAGATAATCCAAGGCAGCTAAATGCCCTTTGGCTAAATCAACCACATGAATATAATCGCGAACGCCAGTGCCATCTGGCGTTGCATAGTCACCGCCAAAAATATTCAAGCAATCTCGCCTACCCACCGCCACTTGGGCAATATAAGGCATTAAATTGTTAGGTATTCCGTTTGGATCTTCACCGATCAAACCAGAAGCATGTGCCCCCACAGGATTGAAATAACGCAACACAGCGATCCGCCATGCTGGATCAGAGGCATGTAAATCATGAAGAATATTTTCTATCATTAACTTACTTGCGCCATAAGGATTGGTCGTGCCACCTACCGGAAAATCTTCACGAATCGGCATTACATCAGGCTCACCATAAACGGTAGCAGAAGAACTAAAAACCAGCTTATGCACGCCAAATTCAGCCATCACTTCACAGAGGGCAAGAGCCCCACCAACATTACAATCGTAATATCGCAAGGGATGCTGCACTGATTCTCCAACCGCTTTGAGCCCTGCAAAATGGATAACCGCATCAACATCATACAGCGCAAATACCTCACGTAAAGCTTGCTTATCGCGCACATCCACCTGATGAAAAGCTAATTCTCTGCCGGTAATCCGCTGCACTCTTGCCAGAGCTTCAAACTTACTATTACTTAAATTATCAACTACTACCAGATCATGACCAGCGTTCAGCAACTCCACGCAAGTGTGGGAGCCTATGTAGCCAGCACCGCCTGTGATTAGTATTTTCTTTGCTGTCATTTCAAGTTTCTCAATTATTGCAAAAAATCAGATGCTACCATCCAAAATGGCTAATAATTTTCTTGGCCCATAAGCCTTCAGTAGGCAAGTCAGGCATAGGCTGTTGATAAAAGTCTGACGCACTGACTCTTTTAAGCATTTCCTTAGTAGCAGTGGCAAACCCCTTTTTCCCGTCTTTTGCAATACTGACCCAGTTTGTGCCTTGCAAAATCTCAACAACACCGGACTCATCGCTCACTACCAAGCCCAGCTTTTGATAAAGCGCTTCAATCGCTGGAAGACCAAAACCCTGCTTAGCCGGCATTAAGAAAACGTGAGAGCTTGCATATAATTCTTTTAATTGATCATCGCTCACAAAACCATGAAAAATAACTTGATCAGCAATGCCTAAATCTTCAGACAATCTTTGCAAAGCTTTAAGATCAGGGCCTGATCCAGCGATATGCAAACACCAATTAGGGTAATGATCTACATCACCTTTTATGTCCGCAAGCGCATATAAAATCCAATCAATACGTTTGCTCATTTGCAATCTAGAAACTGTAAAAAGATTGATAGGGTTATTTAACCGAACCGGCAATCCATCAATCAAACCGCCAAATCCACCTAAATAGATAACCTCAGCATTACGTCCATAAAGCTCATGCATTTCCTTCTGCAAAGCTATTGTGTTCGTAACAAATTGATTGGCCCTGCGAATTCCGCGTCTTGTTGCCCAATGGGAAAGTAGTGATGAAATTTTAGATTTAATATTGCCAAGAAGCGATGGCGCTTTGTCCTCTGTTCCCTCTGGCTTAAAGCCCAATAGGCTATAAGTGTCTGGAATACGAACATGATAAGGTGATCTAACAGCGAGGCCTGCGTGATAGGCAGACTGAATATTAAATAGAACTGGTAAAGGACTGCCAGCTTGATAAAGGTTTTGCAAACAACGGCGCAAAGATAAAACTTTACTGATGGGGTTCTTGGATGGATTTAATTGATGTACTTTTAATGGCCAAGTTGCATAAGCTGCCAAATTAATATGATCCCAATAACACAAAATTGAATGGGGCTTGCCTTGCGCATGCAACTCTCTTGAAAGCGAAAGTATCACCCGCTCCTCACCACCAAATTCAATAAATTCCGGTTGAAAAATCACAATATCCCCATCGGCTGAGTAATTAACTTGCTGTTGCACTTCACTTCCCCTAAAAAGCACTACTGTAAATTCTCCAACAATCGTTCCAGCACCGAATCTCTTGCTAAATTCTCTTCCGCATAAAGCCTAGCCTGCTTGCCAAAGTGCAACCGGGCTTTATCATCATCTACTAACCTTCCAATGGCATCGGCTAACGCATTACCATCTTCTGGCGCAACCACCAAGCCGCACCGAGCAACGACATTAGCAATTTCTGTATCTGCATTACAAGTCGCAATAACCGCCCTGCCACTTGCCAACATGCCAGAGAGTTTAGATGGCAAAACCAAGTCTGCCGCCTCTGGGCTTTGCGGTAATAAATGAATATCAGCCAAGCCTAATAATTGCCCTAATCTTTCAAATGGCTGCAACGGCAAAAACTTAATATTACTTAGGCCTATGCTAGCGGCTTCTAGTTGCGGTTTTATGACACCATCTCCACACACCACAAACATAACATCTTGACGATGCGCTAATTTTTTAGCAGCTTCTGGGACCACCATCAACCCTTGCTTGCCTCCCATGGTCCCAGAAAATAACACGACTTTTGTCAGCGGTGAAATCCCTAGTTCATGGCGATAATCACTGGGAGCCGTTAAAGGATAGATATGTGAAATATCCACCCAATTCGGGAAAAAACGAATCTTATTATCAACGATGCCTTTTTGACGAAGCCTATCTAACATCCGGTCGGAAATAGATGAAACCTGATCAAAACAGCTCAGCAAGCAACGCTCAGTTGCAAGCACCATACGCTGTAACAATGGGCTTTTCAATAAGCCCATCTGAAAAGCCACATCTACTTCAAAATCTTGAATATGCAAGCAAGCTTTTGCACCAGACAATCTCGCCACTACAAATCCAGCTGGAGCACAAACAAGCGCTGGCGCAATGACCATTACCACATTCGGGCGCCAAAAGATCTGCCCCAATATAATCGGCAGGGACGAAATTGCAAAGCTTAATAAATGCACTACACGAACTAACCCACCAGGCACTTTTGGCACCCATATCGGACAGCGCCAAACATCCACCCCCTGCCACTGCTCACGACGATAAGGTGGCCATGCGTAGGTTTGGTCTAATTGCCATGCAGGGTAATACGAAGGTGCTGCAACAACGCTGACTTGATGGCCTTGTGCAACCAACCAAGCAGCCATCTCTCCAGAATACTTACCTATGCCTACTGGTTCAGGCGCAAAGTTAGCGCTGTAAATGAGAATCTTCATAGTGAACTACTTAGGATTAACAAACCTTTGAAGCTCATCAACTTTTAGCACTATCATATACTCGTAAATAGCTTGCAATATTGAGTAACGTAAGCCTGCGCGACCATCCAAGAAGCCGCGCTTAACAACATAAAGCAGAATAAACTTTATTAAAGGGCGCAAAGGCATCCGATAAAACAACTCTTTTTGGTTAAATCGTCTTTCATGAAAATCGCTAGCAGTAAAAGCTTTAATTACAGAAAACTCTTTATTTTGCTTTCGATTATTGATAATTTGCTCGGCCTCAAACTCACTGTAAACATTATGTCGATCTAACCAATGTCCAATGCCCTTGCTAAATGGAAAATGATCTAAATTTCCATTCAACTGTCCTACAGGGCCATCTGCGATAGAAATAGGATTCACCAAGCGCTCATAACGCATTCTCTCGGGCCTAAATAAACGCATATAAAATGGTGAGGCCTGAACGTGTTTCAGCCATGTTCCATTAAAAAAGTCTCGGCGCCGAATGCGAAAAGCTACAGCTTCATTTGCTCTATTTGCAGCCGCAATTACCTCCTCAACTAAATCGCTTGTCATACGCTCATCCGCATCTATATAAAAAACCCAGTCATGCTTAAACTGAATATTTTGCAAGCCCCAGTTTTGGTGACTAGACCAATTATCAAAAGATCGTTGCGTAACTTTAGCGCCAAAACTCCGCGCGATAATGACGGTATCGTCGGAACTCATAGAGTCATAAACATGAATATCGTCACTCCAAGCAACAGACTCCAAACATCCAGGAAGGTCTTGTTGCTCATTTTTAGTGAGGATAAGAATAGAAATTTTGGCCATTATATTAACTTGATTGATCTAATTTTAATTGGTTTGCAGGGGTTGCCGGCACACACCATCCAATCAGGCATGTCTTTTGTGACGACAGAGCGTGCTCCGATAACAACACCATTACCAATATTTACGCCTGGAGATAAAAAAGCTTCTGCCGCAACCCAACATTCAGAGCCAATAGTAATTGGCTTCCAAATCAATTGCATGTGGGGATGAGAGTAATCATGAGAGCCAGTACACAAGAAACATCGCTGGGATATAACAGTCATATCATTTATTTTCACAAGTGCATAATTGTAAATTTCTACATCTCGACCAAGAGCGACATAATCCCCCAACTCTAAATTCCATGGCATTAAAATATTGACGCCAGGTTCAATTAAGCAAACATTGCCAATCTTTGCACCCATTAATTTTAAAATTAAAATGCGTAAATCACTAGCAGACTTAGGCAAAATCAAAAAAAATGGGTTGAGAAAGTACTGCCAAAAAGCCCGCTTCATTTTGAATGAAAACGGCCAGGAGGAGTTACTTTTGGTAAGGTCGATAATATAGTTATTTTTATTCATATGGTTAATAGTAATTAATCGAGTGAATTTGCCTTTCGTGCGTAATCATATGTATTTCTTTTTCGACTGCAACAATACTCTCGATTTTTCTGTTATCCAAGAAATAACTATCACCTGGAAAATAACTAAACAATTTAATTCTTTGTTTATATTTAGGAGTTCGTTTAATCCAAATTAAATAGCCATAAAAAATTATTTAAGATAAATCTAAATTTTGAATTCCGTATAGATATACTAAATAAGTATCGGTCAATTGCTAGTGTAATTAATGTTGTTGTACATCACCTAAAATACCACGATTAATTAACAATTTTGCCATATAGTAAAGCGCAATCGGATTGCTTGCGAATAAACCAATATTTTTAGCAATTAATTGACACATATCTAGTGGTAGAAATTTCATACGCTGCGCCACTAACTCAATTAAGCGATATTGGATTAGGCCATGCGCAGCAGCTTTATCAAATAACGAGGCTTCATCCCCAATCATGCTTAATAGCTCACTAACAAGACTTTGCAAATCAGCTAGAGCCAATGACGCAGGGAGTTGCGCACCATCAGAAGCCTGATGACGTCTTAACTCGACCAAGTACTCATTCCAAAGAGTGGACTTAAAGGCAGACATCATTTTGGCATTAAAATAAATATCAAACGTAAAGCGAAACTTCGAATCATAGCCACCAATTTTTTCCCAAGCATTTTTAAGGTAGAAATTACAGGCTGGTTCTTTAAAGCGTACCTGCTGACGAATTTTCGCCTTCAAAGCTTCCGCACCCATTATCTCTTTATTCACAAAATCGGATCCATAAAAGCGCTGTTGTCTTATTAATAAGCCACTAGCATCTATAACATTGGCCAAATGACCATGAAATGCAACCGAGGGCTTATCATTGATCATTTGCAATATTCTACCTATGCTGCCCGGCAACACCCTATCATCAGCCCCTAAAAGCTTAATATACCTGCCATTTGCCAATGAAACTGTTTTATTCCAATTTACTTGAATAGGGAGAAGCTTTTCGTTACTAAAGCATTTAACCCGCTTATCAGAGTGGAGGTATGTTTTCAATTCATCTATTGCAAATAAATTTTTATGTGTACGCTCAACCAAATAAAAATCATCAAGGACAATCAATTCAAAATCTGCATCTTGTTGCAAAATAGATTTTGCTGCATCATAAGTTAGTGAAACATGTTTGTAAGCTGGAATACAAATACTAAGCATCTCAATACTCCAAAATATCCAACCAAAAATTCCCGCATAAATCAGTCATTACTTTTTTGACTGGGCACGTCTTTATAATTCATCCATTTTTGAATGGCAGCCACAACACTATTAGCCATCTCTTCCACTGTAAACCGCTTTTCAAAACATCGCTTAGCATTCAGCCCCATTTGTTGGCGTGCTGTTTCATCCAAGACTAACCACCGCTTTAGGCTTTCTTTGGTGCCATCTAAGGTATCTGGATTCACAATGCCAGCGCCGTCTGCTTCAATTTCTCGCCAAATATTAACCTGGTCTGATATTAATACTGGAACCCCGCAGCCTAGTGACTCTGCCACCGCAATCCCAAAGTTCTCTTGGTGTGAAGATAAGACATAAGCCTCACTGGCATAAAATGCGCCCCATTTCATATCGCCTTGTAGCATACCGGTCCATGTAATACGACCTCCAATCCCTAAGCGCTGTGCCAGTGCCTCCAGTTTTCCTTGATATCTGTTTTGGCTAGGCCCCGCCATCACTAAGTGAAGGTTAGCATGACTGCCAGCAACTTCCGCAAAAGCCTCTATGAGCAAGTCACAGCCTTTTTTCTCTTGAATGCGACTTAGAAAGAGAAGTACTCTTTTTTCTCGCAGCGCTGGATGTTGTTTGTAAAAAGTCTCTGCCATTGTGACCCCGTTAGTCGGCGGAGTTTTAGTGCCATAACTCACAACTTCTTCACGCACCTTGTACAACCAGAATGATTGACGGGCCAAGATTTTTTCTTCTTCGCAGGTAAATAAGACAGCGCTAGCATCCCTAAGGAGTCGATATTCAGCCCAAGGCCAATACAGCCATTTTTTTAAGTGTTTAAGCGGGTAAGTGCGCTTAAACCATGGATCTAGCATGCCATGAGTAAAAACAAAGTAGGGGACTTTCATTTTAGACAATGTAAGCCATGCAGCAAAACTATGGTATTGCCAAAGCCCGTTAACAATGATTGCATCGTAGCCTCTTGCATGCATATGTAACCATGGAACTAATTTAGGATTAAACTGGTAACCTCCCTGCGTTGGCCCTAAAGCAAACACTGTGAGCCCATAACTAGCTACAAAGTCATTTGCGGGATCATCTAATGAAACCACTTCAACCTGATGACCCATTTCAATTAAGCGCAATCCGCGTTGCTTTACCCCCTCCATGGGACCGCCACCTTTGGGATTCACTGAAGGAATAATATGTAAGATTTTCATTAATATTTTACTGGTGTTTTAAAAAGCTCAATTTTTAAAAGTATTCGAATTGGTGGCAAGTTTATAACACTCAAGATATCTTTCTATCGCATAATCCGCATTAAATTTCTGCACATGCTTTAACCCTCTCGCGACCAATCTAGCCCGCTCTGCTTTATTGATTGATAGCAAAGCAATTAATGTAGTTGAAGCATTTTTAGCCCATCGCTGAGCATCGTCTGTGCGTTTTAGCACTGAAATGTATGTACACGCATCCCCACCTATTTCGTTCATAGGCGCTGCATCTGAAGTCAGCACCAGACAACCACAGGCTTGCGCCTCAATAATTGGCCAACCAAAGCCCTCAGCAAGACTAGGGAAAACAAAGGCACGAGCTAAAGAGTAAACGGCCTGTAACGCATGGTTTTCAATCCCTTGAAAAAAAAACACCTTTCCATTTGATGGCACTTGTTTAAGTAAAACTTGCAACTGAGAGTTTGGGCTGGGGCTGATACACAAAAGTGGCAAAGGATTTTTCTCGGATTTGACATATTCAATGTAAATACGAATCACGCCCGCTAAATTTTTGTACCACTGACCTCCCCCTATATGCAACAACATACCGTCGGACAACGCAGGTAAATTAGCATCATTAAGCACACGCATCGCATCAGCTTTAGCCAAAGGCGCGTAAGGATAATTAAGACCGTTGTACACCACATGGGAGCTAATTGCTGAAACCTGACCAAAATAATGCAAATCCTCACGGGTTTTATTTGAAATAGAAATGAAATGCTGTGCTTGCTTAAAACCTTGCCTGATATAGCGTTGGTAAATCCTACCAGACCATGCAGTTGGATTCTCTGATACATCGCCTAAGGCAGATCGCAAAGCCAGCAAATCATGTACATGCACAATATGCGGTTTATTTTTGACTAATGGCACCCATGGACCAAGTGCTTGATCACAAAACACATACAAAGTATCCGCTGGTTGCTTTTTTAACTGCTTGCGCACCCAAAGCGGAAATAAAATAAATTGGTCCACATAGCCTGCCCATTTAGAAAAACGCCCTTTTGGCAATATTCTATAAGCAAGAGGCCGAGGCGACCAAACCTCAACCTGATGTCCCCTTTCCACGCAACCCTCTTCAAGCATACGCGCGAAACGCGGCATACTTTGAGAATTTAAAAAGTGGGGGTGAGTAAAGAGGACCAAGTTCATAGCGCGCGCTTTTGCTTTATGAACATTAACAAAATAACTTCGAGTTTATCTAGCGCTATTTTGGGAAGTTCCCGAACAAAGACATAGCCTACCAATAGACATAAAATGAATACACAGCAAAATATCATAAGCTTTTTTCCAGGCATCGCGGCAATTAGCACTATCCCAAAAGTAGCCATCAATATGGATGTAAAAGCTAAATAAAACAGCTTATATGGCAGTTGCATCCGTTTAATAGATAGCCATTTAACTGCATAAATCAGCGCTAAAGCACATCCTACAATTTCCGCAAAAAGTAAAGCGGCGGCTGCGCCTCTAATTCCAAAGAAGGACGACATTGCAGTGACTCCCAAGATTGCTATCAAGCCTACAGTTGTGGAAATGATGAGTTGCGATTTAACAAGATTATTGCCTTGAATAATTGCAAAAAGGGGCCTGCTTATTGCATAAACCATCAAACTAATCGAAAAAAGTCCAAATAAGAATCCATCAAATTCGATTTTGCCACGTGTCCATAACAGAAATATGTCAGGGATAATTAATTGAAGACCGACTAAAATTGGTGCAAAAACGATCACGTTTAAAAATAAGAGAAAGCTCATTACAGAGTCCACACGTGCACTATCGTGTTCCCGCAAGTATCGCATAAACTCAGGCATAATGGGGTTAGTCACTGTGGCCATGCCTTGCAAAGAGACATTGCTAATTGTTCTAGTCGTAGAAAAAACTGTCATTTGAGACAACCCAACAATGCTACTCAAAAAAACTCGAATACCTTGCTGCCGTAAATTTTCGATCAAATTGGTCAGCGCTAATGCCATAGACTTTATAGTGAGATGTGCACCCATTTTTAAATCTGGTTTAATTGGGATTAAATTATGCTGCTTAAATAAACGCCATAAATCCATATGAATAGGGATATTGATTATCGTACTTGTAAGAGTTACCGCGATGGCAGTTTCTAGTACGCCAGCGCCTGCATAAACCGCTATCGCCGAGACTGTAGCCGTTGACAAAGCAGAAGCGAAATTCCACCAAGCAAATCTTGGAAAATGCCCGAAAGGAGAAACTAAGCGACCGCCCAAACCACCAATACCAGTGTTGACTAACCAGCCCACAGAAAAAACAATCATCGCCCAAAAAGATTCATTGAGTAAGTGTTTATCTAATGGATGACTATCAGTAAACATTGAGTCAAGCAAACCAAAGAAAATGGCGGCAGCCTCCAAGATAACTTCTACCAAACAGAGTAAAAGCGCAAACGGAATAGAAGAGTAAAATAACAAGGACAGCTGATGTGGATTTTTATCCCCAACCCTCAAAAACTCATATTCAAGATAAGATTGATGCCCAATACTAAAGAGAGATGCCAGTCCAGTAACAGATGCAATTACTAACCAACAACCATACTCCTCAACAGACCAATGAGAAAGAAATATAGGAACGAGTGCAACCTGGGTGATGACATTCAAAATAATTCTCGCCCATGATGCGGCACTACCCGACAAAAAGCGTTTAGTAACGGTCATTAATAACAATTCTTCATCTGAACATCAACACTTACTTAACATATCATTGAAGCCGATCAGTTTTTTGTAAGCATTAATCTCATCAACCGAGCCCTGCTGAAAATAAAAAATATCATCATCAAAGTTAATCGGTCTAGTTCTGCCATATCCAAAAGGTAAAACGGAGTATTGCTTAAGAATTGGCATTAACAATGTAAATAATTTCAATGAGGACCGCAAGACTATTCTGGGATTATCGTGTGAAAATAATCCTATTAATGGAAGTGACTTTAAGACTGAAGCAGCATACATAAACTTAAGCTCTGGACCAATTTGGCGGTCGGTATAATTAATCTGATTTATAGCAGATAAGAACTTTCTGATAGCTTTCTTATTGATAGCAAAAACAGTTTGCTCGATTTCACCAAACATCATACCGCCAAACACAAAATCATTTTCTAATAACTCATGCTTAACTTTATCTAAAAAATTTTTTCCATAGATCAATGCATCTTGTTCAACATAAAGAACAAAATCCACATCATTATGTAAAGCAAACTCTAAACCAATAATTATTGCGGCCATTGCTCCACAATAATGAGTTTTACAGTTTTGAGAGTGCCCTGGATTTTTAAGAAGCTCAATATTACTGAATTTGGTTGAGGTATACAAATGATCGTCCGGCTTCACAGGAGAAGCAGAGTCAACGATTAAGACATGCTGGGGCTGAATAAATGTATCAACGGACTGCCACCATAATGATCTAAAGGATCGATTACGAATAATGTCGTCACCAAAGGTTTTATATTCTCTTACTTCATTAGACGAGTACCAACCCGTAACAACTAACTGACATGACATTCATTCAACCTTCTTTTAACAAAAAACAAAACTTAGCCATTAGATTTAGTATTCTTTTCTAATAGTAAAGGTCTTGTAAATACTTCAAAAAACCAATATAAAATAAGGTATAAAAAAACTACTTGAAAATAGCTACGTAGAATAGCGCCAAGCATTTGATGAAGAGATTCGCCTGAAATCCCAGAAATAAAAAAATTCCATATCAAAAGCATCGCTGGAGTTGAAATCAGAGTAACAGTCGCTGTTTTTTTTGATAAAAATTGCAATATATAAAAGATTATCATGCAGGCAATGAAATAAACGATTATGAAAAATAAGCCGAACAATGCTTGTCCTTGTGCAAAAATAGAGCCAGTTCTTTTGCCAGTAAGCTTGGTACCTATGGCTAAATTAGCTAAGACATCACCAATTGAGTAGCCCATGGTCATTTTATCAACATCTATCTTCAAAAAATCCAATATAGGCTGAGGAAAAATTCCATATAAAAGGTCAATTGATTTATCAGCTAGGAGAGCTTTACTAGAGTCGGTTAAGTTAGAAGAAAAATATAATGCATTATCATGAAACTTAGTTTCAACTAACCTTTGCAATATTGAATTATCGATATAATATTCATCATATGATCCATAAGCATTAGCGATTTTGCCTTTAGCTTTATAATTTTCAATTGCTTGGGGGTTTTGAAAAGCTTCAATAGTATTATCAAACTTGTTTCCACTGCTTTGTCTGGCTATTTGAATTGATGTAGCTAAATCTGATGCTGGTCCCCAAAAAGTGTTAATGAGAACCAAAAATAAGGTAAGTCTTAATAGCTGTTTACTTTGTATAATTGAGTTGCTTTGTAATGCAGTCATTAAATAAATGAGTGAAAGAACCATAATTCCAGAAAAAATAATTGAGCGCGTCCCAATTAAAATGCCAAAAAGAATAAGTAGCGAAAACCAAAGAACTAAGAAAAAGTATTCTTTTATTTTATTATTGCAATAGGAGTCACCGATTAATTTTATATAAACAGGTATAAGGAATGGGGCAATGATGAACAATCTGAATCCATCCCATAATTTACTTAAAACATCATTTCGATGACCTAAAAATAGTGCGAGCACACCAAACCATCCCAAAATCCAGACCATCCTTGTGGATGGTACTTCATAAAGTTTAAACTTCTCCAGAAGCGATGCTATTTTTGATTTTTTTTGATTTTTTGTTAGCACTCTAAAAAAACTATGTGCGACTAATGCCACTATAAAATACATAAAAAGCGTGGCAAAAGTTTCTACAGGCTGCCGCAGCCCATAAGTTAAGGAAGTCAGTGCAAACGATTGAATCAAAATAGCACCAACTTGAGTTGTCATCACAAAGCCAAAAATAGCAAAAGTAGATAATGGATCCGTTTGGATTGCATTTGTTCTTTCAATATAAAAAGAAATCAAAATGCTAGAAAGCAATACTATGCATGAAGCAGTAATGTTCACAGTAGTAAAATCGATCAATAATTGAGCAATAAAGGCCGCTAACGAGAATAAAAGTAATACATAAACAATGACCGAAGAAACTCTCATTGACAACCTGCCTCATCATGAAATGTAATTGAGCTCATAAAATGCATAGCGTTTAAAGCAGTAAGCATACTAAATGTATGCTGAATTCTCGATATTGATTTCATCTCTTCACCTCCTTATAGATTTGCATTGCCCTCTCCCCATAATCACCCCAGCCTCCCAGATTTTGGACCTTTCGTAAGGCTTTTTCGCCCATTTCATCTCTCAATGTTGGCTCATCTGCCAATTGCTGCAGCTTATCAGTCAGTGCAGTCACATCGCGAACTGGCACAATAAAGCCCTCTACACCATCCGTAAATAAATCTTCAGCCCCTGTATGGTTGCTTGCAACAACAGGGCAACCACAGGCCATGGCCTGCGCCATCACCATACCAAAACCGTCTTGAATACTTGGCAGAACTAACACGTGACTCCTGCTCATAATCTGCTTCAGTTCTATTTGCGGCATATGCCCCAGTACAATCGCATCTTGTGGCCATAAGCCTCTCGCTTTTAATGCTTCAATAAGACTTGCTGATGGCGACCCCACAAAGGTGAGCGATTTTGCTGGATGATTAATTTTCTGATAAGCCTGCACTAAATACTGAACACCTTTTTGCAAACTCATACCTCCCACAAAAAGAATGTCAAAACGTTGCGAGTCAGGTTTGTCTACTGGTTGAAATCGGGAAAGATCAACACCATAAGGAAGCAGTCTTAGTTTGTTAGCTGATACACCCTGCTCAACAAATGTTCTATAAACAAAAGTCGATGGCACCGTAATACAATCCGCCTCCTCATATTCAGACTCTTCTCTAGCAATCGTACGTGGGTCAATACCAACAAAAGGCATATTCCATTGCCCATGCTCTTCGCGTAATAATTCATCTTGGGCGCGAATATGTGATGAGCCACGGTCACATACAAACTTAGCGCCTCGTTGATGCGCTTTCTTGCCTGCAGGCAAAGCTGACCCTGAGAGGCCAACATAAAGATCACAGTCTGGCAAATCACGAGCAACATAGGCACCAAATGTAATGGCCGAAAGATTTTCCCATTCTCTGATGACAGCTTTTGGTAAATGCTGCTTCCAAGGGAAGGCCATAAAAGGAGCTTGCACCCAAGGGAAAGTTTTTATTAACGCATCAGGCAGTGCTTCATTTTTCAACTTGAATCTAGGATAGCCCGTAAAAATAGTCGCTAATACCCCACGAGCATCAAGCTCCCTTGCCAGATCAAAGGTATGAAATTTAGCGGCAACAGAAAGTGCTATTTTCACTTAACTCTCCATTTTCAAAAAATCTGTTTTTTTAAAATTAGGAATAGCAGTTTGAATAGGCTTTTTAGAAAAATCAACACTCTCAATCACTAGCTGCATTAGCTGCTGGTTTAAGTGGCCATTTCGTTTCAATCTTTGCCGACCACCTTTAGCTAAGGCTTGGCGATAAGCTTCATCTGCAAGGGCTAATTTACACATCGCAGCACATTCTGCGGCATCCTTCCAAAACAATGCCTCTTTTCCTTCTTGATACATATGGGTATGTTCGATGGTTCGTTCAGCACATAGCAATCCACCAAGGGCAGGGATTTCTAGAGACCGTGTAGTATGAAGGTCTCGATTTTCCTTAGACACCATGCCTAGATTCACCTTGGCACATTGAATCGCTTTAGCGTAATCATCCCCATCAATTGAACCGCCCCTCCAATAGGCTTGTAATTGCGGCCACTCTGGTGCCTTATGCCAACCAGATCCTTGAATCGTCAACGGAACACCTAGGGAAATTAAATCCAATAAAAATGGACCTCGCTCAGGAAACCATGTACCCAAAAAAAGCACTTCAGCATCCCATGCTTGATGATCGCTTACTGAGAGCATTCTTGGTGCATGAGATTCTTCATCAGCACTCCGATAAATCCTTAACACTTCAACAGCTCCTAAAGCATAAGCCTCTGCCACATTTTCATTTCTCACTACCACATTTAAGTCATAGTTAGGCAAGCTCTGACGATAGGCTTTAAAGCGTGGACCATCTCTCGGACCTAGCGGATCGTCAATACTGTAACTCACGATTTTTCTAGTATGTTGGCGTAACAAGTTAATCACTTTCGGCGTTACCCACTCGCCGCCATCCACCCAGCACAGATTATATTGGTTACCTTTCAAGGCTTTGCGTAAGTTGGGCATCAATAGAGGGGTGAGCAAGTCGCCCCCTAAGTGCCAAGTCACTTTATCTATCCATGACGTTTTGGGCAACAGTGTTCGCAAATCTAAATGTGTAACTTGATGGCCCAGTCGACCCAAAGCATTCGCACGATCTAAACAAGTACCACTAATGGGGCCAAGATAGAGAATATTAAGTAAGTCAGCCATGGATTAACTTTGCCCGAGCAACATGGCTTGCTGAGCGGAGCTTAGAACTTTTATCAAGTCATTAACAAATTGATCTTGGAGGTCTTGTGAGGACTTGTCGTCATCCGATATCTCGGAGACCCTAAACAACAAGCCATCAGCAATATATCCTTTAAGCCCCATCTGCATACGCGCTAAATTTAAGTTAATTGATGCCCCGCTTGCTACGCGATCACCAATACGAATAAAGTAGCTGACTTGCTCTTGCCTATCATACATTATTGCAGTCATACGCTGAAGTTCAATCCTACGGCCACTGGCTAGTATTTGCTCAGCATGCAATGCTTGAATTTTAAATCCTTGAGATGAATAACAAGATTCTGGACGGTGCAACTGTTTGGAAAAGGTTTGGTTGTCGCCATAGGCGAGCGATAGCATTAAACGGCGACCCGTGCTTTGCTGCACATAAGTGCGGTTCACAATCTGAGTGTATAGATCATCCAAGGCTTCTTGCTGTTGCGGGTTAACAATGAGCGTTTTACTTCCATCAGGAACTTGCGCCCAATCAGCAAAGTTTGAGGGAATGATTTGTTCAAACTGTGGCTGGCCTAGATGCTCAAACCACTTTTCTTGGGGGGTGAGCCACCAAGCAAAAAGCGTACAGATAAGCATGAATATTACCGCTAGCCAATGCTGAAGATTCGGCTTTTGTGTAGGCATGATCGTCGTCTCAGCGCGCATGAAGTTTCGCACTTAATAAACGTAGCAGATGGTCTGCGCCTAACATCATTAATAACCCAGCAACAAACAGCACCATGCCGGCAAAGCCATGTAAAAAAC